>Ga0172367_10007272_pt1 | contig 12741 bp, 9 predicted proteins | sample Lak10m_FD_114542 | JGI IMG/M metagenome (GOLD analysis project Ga0172367, IMG submission 114542) | Freshwater microbial communities from Kabuno Bay, South-Kivu, Congo - kab_022012_10m | ecosystem: Environmental > Aquatic > Freshwater > Lake | place: Democratic Republic of the Congo: South-Kivu...
GGACCGACAGGTTCTACTGGTTGGACAGGACCGACAGGTTCTACTGGTTGGACAGGACCGACAGGTTCTACTGGTTGGACTGGTAGAACAGGATCAACTGGTTGGACAGGACCAACAGGTTCTACTGGTTGGACTGGTAGAACAGGATCAACTGGTTGGACAGACCAACAGGTTCAACTGGATGGACTGGACCGACCGGTTCAACAGGATGGACAGGTATGATAGGACCAACAGGAACAAATATATTAAATACAAATGAAAATTTTATGGTAGCGGGTGGATTAGGAATAAATGATACAATGATGTATTCTTATGATGGAAATTCATGGATAGGATTAGGAAATTCAATTTTTGATACATTTTGTCAAAGTATAGCATTTAATGGCACACAATGGATCGCAATTGGCGAATCAAATAATAAATTAGCAGTAAGTGCAGATGGTATAAATTGGAGAGGTCTTGGTAATATTATTTTTAATGGAGGAGATCCGGGTGTTTCATTCGCTCATAATGGTCGTTTATGGGTAGCTGTAGGTGGTTATAGTGTTACATATCCAAATACAATTGCATATAGTTATGATGGAATAAATTGGGTAGGTTTAGGTAATTCTATTTTTGGAGATGTAGGACGTGCTATTATTTGGGATGGTGAGAAATTTATAGCCGGTGGTGGTAAAACATCTTCACCAACTAATACATTAGCCTACAGTTATGATGGTATAAATTGGATAGGTTTAGGAACTTCAACCTTTAATCAATATACATGGGGTTTGGCTTACAATGGACGAACTTATGTTTCTGTTGGTTCAGGTGGTAGCTTTAATATATATTATAGTTTAGATGGTTTTAATTGGACAGGAACAAATACAGGTGATATGATGACCAATAATTATGATGTAATCTGGAATGGCGAAAAATTTATAGCTGTTGGAAAAACTTCTACACCAACTATTTATAATTCAATTTATAGTTTTGATGGTATAACTTGGTCTAAAGCAAATACAGGTATAAATTTTAATTCATATTCAATCGCTTATAATGGAACAAAATGGTATCAAGGAGATGATAATGGAACATTACGAAGTAGTACGAATGGCACATCATGGAGTACAGTTTCACAATCAATATTAGACAGTGCAATAAGAACTATAACACCAAGGAGAATTAACCAATTCGTAAATATTGGTAGAACTGGTTCAACCGGTTCAACAGGACCAACAGGTTCAACCGGATGGACAGGACCAACTGGAACAAGTGGAGCAACAATTTTACCAACTAATAATACTTTTAGTGGTGAAAATACATTCTCGGCAACTGGTTCTTATTCCGGGGTAAATACCTTCTCCAATACTATTTCAATTCAACAAATTCAAGAAAAAATTATTTCATTAACTGGTTCTTCAGGCACTGTAAATCATGACTGGAGTACCGGTTCTATATTTATACATTCTAATATATCAGGTAATTTTACTACAAATATTACAAATTTACCAACTAATCCATTAAAAGCTTACGTTTTAACATTAGTTCTTGTTCAAGGTGCAACAGGTTATTATTCAAACGCTCTTCAAATCGGAGGTTCAGGACAAGCGATTAGTTGGATAAATGGTTCTACACCAACTCCAACTTCAAATAAAACAGAAGTTCAAACATTTACTTTACTTAATAGAAGTACAAGTACCACACCAAGTTATACAGGAACAGCTCTCGGTCAATTTAGTACTTTTGGTTAATTATATAAAAAAATTACTAAAAATTAAGTTTTTAGTAATTTTAATAAAAATATAAATTAAATATGCCTATAGTTTCATCTCCAGGGTCAAATTTTGGTTTTGGACAACAATCTGTCTTTGGTGGAAGTATTAATACTTGGAATGATGGTTCAAGTAATTTAGTTATTAATGATAGTGCCGATTTAGATATTCCAACTGGAACAACCGCATTCACTATAGAATTCTTTGTTTATAGACTTTCTACTAATACTGTTCCTTATTTTTTTGAAAAACCAAGTGCTTATGCACTTTATTTATCTTCCGGTTCTTTAGTTTTTCAAATGAGAACTACCGGTTATGTAATTGGTTCTTATTCATCTCTTAATAAATGGGAACATATACTTATTTCAAGAGATACAAGTAGTAATGTAAGAGTTTTTATTGATGGAGTACAACTTGGCTCTTCAGTAACTGCAAATAATTCAGGTGATAATACATCTAATTTATCTATTGGTAATCGTCTATCACCTACTGGAGCAAATGCATTAAGAGGTATTATTTCAAATTTTCGTTTTATTAAAGGTACAGCCCTCTATACTTCTAATTTTCAAAAACCAACCGCACCCCTTACTGACATAACCAATTGCAAATTACTCATAACTTCTAATACAGAAGCCACTTTTACCAATAATACAAGTGCTACCTCTCAAACAATTACAAATAATCGTTGTAAATGGGATAGTAAAACCCCTTTTTCTTAATCTCTTCTATAATCTTTTATTTCATAATATTCCTGTCCAGTTCTAATTATTCCACTTCCTATATTCTTTTCCTTATTTTCAAATTCTACCCTTATATTCCTTATAAATGGCTTATTTGTTGAATTCACATTTATATGGTTTGTTACAAATAATCCCTTATAATATTCAGTTCTAATCACAATTTTTTTATTATTCCCATCAACTATTATATCAGGTTTTAATTGTATATACACTCTATCATTAATTATACCACTACTATCAATAATTAGATCATCTTTCAAACTATACACTTCTCTCTCTTTTCCATTATAAAATTCAACATTTTTTTCAAAAATTTCTAAATAATCAATATTTATTCCCACATTTAATACATTACCCCAACTCATCGCATCTTTAAAATATATTCCCTTTATATTTACATTATCACTCTCTTGTATCCATGATAATATTCCCATCTCATCAGTTGAATATCTAATATTAATTTCATAATTAGTTTTTATAGTATTGATATCAGATTGTATATTATTTGAAAAGACATTACAAGTTAATAAATCAATTGTAACATTTTGATTGACTAACTTAACTTTTTCAATAAAATCTAAAAATTCAAATTTAAATACACCCGATATTAATTCTTCTAATGTAGAATTTGTACTATTTTGCATTTCTTCTTTATTTCTTAAAAAAGGAAATCTTTGATATCCTATATAATGATACACAAATCCAATATTCTCTACATTAACATTAATATAATCCATTAAATTCATCCAATTTTCATAAATTATATAATTCGTATTTGAATTAATATCTCCAATAAATACATCTATATCCTTAATTGAACTATCTATTATTAATAAATTAGACATTCTAATTTATTAATAGATTTTAACTATGCCAAACCCCTTCTTCATAATATTTAGATAATCCTAAATTAATGTAAATATTCTTTTTTCCATATTCAGATCCTAATACATCACCACAAAATATACTATCCTCTTTTCTTTCATATTCTTTTTCTTCTCTAAATTTAATCTTATCAAAAATTTCTCTTTTAATACTAACTTGTGAATGATGTATTCTTAAACTAAAATCATAAGATATTACAGCACATCCAGTAGGTGACTTAATTAATCTATTTTCAATAATAGGAATTTCATTTTCATATTTATCAAATTGATTTTTAGTTTCTTCATTACATAAATAACTATGTAAAATAATATTAGGATTATATTTTTGGAAAGAATTTAAAATAATTTCAATTCGTTGAGGATGCATAATATCATCGGCATCAAAATATGAAATAATATCAGTATCAATATAAGAACTTCCTAAATTACGATTTTGAGACGCATTTAATCTCATTTCAGTTGTTAAAATAAACAATGGAAAATTATATTTATGACAATTTATATACATTTGTTCAGATTTAGTAGAAGAACAACTAACAATAACTTTAGATGGTTTAATAGTTTGAGAATTAATACTATCTAATAATAATTCTAATTTAGGTAAATGATAAATATAACATGGAATAACAATACCAATAGATAAAGAACTTTCCATTATTAATATTGTATATATTAATTGGTTATAATTAACGAATAATAAAAAACACGTCTATAAAATCAAGAAATAATACAAAGATATATTAGGTATGGTAGGTGGATTATTACAACTTGTAGCTTATGGTGAGATGGATTTATATTTAACCGGTAATCCTCAATTTACTTTTTTTAAATCAGCTTATAGAAGACATACAAATTTTTCAATTGAAACTATAGAAAATGTATATTCTTCTGTATTTGGTTATGGTTCAACTCTTAATGTATTAATTCAACGTCAAGGAGATTTATTACAAAATATTTTATTAGAATTAGAAACAATAGGAGATTTACCTTATAATCATAATTTATATACTTTTATTGACTATGTAAATATTGAAATCGGCGGTATAGCAATAGATAAATTATATGGAGAATGGATGTATATTTGGTCACAATTAAATAATAGAATTGACCAATATGCTGTATTAGATAGTATGATATATGGTGATGATAGTGCAAATGAAAATATACAAAGATATTATGCACCATTGCCTTTTTGGTTTTGTATAAATCCAGGTTTAGCATTACCTTTGGTTTCATTATCAAATCATGAAGTAAGGTTAATAATAAAATTTAAAGATTTACCAAGTGGTCAAAGTACTCAATTAATAAATTTTAAAGTATTATGTGATTATGTATTTTTAGATACAGATGAAAGAAGAAGATTTTCACAAAATGCACATGAATATTTAATAGAACAAACTCAACAATTACACGAATACAATACTATAGAAGGAAATAATAGATTTGACTTGAATTTTAAACATCCTGTTAAATATATGGTATTTTTTGTAGATTTAAAAGACCAAACATATAAACCAATAGATACTTCATATCAATCAATAGATGGAACAGGAAAAACATATAATGAAATAATAGAGAATGCGACAATTTATATAAATGGACAACAATTATTTTATCCAAGATATGGAAGTTATTTTAGATATTATCATCAATATAAATATTTTAAAGGATCAACAAGAGTTGGTAAATGGGTCGGTAGTATAAATAGTTTAGGATTAGATAGAATATATACATATAGTTTTGCACTAAAACCAAGCGAACAAGCTCCAAGTGGAACAATGAATTTTTCAAGAATAGAAAATAAAGAAATAAGTTTTACAATACCAGATTTAACAAGTTATACAAGTACATTAAATTTATTCAAATGTTATGCTGTAAATTATAATATATTAAGAATAAAGAGTGGTATGGGTGGATTAGTTTATGCCTAATCTTTATTATCCAAATAATATATAAGAAATGTCTCGCCGTAATAGTTATATTGCAAGATATTTAGAAAATAGAATTGATAGTTTAACCGGTGGCGGTAGTGGTTCCGGTGGTACTGGTCCCACTGGTCCTTCCGGTTTAGGTTCTACTGGTCCTACCGGTTCTTCTGGTATAAGTTCAACTGGTCCAACTGGTATATCAGGTATAGGTTCTACGGGACAAACAGGTAGTCAAGGACCGGCATTATTTACATTTTCAAGTTTAGGTGGATTTAAACAGTTAAGTGTCAATGGTTTAGAAAACATAACAGGGATACAAGAGACGGCAACAATAAGCGAAAAATATTCATCAGTTTTTATAACTTTTAAACCAAATTTTACAGGATATAATAATCAAGAAATCATTTTATATGATGGTTCTACATATTTCTTTGGTTTTAGATGGATAACAGGATTTCCAGATAGAGTATGGGCTGTTAATCAAGGTGGTACTGTAGCAATAATTGGAACTCATAGTACAGATGATGTTTATACTGTGGCAATTACCGGACAATTAGTATCATGGTTTAAAAATGGTCAATTGATTTTCAGTGATAATTACTTATATTTATATACAGCTTTGACATATTATCCAAGAATACGTTTTACAACATCCGGTGAAACAATTACTAATATTCAATATGGACTAATTTTAAGAGGACCAACTGGTTCTGTTGGATCTCAAGGTCCTACTGGATTACAAGGTTTAACTGGTGAAACCGGATCTACTGGTATGACCGGTTTTACGGGACCAACAGGTATAACAGGACCAACCGGTATAACAGGACCAACTGGTATAACAGGACCAATAGGAATAACAGGTAGTCAAGGACCAGCATTATTTACATTTACAAGTATTCCATCCGGATTAATATTATCATCCGTAAATAGTCTAAAAGCACTTAGTGATGGAACATATCAAACAAGTATAAAAGAAACCTTTTATACATCATTTTTAACTTTTAGAACGGCATTTAATATAACAAATAATAATTATATTTTTTATTCATCATCTGGTGGATCAGCACCATATCCCCGATTTGGTTTTTTATTTACATCTTCTGATGTATATATAAGATTTGAAAGTCCATCAATGACTAATATATTAGTAGGTGCATATTCAAACACAAATATATTTACATTAATAGTTTCAGAAGATAAAGTGTATTTTTTAGTAGATGGAATAATATTACATTCAGTAAATATAGACCCAGTAGTAATTCATACCGCAAATTTTTTATTACAAAATGAAAATGATGAAGTTTATAATATTCAATATGGATATTTACAAAATGGTTCAACTGGATCAACTGGTATCACTGGACCAACTGGTATAACAGGACCAACTGGTCAAACTGGACCAACTGGTATAACAGGACCCACAGGACCAACTGGTGAAACTGGATCAACGGGTATAACAGGACCCACAGGTATAACAGGACCAACAGGTATAACCGGACCAACTGGTCAAACTGGATCAACGGGAACAAATGGTATAGGTCAATATAGTTTATTAAATTTGGACAATTTGTTAATAATAAATAATAGTATAGAAAAAGAGATAAATGATGGAACAATAGAGACAGCAGAGATAAATGAAGAATATCCGACAGCGTATTTATATTTTAAAACAAATTTGACACTAAATGATCAAACGGTTTTTATAGATAGCAGTGAAAATATAGGTATTATTTATGATATTTCAGGTTCTGTTTTTTCATTAATTGGCGGTTCCCAAATACATGATTTAGGAGTTTATAATTCAAATGATAATTATAGTATTTCAGTTGTGGGAGGAACAATGAAATGGAATATAAACGGAATTACTATAGCTTCAGGTTCTTATATGGGTAATCCAATTATGAAACCAAAATTTAATTTGTCAAAAATAGGAGATAGTATTTATGATATATTTTATGGATATAATCAAGCAGGACCAGCCGGTTCAGTTGGAAGTCAAGGTTCAACAGGTCCAACAGGTCCAAATGGAATTGAAGGAGCAACGGGAACAATAATTTATTCAAATACAGGATATCCGAGTTTATCAATAGGTGAAGATGGAGATTATTATATAGATAGTTTAACAGGACAATTTTATGGACCCAAAGCAGAATATTCATTAAATTATAAAGAAAATTTAGGAATAACAAATTCAATTTTAGGGACAGATGGAAGCGGACAATATTTAATTGTAGGTGATCCTACTTATAATGGTAATGATGGAGGAGTTTATGTTTATAAAAATATAAATGAAACATATAATTTAATTCAAACATTAACGGCAGATGGACCAGTACCAGTAGATGAAAAATTTGGAAGTAAATTAGTAATAAATCGTAATGGTGATACATTGGCTGTTTATTCACGTGATGCTTCATATAATGATGTAAATTATCATGGAGTAATATATGTATATGATTTAATAGATAGTTCATGGAATTTTAATACAAAATTATATGGTGATTTATCAGGTAATAGAAGTGAGCTTATACCTTATGGTTATGGAATAGGTTTTTCAATAAGTGGAGATGGAACACGTATAATAGTATCAAATGACGGTTTTAATTCATATAATGGAATAATTTATATATTTACAAAATCAGGCGGAACATGGTCATTAACAAATACAATAATATCACCAGATCCAGGTAGTATCCAATTTGGATATGATCATAAACTAAATTATAATGGAAATTTATTTGCGGTAAGTTCGCCATATTATGAAGATAATTTAGGAAATTTAAGTGTAGGAAAAGTATATATTTATGAATATGATCAAATGAATACAATTTGGAATTTAGTAATAGATTTTGCAGGTGATGCTTCCGGAAATTCATTGGGATTGGGATTAACAATGGACAGTTCAGGTATAATAATAGGTGCAAAAGTTCCAGGATATAATAATCAATCAGGTGCAATACAAATATTTAGAAATACAGGAAGTTGGACATTAGATACATTATTTAGTCCATCCGATAGTTCAGAAAATGATTATCCAGGTGAATTTAGTGCAATGTCAGAAGATGGAAATATATATTTATATGGGTCAAGTACAATCAAATATGCATTTTATATTTTTAGATATATAAATGGAACATGGACACAATTACAAAAATTAGAACATCCAGGTAGTCCTCCATCATATTATCCAAATCAAATAGTAATGACAAATACATTAAATAAAGTTTTTTTAATGGATGACACTCCAACAAGTTCTAATTTATTTTTATATGAAAATGTAGGATGGGGTACTGGATTTTCAATAAAAGGAAATACTGGTCCAACAGGTCCAACTTTACCAATAAATGGAATAGGAACAGGTTATATGTTAATAGGTGATACAACAAATCCAACAGAAACAGTATATTATAATACAAATGTAAGAATTGATAGTACGGGAACATCAACCGGACCAACAGGAACAAGTATGTATTATTCAAGTCATTTAATACCATCAACAGGAGATTATTATTGTTTAGGAACACCAGATAATAGATGGAAGGATATATATTTAACAAGTTCAACGATATATTTAGGTCCAACAGCTACAATAAGTGCTGATGAAACAGGAAATTTACAAATAAATGGTCAATCATATAGTAATACAGGTCCCACAGGAGATGGACCAACAGGAAGTTATGGTCCCGGATTATTTAGTTTTACAGGAGATATAGGGACAAATTATACAATAACACCAACGGCAAATACAATAAAAAAATTAACAAGTGGTTTTAATGCGTTATATACAGATGAAGGATATACAAATGCATATATATCATTTAAAACAAGTATATTACCAGCAAATTTAAATAATCAAAGGGTGGGTTTATATGGAGGAAAGAGTTGGATGGTATATTTTGATGGTGCAAGTAAAAAAGTGTATGCGGAAATGGATGGAACACCGTTAAGTATAATAGCCAATACACATGATGTGAATAATGTATATACAATATATGGTTCAAATTTAGGAATAAGATGGTTTGTAAATGGAGTTCAACAACATTCAGTAAATTTTTTAAATGGAACAATAAAAGGATATTTTAATTTAACAAGTATAAATGATACTGTATCAAATATATCATTTGGTCCATTAATAGAAGGTCCAACAGGACCAACTGGAAGTAGTGGAGGAGGTGGTGGAAGTAGTTATTCATATATAAGAATAATAAATAGTGGTTCTCCAGGAGTTTCAAATTTAAATACACCTACAGATCTTGGATTTTCAAATACATATAGTGTAGTACAAGGTTATCCAGATACAAGTTTAATGATAGTAAGTCCGAGTAATATAACAGTAGCAACGAATGGAGTTTATAGAATATTTTTTAAAGCATGGTTTGTTCAAAGTTCTGATAATGGATCACGATATGTAAGAATAAATATAAATAATGATATGAGCGAAAATGAAACAAGTCAAACTTATATAGCTGGTGCAAATGATTTATCACCAGTAAATACATCATATATTTATCAATTAATAGCAGGTGATACTCTACAATTTTATGTTTATCATGCATTTGGAAGTTTTCCGGCAACAATACAAATAAATAATTATGTAATTTTCATAGAAAAATTAGCTTAATAAATATCCATGTGTATGTTAAATGGAGACAATACTATTTAACATAGACAGTGCATTTAGAAATAAATCAACATTTCCAAAATCAAGTTTTTTTATAAACCGATTAGAACAAATGTTAAGAAATATAAAATCAATAAAATTATCATCAATAGAATTACCAAATTCATTTTATAATTTAACTTCATTAAGAAATAATATATCATTTACAATAATATTATTAGAAGGAACACCAGGAGATACACAAATAATAACAATACCCGATGGAAAATATACATCAAGTTTATTAATAACAAAAATACAAGAAATATTTGATACAATAAATATATCAACAGATGGAGAAGCCACACAAGCAAAAAGATATAATTTTACAATATCATTAAATAATTACAATCAAAAAATAACAATATCAAATCCAATAGGAACAAGAATAATAAGTGGTGTATCAACAGCCGTTGGTGGAGCCAATTTTACTTTAACATTTCCAATAAATAGTGGATTTAATATATTAGGTTTAGGTTCAATATTAGGTTATACAACAAGTTCATATACAGGAACTGATATATATACATCTGAAAAGGTATTAAATATGTATATAGATCCATATATATTTATAAGAATAAATGATTATGGAAATATGTATAATAAGACAAAAGATAGAAGATTATTAGCAAAAATAATATTGGATGGTTCAAATAATAGTTTTATATATGATAATAAGAATTTTGTATATAAAACATATGAATTTGTACAACCAGTAGATATAGAAAGATTAGAAATAGAATTATTAGATAGAATGGGAAATAGATTAGATTTAAATGATTGTGATTATTCAATGACATTAGAATTAGAAATAATAGAAAATAAATATATATATGATCATTCAGAGAAGGGTTATTTAATAAAACCATAAATATAATTCTAAAATTTAAAATTTTAGAATTTTATAATTTTTGAAAGATACAACACCAATTACCATTTTCAAGAAAGATATTATTAATAATAATTTGTTTATCAAAAAAATGAATAAGATTAAAGAAATCGGTTTTATCAGAAATATGATAATATCTAATAGCGGAAACTTCACCTTTAACATTTTTCCAAGGAATAAAATTATCACCTTTAGTAAATTTGAAAGGGGATTTATCGGGTTGTTCAAAAGCCCAAATTTGGATCATTATTTGACCATTAGGTTTAGTAATTCTAATTAATTCTTGAATAGCTTTAATACGATTTTCAAAAGTAGAAAGATGGTGTATGACTGCGATTGAAATAGTAAAATCTGAAAAGTTAGTTTCTAAAGGAATATCAAGAATAGAACCTAAAATACAATTAATACCTTTAGAAATTCCAATATCTACAAATTCAGGAATAATATCAATACCTAAAGAATTAGAAGGTTTAAGAAGTAAATTTTTACAATTACCACATCCAACATCAACAAGAAATTTATCAGAAGGGATAGAAGAGATAAAGGAAAGAACGGAAGACCAGGGTTTCCATCTTGTACGGTCAAAGTCATGAGCGATAATAGAATATGTTTTATAAACGAAATTAATTTCAGTATCGGTAATGGACATATAATATAAATAATGCGAATAAATATTAAATGGGAAATTGTTGTGAAAAGGGTTTAATAAGGGATAAAGATTATTTTACAATAAAAATAAAGCCATTAATATTAAATCCGGAAGATAATAAAAAATATAATATAAGTGAATGTCCAAATATAATAAAGAATGAGGTAAAACATTATTTTAATTCAAATTTATTTAAGGCATTGGTATCATTAGATGTGAATAGGGTAGTGAAGGAGACACCAAGATATATGATAATAAATATAATAAATGTAATAGTAGATGTAGATACATTAGAATGTATAATATATGGAATAATAGAGATAAAGAATAGAAGATATGAATATATGCCGACATTATATGAATTCAGAGAGATGATAATAAATGAGATAATAAGTGGATGTGAAAGTCATGGATATCCAAATAATATGTTTAAGAAGTATTTAGGGATAACAGAAAAGGATTATAAAATAATAATAGAAGAGAAGAGAGTAAATTTGAATTGGATATAAAAAGAGAGAGTATGAAAATAAAAGAAGTAGAAAAAACCTTGCGGTTTTTAATAAAATGTCGGGGGTTGCACCCCGAACCCCGCCCGGCGGTTTTTAAAATCTTTTATTTTTCCGTCTTAAACCTCCTCAAAAATAATAAAAATAAAAGAATTTAAGAGTAGGTAGCGGGGGGCTGTGTAGATTTTTTTATATACCCTCTATTAATCCTATTAGTTTTTTTTCTAAAAATTTATATATAAATTTTTAGATAAAGAATACCGACACATAATGACTACGCGAGAATAAAAATAATTTTTTAAAAAAATTATTTTAATTTTTAAAAATTTATATATAAATTTTTAAGAAAGGTTAAATAAACCGGAATTAATGAAAAGTAGATATAGAGAAGAAAAAGTACAAATGCCCAGCGTATTCAAGATTATAAAATTCCCAAATAGTTTTTACTCATTAAAAATAAAAAATACTTTTTCTTAATTAAATAGCACGTCGTAATAAAGTTTCTAATTTAGATAAATTAGCGCCAGTTTCACGACCTACTTCTTCCCATCCATGAGAAGTATGTTTAAAAAGTATAAAAGTAGGCATAGCAGATACTCTATAAGTTTGAGCTAATGTATCAGCTTTATCTACATCAGATTTTACAAATTGAACATTTGAATATTTAGATGGTAATGCTTCGTATGTTGGAGCAAATCTTTTACAAGGACCACACCATTCCGCAAAAA
>Ga0172367_10007274_pt1 | contig 12740 bp, 16 predicted proteins | sample Lak10m_FD_114542 | JGI IMG/M metagenome (GOLD analysis project Ga0172367, IMG submission 114542) | Freshwater microbial communities from Kabuno Bay, South-Kivu, Congo - kab_022012_10m | ecosystem: Environmental > Aquatic > Freshwater > Lake | place: Democratic Republic of the Congo: South-Kivu...
ATTTTTTACGGAGATTTTGCAGGTAATCAAGAGCGAAGCAACTCGAGTTTTACCGATTGGGGAATCATAGAAAAAAGGATTGCACCGGTTGCAAAAAGTTTTGTAAAGAAATTAAAATTTTGTAAATCGATTAGAGATTCTATCGGAGCAACGAACGCGCAACTATGTAATACAAAAGGAGAGCGCAAACAATTTATAAATTTTGCAAACTGTAAAGAATTAGTTTTAGATTACGAAAAATGCGAATGGAAAGAAAATCAAAGAGAATTAAATGAGCGCGATCCTTTACGCGGTCATGCTTGCAGGGCTGTTGATTATTATAATGATTACGAACATAGCATTTTAGGTGTCCCAACATTGCAACATAATTTTAAATAAATATGATATATTGGAATAACGAAGGAAAGACAATGGGCGAACAAGTAATTGATTACTACGCAAAGAAAGCAACGTATGAAAGCGAAAGCGAAGAAATACTCCGCACTCAAAAAATGTATGACTATTTAAAAAATGATAGTGCCGCGATTAAATACCATTTAAAAAATTATCTGTCAAAAATAGTAAATACTAAAACGCTTGCGAACATGCCTTTGATCTGGTTAAACGAAGTTCCGAGAATTATTTCCCGCCGATGTTTGGTTTATAAAAAACAAGCAACGAGAAAACTTGATAACGAAACACTTAACGAAAAATATTCTGGATACACAAAATATAAAAATAAATTTGCGAAAGAGTTTCACAAACAAGGAAAATTATTCAATACAATTTTAGTCCGCCCGTTATGGGATAAAACAAAACAGCAGTTAGATTATATTATAATCGCAAGAAATATATCTGATGTTGAAATAGCAGATGACGATAGCTTAAAAATGGTAGAACTAAAATATCAAATAAATTATTTTGAAGGAGATGAAGAAAAAACAGCAGTAATTCACTGGACCAATGAAGAAACTTGGGCAACGGAAATTGAAACAAACAAAGAAATAACAAATAAACTTTCTTGGATGCCGGAAGATAAAAAAAATCCTTATGGAAGAATTCCGTTTGAAATTTTACGTTTTGAAGATTGTGCAGACTTTTGGGGAGATGGAATGCCGGATTTGGTAGAGGGTCAAGAAGCACTTAACGCAAGATTAACAGATGCTTTCTTTAAACTTTACATGAGTTTTGGACAACCCGTTGGAACAAACTTGGGAATAAAAAAAGATGAGTTTTCAATTGGTTATGATAAACCTATTTTAAGAGACAACGTAAGAAATGACAACACCGAAGCCCCACCCAACCTTGAGTTTATAACACCCGAACATCGAATTGATTTAGACAAAGAAGTAAACGATTGGTTTAAAAATCAACTTGCAAATACGAAAGGTTTGCCATCGAATGGGATTAGATATACGAGTGGATATGAAAGAGAAGTTGATAATATTGAGTTGATTGATTTAAATATTGATGACCAAGACATTTTAAGAGATTTTGAAGAAAGATTGTTTGACTTAGAAAAAATCGTTTTGAGGGTTGATGCGAAAATAGAGTTAGGCGATGCGAAAATAAGCATCAACTTTGCAAAAGTTGAAATGCCGGAAACAGAAACAGACAAATGGACACGGAGAGATAAAGAGTATAATTACAATATGAGTACACCGATAGATTGGTTAATAGAAGAACAAGGATTAACGAAAGAACAGGCACAAGAGAAACTAACAAAGAATAAAACGGATGTTGAAACCATACTTCCAAAGCCTAAAAGTAAATTACAAGATTTATTAACGCAATGACAAATGCAGTAGATTTATATTTAAGCGATTTAGAAAAGATTGGAATTGATTTCCAAAAACGAATAGAACTATTATTCCGAAGCGGAAGTTACAAAACAACTGATCTCCAGCAAGTAATCGCTGAAATGGATTTCTTTACCGAGTTAGTCGATTTGGGATACATGGAGGATTTGAAAAAATTTCTCCGTGCTTATGATAATGAAATTACAGTATTAGTAAACGAAGCAAAAAAAATTGGGGTAAGAAATATAGGTTCAGGAACAATTGCAGATTTGGAGACGCTTCGTGATATTGATGGCGAAGCATTATTGAGACGTGCTGAAATGTTTTCATCTCAATATAAATCTGCACTACTTAAAAGCATTATTTCCAGTACAAGTTTAGACCAAATACGAAGCGAATTATTACCACAAATACAAACCGAAGTTCCTTTTCAACCGAGTTGGTTTAACTCAATGGTTGCAACATCTTACTCACAGTTTAATGCTTCTGCGCTTGCAAAACTTTATGAACATTCACCGGAACGGAAATTTGAATTAGATCACCCTTTTGACGAGAGAACAAGAAAGCAGTGTATTCACGCAATTGAATTAATGAAAGAATATCCAGCGGGTTTGACTAAAAAAGAAATAGATAATGGAATACTTGGAGAATATGAAAGCGGAGGAGAACTCACAAAATATAATTTTATAAATCGCGGTGGATATAATTGTCGAGGACGATGGAAAGTTAAAACGAGGTTTGAGAAATGAATATTGTTGACGGATTGAAACTGACTAAAGAATTCTGGACAGATATAGGACAATTTGCCATTAATCGTATTATTGAAGATGCAAGAAACGGAATCTTCCAGACCGAAAGCGGGAAAAGCAATAAAGATTATTACAATAAACAATACGCAAAATACAAGATGAATGCTTTTAGAAGGTTTAGAAGCAAATATAAAGGTAGAACAATAATAGCGTCTAAACTGAAAAAAAGTGCGAAAGGCGGTTATGAAAACGCAAACACAAATTTAAAAGCATTGAGAGGAAAGACTGTAAGAAACACAAATACAGATGTTGTGAATATGGAATTAACCGGGGAAACATTTGATGGATTTTCGGTAAAACATTCCGATGAAGTTTCTGTTACTGTTGGATTTCTCACGAAAGACTCTAAAAAGATAATTGGGAATGAGGAGAAATATAATCGTAAACTTACGGGATTAAATCCCGCCAATATCGAGTTAATAAAAAATGCAATTGTCCAAGAACTTGAAAAGAATTTGGAAAAAGTATTTAACGAAGATATAGTAATAAGGGTGGTTTGATTTTACAACCTTTACAAAAGTAAGTAATGGTATTATTTTGTATTAAAAAATTATTTCATATTTCATAAACAATCGAGTGGAGACTCAAAAAATATGGCGGATGCCAAAACACACTTAGAAGGATTAGAGATTTCGGATGAAATCAAAGATCAAATAGCTGAAAGGCTAAACCCAATACTAACAAAATTAGAGACGGATGTTTCAGATTCAGTTGGGAAATTGGAAGATGCAATCAAAACACGCGACAAAGCAAAAACCGAACTTCGGGAATTAAGAGAAAAATTTGCAAGTGGTGATTTTGATGGCAAAAAGGAAATGGAAGCATTAATAAAAACAAAAGAGACAGAGGTTGCTTCACTGTCAGAAAAAACAACAAAACTCGAAAATGATCTTGAAATTGCAAAAACAGAACTTGGGACAACCAAGACAGAACTTGAAACGATTCAAAGCGAAACCAAACTTGAACTGAAATCACGTTTTACGGATGTTGAATGGGAAAAGGTAAAAGAATGGAAGATTGATGCTCTTCGTATTGCGGCGCAAATGAAACCGGAAACGGCGACTGGAGATCAAAGCAAAAGATTTAATACTTACGGCGTTAAAGGGCAGGCTTTAACTGCTGAAGAGAAAATAATGAAATCATATAAGAGCGTATAATGGCAAAGAAAGCGAATAAAAAAACGTTTGCTGAAATGTACGAAGATATAGGTCAAATCTTTAACACGGTCGGTGGTAGTATAAGCGAAGAAGAAGATGGCAGAATTTATGATGCTATCATTAAGCATGAATCAACGTTTGAAGAAAAAATAAAGTTAGTTTTGCAATATACAAGGGATTTGGAAAGAGGAATTCATTATACAAGGAGATAAATAAATGTCAAAATTAACTCTCTTAGATTTAGCTATTAAAAGCGGAAACGATGCTTCTGTTGGTGTAGTTGAATCTATGTCACAATCGAATGCGCTGCTTTCAATGTTACCATTCAGAGGCATTCAGGGAACGGTAGTAAAATACCAACGGAGAACAGGGCTTCCGACGGTTGGTTTTCGTGGTTACAACGAAGGGATTGCAGCCAGTAAATCAGTAACAGAGCCTGTAATGTATGAAACAAAAAATCTTGGCGGACGTTCCGAAATCGACAAACTAATTGTCGACGATGGTGGAATGATAGTTCGCGCTCAAGAAGATGTTGCTTTCGCTTATGCGATGGGAAATTCTTTTAATGAAAATTGCTACTACGGTGATAGTACGACTAATGCGAAAGAATTTGATGGACTTGTCAAAATACTACCAAACTTAGTGGCAGGCGGGAATGTTCTTGGTGCTGGTGGAAGTTCAAACAATTCTTCAATTTATGCTTTTTCGTTTAAAGATGCTTTAACAACTCAAGGACGAAGAAGAGGAGTTGAAGGTGTTTTGGCAAACGGCGGATCAAAAGTTGTGAGTTCAATCGATATGGGTTTGCAATATGTGACTGACAGCGGTGGAACAAATAAATTCTTGGCTTATGTTACAGAATTTGAATGGAGACCAGGATTTGTGGTTTACGATACACAGTCCGTTGGTCGTATTGCTAATATCGGAGCTTCAAACAAACCGACAATTTCATTATTCAATCAATTGATTACAAATATGCACCCATTTGTGCCGGATGTGTTTTTGTGCAACAAAACCGTTTATAATTATATCCAAGATTTAAAAGGAACGACTTGGGTACAAGGTTTTGGTGGTCAAAGTTCAGATTTATTCACCCGTGTTTTAACGTTTGATGGAATTCCTATCTTTATCGATGAGAATATTACTCAAACCGAAACAACCGTATCATAAGGAGAAAAAATATTATGTACGCACCAAAACACACAGCCTATGATTTAGACCTTGTAATTTCAGATGCACAGGTTTTAGATTCAACAGGCAATACCGCAGGAACAAACGAAATCGATTTAGGGAGCGCTAATTTCCCAGCCGGTCAAAGAATCGATGTCGTTATCAATGTTACCTCATTGACAGGAACGTTAGATATTAAACTTGGACACAAAACTACGTCTTCAGTTGCTTACACTGATAACACTATCACGTTGAAGCAGATTGGGTCTGGCGTAACCGGACAATATCATATTTCACTACCTCAAAACTGTTCACGTTATATTAACTTGTTCTATTCAGCTGGAACAAGCGCAACTGTAACGGCATGGGTTACAGCCGTAAAATAACAAAAACGGGGCGGGTTACTCCGCCCCAATTTTTATGGGACAGGTATGATAGAATCTAATATCACAAATACAGATATTTCCGCACTCGAACCACGATTAGTTGATGTTCTCGAAAACGGAACAGCCGATATTGATGCGGCGATTACGAGTGCTTACGATTTGCTTTTCACTTTTTTTATTAACTCACAAAGAAAAATAAAAAGAGTTTGTAAACATCTTGACTTGAGCACAACGGCGGTGCAAGATGAAACACAAAGAAATAGATTAGTCGTTACGGTTTCAACTTTCTCAAGTAATGGAACAATAACTCTTTACGGTTCAAATGACAATTCTACATTTACAACCGTTACAAGTCAGGCATTTACAGCGGCGTCAACATACAAGAAGAAATTTTATGACCTATACGATTATTATAAAATTGCACAAACTAATGATGGAACGGCTTCAACTGTTACATCTTACTTGGTAGAAACAGCATTTGAATTGGCTCATATTTATTTAACCCTTGCTATTCTTTATCGTGAAATAATTAGTAAGTACGGTTCTTCTTATCAAGAAAAAGCAGATTATTATTTAGGACTTTATGAAAAGACTTTGGAAGATATGACTTATTCATACGATTTAGATGATGATGGTGAAGTAACGGAAGAAGAAATAGAAAATAATAGAGTTACATTTACAAGATGAGCTACGCAACCGATAAAACAGTATTAAAGACTTTACTTGAAACTACGTTAGGTTATACCGAAGTGCCGCAACTAATAGAACCGGACGAAGCCCCGACTATGGCAAATAAAACGTATGTATTAAAACCGGAAGGGATACAAACTAATTTAGTTACTTCTTCTTCAAATATATTGACAAACGTTGTTAGACTTGAAGCTCTTTATGTGAACAGCAAAACAACATCGAGAGATGCAAACTTTGAACTCTTTACTTTATTAGTTTTAAGTCTTTTCGGATTATCGGGTTTTCAAAATTTAATAGAAGCTCCAAAGTTTGAGGATTATGACGAATACCGAACAAAAGGAACAATAAAATTTTATTTTGGATTGAGAGGTTACAATTGAAGATAATAAAAACAAACGATTATCATCCGTTAGAATGCAAAATAAACGCGATAGTTGGTGATGAAAAAGAAAATATGTTTGACGATGGAGAAGAAATCGAAGTCAGTCAGGACGAATTAGAATTATTAGAAAACAAAAACCCATCGTGGTTTATAATTGTAGGAGATTAACATGGCAGTAGATATTCTTTCCGGCATACAAAGAATAGGAATCTTAAAACAAACCAATTGGGCAACACCACAAGCAGCATCTGCAAACTTTCAAAAGATGCCTTACAATCGTGGGGTAACGAAATCTAATCCCGATATTCAAATCGATGATTTCCAGTGGACTTCTAAAAACGGCATTCACCATGAATACGAACGATCCTATACCGACGCGGTATCTGGTTTGCCAAGTATAAACTTTTCCGGTGATGGGTTATTGCCCATTTTAGCTCCTCATTTTTATGCTTCTTGCCATGCAGTAACTGAGGCAGCAACAACTCCTTTTAAGAAAGTATTCACAATGGGTGGTTTAACAGGTGCGATAGATTTTGCTGGTAATTCCGGAATACTTCATACCGTTGCAACCGACTCAATAGTTGGAAGTGATGGGGAACTTTTGAAGAATGCTATACTGAATGAGTTTACTTTCTCAATTGATTTAAATGCAAGAGGGATTAGTAAGTTACCAAAAATAAGTGGTGTTTGGGTGGGAAATGAAATGTTGACCTTGCAGAATTTAAGCGGGGCTTGGGTTGCTTTACCAACTACGGGCTTTTTTAACGGTGAAAATGCTGGCGATAGTATTTGGAGTTTAGAAACACTAACACTTGGTTCAGATAGCATCAATACAGCGTTATTAAGATATTTTGAACGGTCTGTTAAATTAAACCTTGCGGCAGATCGTGTAGGTGGTGTGGCGGTACAGTATAAGATAATGCCGGAGATTACATATAAGTTGCGTTTTGCTTATAATTCAACAACATATAAAGCATTTTCAAATTATGCAACCGGAGCAAGAGTAAATTTCAAAATTCAAAACGCAGTAGCGCCACCTGAAGTAAAGGGTGGCATTGATTTTACTTGCCCTTATGGTAAATTAATCGCAAATCCTTGCGTTTATGATGGCGATTATCGAGCTATTGAATTATCATTTAGGGCTTATTCAAATGCTGGGGCGACACCAGATACCGTAACACTTTATGATGCAGTAGATTGGGCATACTAATGAAATTTACATTAAGAAAAAGTATAAGCAATTGGATTACCGTCCCAACAAATGAAGGCGAAGTAAAATTCCTAATTGATTATCCAACACGTGAACAAGGGCAAACGATACAAACTTATGTGAACGGAGAAATATATTCCGGGAATGATAAGTACTTAAAAGCGTTGCAGTATCTAATAAAATTCACGGTGAAAGATTGGAGAGGGGTAAAAGACGAAAACGGGAATGAAATACCTTGCGTTGTAGTTAATAACGAATTGGAAGATGAACTTTGGTGGATGTTGGTTAGAGACGAAGAAAGAGCTACTTCTCTTGGTATATTAATTCAAGAAGAAATAAAGTTCACCGAAACTGATAAAAAAAAATAATTTTTTGTTCGATACTTTATAAGGAGAACAAATTAAACGGAAAGAAAAAAGAATATCCGTTATTAGTTTTTGACGGCAGCACAAAAAAGACAGAAAAGGTCAATAATGACGAAGAGTTGCTTAAACTAATAACGGATTTTTTGAGTAATGACAAAGAACTAAAATTAGACGATGCACTATTCAACTTTTGTTTTGAAGATGAAATAGACACAGCGCAATTGAGCGACAGACGAACCGAAGATATTATAATGAACTACCAATTTTATAAAAATGTTCCACACATTCCTTTTGATAATCAGATATGGTTTGAAAGTGTAATTATGTTAAATAAAATATTTGAACCGCAAAGGCTTTTCTGATGGCAATTACATTTAAAATAGGTATGGACCCTTTAGATGCTGAACAAGGTCTAAAAAGAATAATCGATGGTTCGGAAAAATATAAAAACTCTCTTGCCGGGTTACAGAAAAAATTAAGTGATTTAGCAGCAATAACAGCGTCTTTAGATTTAGGGAGTAAATCTTTTATAACTGTTGACCAACAAGTTAAAGCAACAGAGGCATCAATTTTAAAAGCAAACCAAACCATTGCAAGCGTAACTGCATCTTCAAAACAATTTGCCTATCAAACCGGAACAATGAACTCGACTTTAATCGGGTTGAATTATACCTTGCGAGATTTACCATTTGGATTTATGGGTATTCAAAACAACCTTCCAATGCTATTCGATGGATTTCAGAAATTAAAAGCTGAAACCGGAAGTTTGGGCGGGGCATTAAAGACAATTTTTTCATCTTCAGGTATATTTGGAACGATGGGGATTGGTCTTGCGTTTTCCGCAATCACTTCATTGATTACTTATTTTTCAATGCAAAAAAAATCTATTAATGATAATACAAAAGCAATGGAGGAACTAAACAAGGAATTTGCGAAATATAAAAAAATGGTTGATGATATTAGTGATCCATCCATAATACAAGCGAAGGCTTCGGTAAAGTGGATGGACTTAAAACAAACAAGGCAAACAATTTCAGATTTAGGGAGATTAAAAGAAGTTATTATAAGTGGGAATGAAATTACCTCTTACAGTTATGAAAAACTTGCAATTGCATTCCAAAAAGCGTATGGGAAAAGCCCGCAAGAAAATTTAGATGCATGGCGAAAGTTAATGAAAGACCCTCAGGCTTTGGTGACAGTAAATAATTTAATATCAAGCCAAGAACAACTTGCACGCACCCAACAAAAAGAACTTACGGTATTAAAAGAGAATACACTTCTAAATGCAACTATTTACGATAAACATAAAAAAACAACAAAAGAACTTGACAAACAAACTGATATACTTAAAAAACAAATGTCAATGTTTGAAATGGCTACAGGTGAAAAACATTTATGGCGAGTCGGAAGAGGACTTTATGGGAAAACAGATATAAAAGATAAAGAAAACAAAGCAGAAACTTTCAATCCGACAGAAGAAGAAATGCTATATGCTAATCTTTTTAAAGATGCCGCAAATGTAATGAGGAGTGAATTTAGCACGGCTTGGGAGAAAGTTTTTGGAGAAGCAAATTCTTTATTTGAAAAATTGTTGATGAGTTGGGCAGAATCAATAGCGACATATTTGGGGAATCAATTAGCTGGTAGTCTGGTGGGAATGCTATTAGATTTTATACCAATCGGAGAAATTTTGGGTTTAGGCGGAAAAACTCCATCTGCTAATAGAACGGGTTCTACTAATTATCTGGTTGTAGATGGAGCAGTCATAGGAAAATTTGTTGACGATTATCTACCTACCGCCACCGCAAATAATAAACGATTGAGAAGAATGTGATTACGGTAAATGACACAGTCTTAGATGATAACCAATTAATCTTTGTTGCAAAGATTAGTTTAACTTCATCTTATCTTTATTTATGTAATAGACCAAATGGAATAACATTATCTTCACACGATTATAGTGGTCAGTTAGTAATTAAAGATTCAATGACTCCGGTAGTGAAAAATACAAATATTATTTACGGTGGTGGAATTGGAAATGTTGCTTCATTTTCGGTTCAAATAAATAATTATACCGGTTATCCAACGGCGGGGATAAACCCCTTAAAATATTACCCCGAAACAGCAATATATTTAAGCGGTAGAGAAGTTGAGGTCGGGTTTGTTTGGGAGGGTGCAACCACAGAGGCGGAAATCACCACAATATTCAAAGGGTTTATTGAACAATCTCCCACTACACCGGGGATAATGGATATTGTAGCGATAGAAATTAGTGAACTTGAATTAATACAACTTCCTTACTATTCAGTACAAAAGGATTTTGATAATGGAATCAGTTATTTCCCAAACGCGCCTAAAGAATCAATTGGGATGACTATCCCGATATTATATGGAGATGCGTTCAATGGTGTTTCAGCTACGGGAACTCCAGATGTAAGCCCGTATGCCCCCGGCGTGTTAGTAGAACAAAATAATTATAAATATATCATTGCATCGCACTATACGGATGCCAGTACAGCGGAACAATACATTAGGGATTATGATATATCTGCTATCATTGCGGCTTATGATAGTGGCGGGAGTTCTGTCTCTTTATCACAAAGAGATAAAGGATCGAGTAGATTCAATATATTTCATTATGGTGTTGGGGACATAGATGGTTCTTTGAATTACTATCCTAAAAAAACGGGGACTCATTCAGAAGTCACTGATTTTATTTTTTCAACTGACGGATTAACTGATTATACATTAATCCCATCAAAAACAATATCTTTCATTGCCGATTTAACGAGTGATTCGATAGACCTCGGCGGATTTAGTTCCATGACATCAATTATGTTAAAAGTTACTGTATCTTCTCCCACTACGGGACAACAAATAAGGATAAGAACTTATGACCACAGTACAGAAGGTTTTATAGATGAACACATCTTTAATCTCGTTATCGAGGGACAGACATTAACAATAGATTACGGAGCATTATTTACTTTAACGAATTGGGATTGGAAAAAGTTAATTAGTTTAGAATATGAAATTAAAAATATAGCTGCGACTCAAAATGTAAGCATAAATGACATAGTTATTTGGGTACAACGTTATCGCGTGCAAGGTCTTTATAAAGCCAAATATTATGAACAAAGGGGATTCCCGTTATATTTTTTGGGCATTCCGATTGCGGAAGAGGGGCGCTACATAAAACATTATAGAGATGTTGCGGTAGATAAATTCGATTACAATCTTCAATTTGCTTTAACTGGGAGACAATTTTAATGGCAAACTGGATAGATTTAGGGACGAGGACAAACGGAAGAAATGCTGGGCAAGTAATTCATTGTCCAGGTTATATTATAGAAAGTCTATTGCGGGATGAATGTTTTGTAGAGAGAGATTTGGAAATAATAACAAAAGTTTCTTACCAAAATTATGAAATGGCTTTTGCCTCGTCAGATGAAGGTTATTATAACGCTTCCTATGTAGTTAATATTACAAGAAATGAGATCGCTTTAGTAAATTATTATTTTGGCGCAAATTTACAAGTAAGTCTTGATGGTGCTTATGCTTCTTGGAGCGTTGGTGATAAATGTTTTGTCTTTAATATACAAGGAAACAAAAAAATAGATGCAGCGAGTTTTGATGTTGTTGGGAAGACAATAGATGGAAGTAGAAAAGATTGGAAATTTTCTAAGAGTATAAACTCTAAAACAGATGCTTATTCATTAATAAATGAAATATGTTATGAATCATTTCTTATGCTTCATTCAGTAAATGGAGTTTATAAATTAGTTGCTCTTGATGCAGGACCGGCGGTGGCAACACTAACAAAACCATTGATAACAATGGGTGATCCACAAATAAAAGTTGATCTTACTCCTTTATCAGAGGTATATTCATCATTTAGACTAAAGTATAATTATAATTATGCCAAAGGTGAATATCTGCAAGAATACTTTTGTGATAAAAATAGTTCAACAACTGGAGCAACGGGGTTAAGCGCTTATAAAACTAAATGTTTAAATGCAGAGACAAATTATAGAGTAAAAAGGAAGTTTGAATATTCTGCTAATTGGATTTACGATTCTGCAACGGCTTTGGCTTTTATTAAAAAATTAATGGATTGGCTAACTATTCAAAGAACGATTATAAATTGGTCATCATCAATATCAGATTCTATTTTCAATGGATCTATGTTAGATATTGGAGATTTAGTTAAGGTCGATTATCCGCTTGGGAAAGTTTTGACCTATACGTTGGTTGATGGAGGGATTACCTATGCAGTTGGTAATATTATAACTTTGATACAAACGGGTGGTTCTAATTGTACATTTAGAGTAGATTCTGTTGATGGCGCGACTGGAAAAATCCTTACAATGACAATGCTAACAGGAGGACAGGGTTATATGCCTGAAGCAAGTTTGACAACTTCGGTTTCTCCCGATATTGGTTCGGGGGCGTTAATAACAGTTAATACTGTAACATCACCAACAATTATACCTTTATCAAAAAATAATTCAGCTATTTTTATGATTTACGCAAAACAAATTAATATAAGAAATGGTCAACCATCAATAGATTATGCACTTTTAGAAATGGTTTAACAAAGTAACCTTGTAATAAAATTTATATTTAAGTATTTTAGAAATAAAGGAGAACATAAAAATGAAAAAAATTATCTTAGTATTTGTGATATTGGCACTGCCATCTTTCGCACAAAGTTTGCATGGAACATTCCCGACAGATCAAAACTTTAATAAAGTTTCCGTATTATACACTTACAATGCAGCAGATAGCACTTA
>Ga0172367_10007277_pt1 | contig 12737 bp, 10 predicted proteins | sample Lak10m_FD_114542 | JGI IMG/M metagenome (GOLD analysis project Ga0172367, IMG submission 114542) | Freshwater microbial communities from Kabuno Bay, South-Kivu, Congo - kab_022012_10m | ecosystem: Environmental > Aquatic > Freshwater > Lake | place: Democratic Republic of the Congo: South-Kivu...
GTAGAACGGACGCTGGTTTTGCGGTAAACTCGTTCGACTTCTTACAGAAGTGCGTTACACCTTACTTTTTACCCCCTAGACCGCGCTTGTCCGTAGTGACACGGCATGGCGGTAGCGTGCCCAAAGCCCATTTAGCCCTTACGACAACTCAATAAAGAGCCGCACAAGCATGACCAGCCGCCAAGCCAAGATCCAAGAAGACACACATTTTCGGATCATGCGCATCTTGCAAGACAACCCGGACCTGACCCAGCGCGAGCTGGCTGACAAGCTCGGCATGAGCGTGGGGGGGCTGAACTACTGCCTCAACGCCCTCATCGACAAAGGCTTTGTGAAGATGGCGAACTTCTCCAAGAGCAAGAACAAGTTCAAGTACGTCTATCTGCTCACGCCCCAGGGTATTTCCGAAAAGGTGGCGCTGACCAGCCGGTTCCTCAAGCGCAAGATGGATGAATACGAAGCGTTGAAGGCGGAAATTGAGGCGCTGAAAAGTGAGTGTGACACTAGCCAACCGGCCTCAATGCAGAAAGGTAACTCATGCAGAAAGGTAACTCTTAATCATGTGCGGCATTGTTGCGGCAGCAGCGAAAAGAAACATAGTCCCGGTTCTGATTGAGGGGCTCAAAAAACTCGAATACCGGGGTTACGACTCGGCCGGCCTCGCCGTAATAGGCAACGGCAACATCAAACGCGTGCGATCTGTTGGTCGCGTTGCAGAGCTTGAAGCCACTTCAGCGAGCCCCGAATCCCACATCGGTATTGCCCACACCCGCTGGGCCACCCATGGCGTGCCAAGTGAGCGGAATGCCCATCCGCATGTTTCCGGCAGCATTGCCGTCGTTCATAACGGCATCATTGAGAACTACGAGGCCCTGAGAAACGAGTTAATGGGTCAAGGCTACGAGTTCACTTCGGACACCGATACCGAAAGCATTGCCCACCTAATCGAATCCATCCAGAAAACCGAGCCCGATCTTTTCAAGGCCGTCCAAAAGGCCTGCCAACGGCTGGTTGGCGCCTACGCCATTGCAGTAATCGACCACAACCAACCCGACAAGGTCGTGGTTGCCCGAGAAGGCTCGCCTTTGCTGCTTGGTGTGACGGGCACGGGCAACTACGCAGCCTCCGATGCATCGGCGCTGCTACAAGTCACACGAAACATGGTTTACCTGGAAAACGGGGATGTGGCCGAACTTACCTCTGGCCAACTCCGTATTCAGAATGCCCAAGGCCAAGCGGTCGACCGCCCCGTGCATGTCTCTGAGCTCTCCGCCGATGCTGTGGAACTTGGCAGCTACAGCCACTACATGCAGAAGGAGATCTTCGAGCAACCGGAGGCCATTGCCAATACGCTGGAGATCATCGGTGGCAGCAAGACCATCCAGCCCGGCATCTTCGGCGCTGATGCCGCAAAACTGCTGGCCGATGTGGATCACGTCCTGATTCTGGCCTGCGGTACCAGCGCCCACTCTGGGCTGACCGCGCGCTACTGGTTCGAAGCCGTTGCCGGCGTGCCCTGTACTGTAGAAATTGCCAGCGAATACCGTTACCGGACCTCGGTGCCCAATGGCCGCCAGTTGGTGGTCGCCATTTCGCAATCCGGAGAAACCGCTGATACGCTGGCCGCGTTGCGCCACGCCAAGTCGCTCGGGCAGGATAAAACGCTGGCGATTTGTAACGTCCCCGAATCGGCTATCGTGCGGGAATGTGCGCTGCGCTTCATCACACGCGCTGGGCCAGAAATTGGCGTTGCCTCGACCAAAGCCTTCACCACGCAGCTGGCAGCACTGTTTTTGATGGCGCTGGTTCTAGCCAAAGTAAAGGGGCGCATCAACGATCAACAGGAAAACCAGTTCATCCATGAATTGAGGCATTTGCCTGTTGCGATTGGCAAAGTTTTGTGCCTGGAGCCAGAAATCAAAACCTGGGCGTTAGGCTTTGCAGAGAAGCATCACGCGCTTTTCCTCGGCCGGGGGCATCACTACCCAATCGCCCTAGAAGGCGCGCTCAAGCTCAAGGAAATTTCGTATATCCACGCCGAGGCCTACCCAGCGGGCGAACTCAAGCACGGCCCGCTGGCTCTCGTGGATGAAGACATGCCCGTGATCAGCATCGCCCCCAACGACGCACTCTTGGATAAGTTGAAGTCCAACCTTAAGGAAGTCGCGGCGCGCGGCGGTGAACTGTATGTCTTCGCTGATGCCGATTCGCACGTCGAGGCCGACGACGGGCTGCATCTGCTGCGCCTGCCGGAGCACTACGGATTACTCTCCCCCGTTTTGCATGTGGTGTCTCTGCAATTGCTTTCTTACCACGTCGCGTTGGTCAAAGGAACCGACGTGGATAAACCTCGTAATCTAGCTAAATCTGTGACTGTGGAGTGAACTATGAATTTGTCTAAAGTAAAACTATCAATTATCGGACTTGGCTATGTTGGCCTTCCACTAGCTGTTGAATTCGGTCGCAAACGATCAGTTGTCGGGTTTGATATTAACCAGCGACGTATTGACGAACTCAAAGCCGGCAACGACCTCACTTTAGAAACCACTCAAGAAGAACTTGCTGCCGCTAAGCACCTGAGCTACACCACCAACCTTGATGACTTGCGAGCTTGCAATTGCTACATCGTCACTGTCCCAACGCCGATTGACGAACACAAGCGCCCGGACCTCACCCCGCTCATTAAGGCCAGCGAAACCGTCGGCAAAGTGCTAAAGAAGGGCGACATCGTCATTTACGAATCCACCGTTTACCCCGGCTGCACGGAAGAAGACTGCGTTCCTGTACTTGAAAAACATTCTGGCCTCAAGTTCAACCAAGACTTCTTCTGTGGCTACAGCCCAGAGCGCATCAACCCTGGCGACAAGGAACACCGCGTCACAACCATTAAGAAAGTCACCTCCGGCTCGACGCCCGAAATTGCAGATCTCGTCGATGCGCTGTACAACGAAATCATCACCGTCGGCACCCATAAGGCCGATAGCATCAAGGTGGCCGAGGCTGCTAAGGTCATCGAAAACACCCAGCGCGACTTGAACATCGCCCTTATCAACGAACTGGCGCTCATCTTCGGCAAGATGGGCATCGATACCGAAGCTGTGCTAAAGGCCGCCGGTAGTAAATGGAACTTCCTACCCTTTCGCCCGGGTCTCGTTGGCGGCCACTGCATTGGCGTTGACCCATATTACCTGACACACAAAGCACAGGCCATTGGCTATCACCCTGAAATAATACTGGCAGGCCGTCGACTCAACGACAGCATGGGCGCTTACGTCGTCGCCCAACTCGTCAAGGCAATGACTAAAAAGCGCATTCAGGTCGAAGGTGCCAAAGTGCTTGTTATGGGTCTGACCTTCAAGGAAAACTGTCCTGACCTGCGCAACACCCGCGTCGTCGACATCGTTGCCGAGCTCAAGGACTACAACTGCGAGGTGGATGTTTACGACCCCTGGGTCACTACAGAAGAAGCCCTGCACGAATACGGCATCACCCCCATCTCCAAGCCCGACAGCGGAACTTACGACGCCATCATTCTGGCTGTCGCTCACCACCAATTCAAAAGTATGGGTGCTGGCGCTATCCGTGCCCTCGGTAAGGCGGCTTCAGTTATTTACGACTTGAAGTATGTACTTTCGACGCAGGAATCGGATTTGAGACTGTAATCATGACCAAGTACGAATCACTCAAGCAGCAAATAAAAAACGATCCAAAGACCTGGCTAGTAACAGGAGTGGCCGGATTCATTGGGAGCAACCTGCTGGAGACCCTACTAAAACTGGATCAACGCGTTGTGGGGCTCGATAACTTTAGCACCGGATATCAACGTAACTTAAACGAAATTCAAAGCTTGGTTACACAGGAGCAGTGGACGCGATTCCGATTCATTAAGGGCGACATTCGCAATTTTGACGATTGTCAGAACGCTTGTACTGGTGTGGACTATGTCCTGCATCAAGCGGCGCTGGGCAGTGTGCCCCGCAGCTTGGCCGACCCAATCACCACCAACAATACCAACATCACTGGTTTTTTGAATATGTTGGTTGCTGCCCGAGATGCAAAAGTACAAAGCTTCACCTATGCTGCAAGCAGCAGCACCTATGGCGATCATCCAGCCTTACCCAAGGTAGAGGAACACATAGGTAACCCGCTAAGCCCATACGCTGTTACCAAATACGTCAATGAGCTATACGCTAGTGTTTTTTCACGATGCTATGGCTTCAGCGTGATTGGCCTTCGCTATTTCAACGTATTCGGACCACGCCAAGACCCAGATGGCGCCTACGCCGCTGTCATACCGAAATGGGCCGCTTCACTCCTGCGCGGCGAATCCGTGTACATCAACGGCGATGGCGAGACGAGCCGTGATTTTTGTTTTATAGACAACGCAGTACAAGCTAATTTGCTGGCCGCTGCAACCACCAGTCCAGGAGCAAAGAACCAAGTCTATAACGTTGCCGTGGGCGATCGGACCTCACTTAATCAGCTATTCAAATGCATACGTGAAAAACTCTCCGGCGATGGCATCAGTCAAGAGATTGCGCCGATTTACCGTGAATTTCGAGAGGGTGATGTTCGCCATAGCTTGGCAGACATCAGAAAAGCCAGGGAGAACTTGGGATATTCACCCACCCACCGAATTGGTGACGGACTAGCAATTGCGATACCGTGGTACGCAAGAAAAACACTTGAAGATGCGTGAGCAAATAAAAAAGTTGATGCTGGGCAATGGTCTGGCGCAACTGCTTCAATTTGGCTCGATGTTGATTCTTTCGCGAATTTATCAGCCAAGCGATTTTGGACTTCTTGCCCAGGTCCAATCGATAGCAATGGTGGGCTCCATCCTGGTTACATTGCAGTTGCATTTAACGATCCCGCTATCACGAACACAGGCCGCCGCGCTAAGAACAGTCCAGCACGTACAAATGCTTTGCCTGATATTGTTTTTGGCGGCACTTTTGCCAGCCATATGGTTTGGCGAAATGGTGTTTTATGCTTTGGTGCTGAGTTTGTTTTTAGGGTTGGCGAACACATATACAGGCTATCTGGTTTATAGCGGCAGCTTTGGAAAGATGTCGTTCTTTTATGTATTGCGCGCAATATTCATAATTGTGATGCAAATTGGTTTTGCATGCTTCTATTTTGAAAATGGACTAGTCTTGGCTACTTTGCTTGGCGAGGCATTGTCAGCCCTCTACCTCCGAATAATAAAAATTGAATTTATAGAAAAAGTTGCAACAAAATTTGAAGATATTAGAACTATTATATCTGATAACAAGCCATTTGCTCTGTATGGCACCATTCAAGAAATCGTGTCAGTTTCGGCATTTTATGCACCACTTTTTTTGTTCTCAGTCAAATACGGGGAGGGAGTCGGAGGGCAGTACGCAATGGCAAGTCGCCTAATTTGGGCTCCTATTGTGTTGGTGTCTAGCAGTATTGCTCAGGTGGTCTCACACAATTATAGTAAGCAGCATTTGAATGGCCCAATGCACATCACTGGACATCTTAGGCCGAGGATCTGCTTGCTACTGGTTTTTGTGTGTGTCGCTGGCTTCGTGGCTCAACCGGTCTTCCACGCATTACTTGGAAAGCCTTGGGATATGGCTAGCCAAATGTTGCCTTTGCAACTAATTTGGGGTGTCGCTTTCATTATGTCGACGCCATTTCGAGTGGCCTGTCGTGTGTTGAGGATGCAGCGCTATCAGTTGCTCACTGACGCTGTAACCTTGGCTGCGATAGCATCGATTTTATTAACATGGCAGCTGTCACCAATCCAGGCGATGTGGGCATTAGTTGGTGTCTCTTTCTTGCAACATGGTGGGTTTTCATTTGCAGTATGGCGTTTTACCATCCGTAGTGGATCCACGTGCACTACGCCTTCTGCAGGTCAATTTTGATGTCATTGCCACGAAACGCCCAATCGGCATTGGGTCCAGCCAGAATCGCTAGTAGGCGGTCGGTGCGTAAAGTGAATCCAATTCTATATTGGTTGGGAGTTGGATTGTTTTTGATAGTTGTTGTTAGCTATAACTACGAAATCTTGCGTCCTGCCTATGACGGTTACACGGCAGAGAATACTTATAGCCACATCGCAAATATCCACGATCATCTCGAATACGAAAATGCGCTGATAAATTTCAGCGAACAGCCGAATACTGTCTGGGATTATTTTAATAATGTTGCTGGCATATCGAGCTTTTATCTACTACTTACTATTTTCCTCGGGTTTGACAATGTCATTTCTACGTCGCTGCTGGTGAACTGCATGACGTTAGTCATTGCAGCGGCTATCCACCAGAAAATCTGCAATACGTACGCTCTTCGGGGTTCTGCTTACACGTTTTTCCTGAATCTCCCAATGATCTATTTCTGTCAGCTCATTGGCAAAGACATGTTGTACATCGCTGTGCTGTATGCAATGTTGTTGTTTATTCTGCGCAAGCGCTGGATGTTATTGACCATCCTCGCAATTGTTTCTGCTGTAATACGAGCTCAGATAGTCATAATCTTCCTGTTCGTGCTAATTTTTTGGTTTTGGCAAGTGCCGTTTAAAAGGCGACTGTTAGTCTTGTACTTTTTATCAGCTATAGCCGGAGCTTATGCCTTTACCGGCAACAAAGTTATCGGCCTTGATGCGGACCTCGGGTCAGGTATTTCCTGGATTGTGTTCGAGCTGAACGTTGCAACAGGAATGGGCAACTTGTTGCTCAACCCAATACGACTTTTGCAGTATATCGTTGAGTTCGTCATCGCGCCATTCTCTCTGATAAGCACGGATATCCACTTCTTTAATTTGTTCTTGGTGCCATTTCTCGTCTACTTCATCCTCCACATTAGGTGGTTGCGTGGGTTGGCTGCAATTAGATCACCTGCAACTCAGTTCTTTTTTGCCCTAATCCTAGTCCTACTAATCATGCCGATCATCAACCTGCGTTATTTCGTTACGCTTTTCCCATTCCTGGTGATCGCCATGCTTGTAACTCCGCAGCGCTCCTATCGTAAAGCGGCCGGTCAATATGTTTCTGCCGCCCATTCCATCTCATCGTGAAGACGGGCATACCCATACTACAAGAGTCCGTATGAACCAATCCATCACTACACAAATGCCAGTTAAGCTTTGTAAAAAAATCCGACTATTGGTCGACTACCGCGGTCAGTTCTATTCTTCGCTTCGCGTCAGTACTGGTGGCTTCGATATCGCACGACTAAAGAAACGCTTCGAGGAACTCGGTTACGAACTGGTCATACAGTCTTTTTGCGAAATCAACCCGCTGCAAACTTTTGACGGCTCTTTTGTTCTCTACCAGTCATCAGAAGACCGCGATTTGCACTACAAAGAATACATCTCCGACTGGATTCAGTATATTGAAAGTCACGGCGGCGTACTGATTCCATCGTTTAATTGTTTTCGTGCCCACGAAAACAAGGTCTTTCAGTCTTTACTTACTCAAAATCTAGATATTTCTAAACTATATGTTCCTAATTCTCAAATATTTGGATGTTTCGAGGAAATTGAACAAACGCCACTACGTCTATCATACCCTTTGGTCATAAAAACATCCGCTGGTTGTCAGAGTCAGGGGGTAACCCTGGCTAGGTCGAAATCTGAGTTGCTTCAGAAAACCAAACGACTATCGAACTCTTTCCATCTTCGGGATGCGTTACGTTTTTTTGCAAAGCGATGGCTTCGCAAGGGTTATATACCTGAGTCGCTGCACCGGAAAAAATTTGTATTGCAGGAGTTCATACCAGCACTCACTGGCGACTTTAAGGTACTCGTTTTCTATGAGAAGGTGTTTGTTCTCCAGCGAGGCACTCGGCCTAATGATTTCCGTGCCAGCGGAAGCGGCCGTTTCGCATTTATTCGAGAGGTGCCATCACAACTATTGGATTGTGCCATCAATTTACGCAAACAGTTTAACTGTCCAATGATCTCCGCCGATATTGCATTTGATGAGAAACAAGGCCGTTGTATTTTGATCGAAATCCAGTTTCTTATGTTTGGTACGTATACTCTCGAGAAATCCAAATTCCATTTTGAACATGATGGTAAGGTCTGGAAAATAGTGGAGGGAGCGGTAATTCTAGAGGATGTTTTTGCCGAGGCTGTCTCCAGCTTCATTCAAAACTATCTAGGAAAATGACGCAAAAGAGCATCCGGAGATACTAATTGAAGCTCATATTTTTTTCACAGGAAAGTTATCCTGAGGGAGGTGCTGCGTGCAACCGTCATCTAGCTTATATGCAAGGCTTGGCATCACGAGGTTATGACATTACGCTTTATGCATTCGGACGCCAGGCCGTTTCGTATTCGACGCCAGCTTTAAAGGTTATTGGTGTAAATATTACCGCACGTAGTCGCTTCCTCTTTCACATTAAGAGTTGTTTGGCGATGTTTCTGCTTTGCCTCCGGTTAAATAAACATACCACGCAGGAATTGAGGTGGGTCTACCTTGGTACGTCTGGACTACTCCTACTTCCATTTATGACTGTGGCTAGAGTCAGTGGGATCAAGACGTTCCATGAGCGAACAGAGTTGCCCTCACTAATGGTTGGCGCTGGTTTGTTCAACAAACTCGACCACACGCTGTATAAATCGCTACTTTGTGGGTTCTCAGGTATCTACGTAATCAGTAGGGCGCTACAGAGTGAAATGAGGCGACTGACAGGAGCGGGCGTCAAGGTTTATGTTGTTAATATGATTGTAGATCTATCACGTTTTCAAAACGTTCACGAAGAGCCAAATTCAGTCTTGAAAACTATCACCTATTGTGGAGATCTCAGTAGCCCAAAAGACGGCGTTGATATCTTGATTCGGTCCTTTGCTCTGGCTTGCGTATCGACAAATGAATCACCGTTTATTCTGAAACTAGCCGGCTCAACGGATAATGAATATACGCAAAAGAAGTTGCGCCCCCTTATTGATGAGCTTAATGTCAGTGACAAGATTGAGTTTCTTGGTCAAGTTCGACGGCAAGACGTTCCTGCGTTACTTTCTTGCAGCGATCTACTAGTTCTTGCTCGACCAAGCAGTGAGCAAGCTGCATACGGATTTCCGACCAAGCTAGGTGAGTATTTGGCTTCTAAAAAGCCAGTGTTGGTTACGAATACCGGAGAGATTTCTATGTATTTAACCGATGGTGTTGATGTTTTTCTTGTGCAACCAAATGACGTTGAAGCATTCGCCGAGCGTATTGTCGAAATCAGCAGAAATTACAAAGAAGCGTTACGCATTGGGTGTAATGGATATGCGGCAGCTGAAATGTATTTCAGCGTAACATCCGCTGCTGAATGTCTCGAGACAATTTTCATCGGCTCATGAATCACCAACAGAAATTGCCCTTTATGCTGATCGGGGGAGATCTGTGCCCTGTTGGTAAATTGGCGTCGTTACTCTTATCCACTTCAGATTTTTTTGACATGCAGTTGAATTCCGAGCTTGCTGCGGCAAGTCTTGTTGCGGTCAACCTTGAGGCTCCGGTTACGCATGCAGGTCAGAAAACGCCAAAGAGCGGGCCTTCGTTGCGAGCAGACCCTAGAGTTATGCAAAGGGTCCGCGATCTTGGTATTGACACAGTATTTCTCGCTAACAATCACATAATGGATTTCGGCGTCCAAGGTCTTGAAAACACGTTGCATATATGCGAACAAGTCGGCATTCGCACATTGGGTGCTGGGTCTAATTTAGATCGAGCACGGGAACCACTAATTCATGTAATCGATGGCGTAAGAATAGCCATCATTAATGTTGCTGAGGTTGAGTTTGGGGCTGCGCGTAGCGACCACCCAGGTTATCACGGCCTCGATGTAATCGACTGCGTGCGTCTTATCAAAAAGGCGAAAGCAACCAACGATGTTGTTGTGGTGTCATTGCATGGCGGCTTGGAGTATTTCGCGCTGCCGCGTCCAGGTCTTCGCGAGATATGCCGGTTCTTCATAGAACAAGGAGTTGCTGCCGTTGTATGTCACCATACGCATGTCAGTAGCGCATACGAGTTACACGAGGGGCGGCCGATCTTCTACGGTGTAGGGAATTTTATTTTTGACAATGATTGCGGACGTTTGGATTGGGAGATCGGATATTTGGTTAAGTTTTTTGTCGATACACGTACCAAGTCGATTTCCGGTTTCGAAATGCTGCCTTACCAACAATCGAATGCGGTCGGCGGTGTTCGTCTATTGTCTGGTGATATGTTGCGCAACTTCCATCGGGAACTCGCCGAGTTGAATGAAACGCTAAGAGACTCGAAGCGATATCTTGCCGCTTGGGCCGCGTGTTGCGCAAAAAAGGAACGTGAGTACCTTGCGCTTATGTATTTCCCTTTTCTTCATTGGCCCATATCCATTCTGATACACCTGCCTTTTTTTCGTCAGATTGTCTTCCCTTTAAGTAGGGTCTTGATCCGACTTAACCTAATCCGTTGCGATAGTCACTATGAGGTGCTTCGTTTCTTGCATGCTACTGCAGCAGAACAAAGAAAACTCTGATATGCGAAACAACTTTTCTGCTTTGAATCCGATTGTAGCAATAGACGCTTCTAGAAACCGCTCCGGAGGTGCAATAACACATCTACTCGGGATACTAGACGCGGTTGATCCTAGGGATCATGGTATTCAGCAGGTCCACGTGTGGTCGTACTCAGAGCTATTGGAGTCACTGCCTGACGCTCCGTGGCTGGTCAAACACAATCCTCCTGCGCTCAAGCGATCACTGCTCCACCAGGTTTGGTGGCAACGGAGGAACCTTTCTCGCGAGATCAAGGCTACGGGTTGCAACGTGTTGCTGACTACAGACGCGGGTTCAGTCGCACGATTCACGCCCTCTGTTGTCATGAGTCGCGACATGCTCTCATTTGAGGGTAAAGAAATGTTGCGCTATCCGCTTTTTTCCTTTTCACGTCTTAGGTTGTGGCTGCTTAAATGGTTGCAGGTTCGGTCTCTTCGCAAAGCAAGCGGTGCCTTATTTTTGACGCAGTATGCTGCTGATGTAATCCAGTCGTATACGGGCAAATTGAATACTGTCCGGATCGTCCCGCATGGGATCGGTGATATATTCAGGCGAGAAAATATTCCTTCCGATTGGACCGCTACGGAAGGCACTATCAGATGCACATATGTATCAAATGCCGATCTCTATAAGCATCAATGGCATGTAGTGGAAGCCATGGGTATGTTGCGCAAAGCTGGTTTTGAGGTATGCCTTAGTCTTGTTGGTGCGGGCTCTGGATCAGCCGTTGATAAAATTCTAGATACTGTTAAGCGTGTTGACCCAGAACGCTCTTTCGTAAAGGTATTGCCTGCCCAAAAGCATGAAGTAATTTCGCAACATTTATTCGAATCTGATGTATTTATATTCGCATCTAGTTGCGAAAACATGCCTAACACCTTGGTTGAAGCTATGGCAGCGGGGCTGCCAATTGCTTGCTCAGACCGCGGCCCTATGCCTGAGGTTCTTCAAGGAGGTGGTGTCTACTTTAACCCTGAAGAGCCAGCCTCGATTTTCAAGGCTGTTCAATCAATCATTGAAAACAAATCGTTGCGTACACAAATTGCCAGAGTAGCATTGGAGAGATCGAAATTGTTTTCCTGGAGAAGATGTGCAGAAGAAACCTGGCGCTATCTTGGCGATATTCACGCCTCTTACTCCAAGCAAAGAAATTGATAATTAATTTAAAATCATGAACAAACAAGAATATAAAATATGCAGTCACTGTATTATGGACACTTCTGATCCAAATATTTTATTCGATGAGCGAGGGCGATGCGATTATTGCAATAATTTCGATAAAAATGTCGCTCCAACTTGGCGTACCGATTCAGTAGGAGAGCGAAGTCTTAGTCAACTGGCTAATGCTATTCGAGTAGCAGGAGAAGGAAAGGACTTTGACTGTATTATTGGCCTCAGTGGCGGCCTCGATAGCTCTTACGCAGCTTACATAGCTAAGGAAAAAATGGGGCTGCGGCCATTGTTGTTCCACGTAGATGCAGGTTGGAACACTGACCAAGCAGTCGGTAATATAGAAAAGCTAGTCGATGGCTTGGGTTTGGATCTGTACACAGATGTTGTGAACTGGGACGCTGTTAAGCGCATGCAAGTGGCCTTTTTGCGTGCGGGCATTCCAGACCAAGACTTGGTGCAGGATGCAGCTTTTTTCTCAGGTTTGTACAGGTTTGCACGCAAGTACAAGATCAAGCACATCATCACGGGATCCAACTTTTCGACCGAATGCTGCCGGGAACCGGAAGAGTGGGGAGGCTACCTGGGTATCGACAAAACACTGTTTGGTGATATTTGGGACAAGTGTGGTGATGGCAAACCCAATGACGACTTCCCTTTGGTTGATATTCTGGTTTACAAGCTGTGGTATCAGAAGGTCTTGGGCATGAAGGTACATCATCCGCTCAACCTGGTCCCGTATGGAAAAAAAGATGCCGAGGACGAACTGGAGCGCCGCTTTGGATGGCAGCGCTTTCAGCATAAGCACCACGAGTCACGCTTTACCCGCTTCTACGAAGACTATTGGCTGCCTCGTCGTTTTGGGTACGAAAAACGCCGTGCTCACTTCTCTAGCCTGATCATGACCGGGCAGATGTCGCGGGACCAGGCGCTCGACCGCATTTCGCGCCCAGAAATGGACGAGCACTTTCTCAAGCAGGAATTTGAGTATGTGGCGCACAAGCTCGGCTTGACGGTAAATGAATTACAAACATTGTTTGACATGCCCCAAAAGACATAC
>Ga0172367_10007279_pt1 | contig 12732 bp, 10 predicted proteins | sample Lak10m_FD_114542 | JGI IMG/M metagenome (GOLD analysis project Ga0172367, IMG submission 114542) | Freshwater microbial communities from Kabuno Bay, South-Kivu, Congo - kab_022012_10m | ecosystem: Environmental > Aquatic > Freshwater > Lake | place: Democratic Republic of the Congo: South-Kivu...
CGCCCCCATTCCTCACGGTCCGGGTTGATGTCGACGCCAATGATCTTGTTGGCACCTGCCATCTTGGCGCCCTGCAGCACGTTCAGACCGATGCCGCCAAGGCCGAAGACGACGATATTGTCCCCAACCTGAACCTTGGCCGTGTTCACGACGGCGCCAACGCCTGTGGTCACGCCGCAACCGACATAGCAACTGGTCTTGAACGGCGCGTCCTCGCGGATTTTTGCGACGGCAATATCGGGCAGGACGGTGAAATTCGAAAAAGTCGAACAGCCCATATAGTGGAAGATCGGCTGTCCCTTGTAGCTGAAGCGCGTGGTGCCGTCGGGCATCAAGCCCTTGCCCTGGGTGGCGCGGATCGCGGTACACAGGTTCGTCTTGCCGGAAAGACAGGATTTACACTGGCGGCATTCGGGCGTGTAAAGCGGAATAACGTGATCACCGGGCTTCACACTGGTGACGCCTGCGCCCACCTCGCGAACGATACCCGCGCCTTCATGGCCAAGGATGGAAGGGAAGATGCCTTCGCTGTCCAGGCCTTCGAGCGTGTAAGCGTCGGTATGGCAGATGCCCGTCGCCATGATTTCGACCAGCACTTCACCTGCCTTGGGGCCTTCGAGATCGACCTCGACGATTTCGAGAGGCCTCTTCGCTTCGAACGCGACTGCTGCGCGGGTCTTCATGCTGCGGAACTCCTGTGCGAGGTCGTGCTCGCGATCTTGCGTTTGTGGTAGGCGATGATGTCCATGATCTCCGGGGAGAAGGCATCGTAGGAAGGGATATCGCTCTGGGCGAGCTGGCCGCGGATTGCTTCCATGTCGGCGGCACACGTCCCCGTCTCGACAACCGACGACACGAAGCCCGCAAATTCAGGCCGGCCAACGACCTGCTCGGTCGCAAGCTCGGGGTGAACGAACGTCAGGCCGAAGAAATGATGCTCGGGATCCTCAACCGTCCCGATCATGTGCGCGCCGCATGTTCCGCATGCATGCCGCTTGATGGCCAGCGACGGATCTACAACCGCCAGTTTGATCTCATTCTCAAGAACAGTGGCGGCATCGGCTGCCACGACCGCGGTCTGAGCGAGGAGTGCCCCTGCCGGTTTCCAGCATTTGGAGCAACCGCACAGATGATTGTGGACGATCGGGGCTGCGACAGCGACAGTCACAGGGCTGTCCGCGCACAGGCACTGCAACGTCGATGAGGAAGCGGGAGCGCGAACCTCGGTGTTGATCGAGTTGTGGAGTTCAGGTGTCTGCGCCGCCATGGCTTCGGCACGTGCCTTCAGGGCCTGATCAAACGCGACATAGGCCGGGTGGACCAGCAACCGGATCGGCTCGGCCAGGTGCGGCGCCGCAGGACCATCAAACACCTCGCGATGGATCACGTGGGTTCCGTTCTCGGTCGCTTCGAGAATGAAGATGTGTTCGGCGCTGAAACCCTGGTCGCCGGGCATGACGGAAAGCCACCGCAGTTCCCGCCCTGCCACAACACGGGTGATCGTCGGCGTCAGTGGGGGCGTTGGCATGTTCGGAATGACCAGTTCCCCGGTCACGACTTCGCCAAGCGTCGTACGCCCGGCGAGATGTGGGACGATCGGATTCCACTCCGGATAGCGCGGCAGATCGTCTAGTATCGCCCACACAGTCTGTGGCGTCGCGATGATGTCGACCGTCGATTCAGTGATTTCCATGGATTTCTACTCTTCTACTGGGCGGCCGGTCGAGAAGACCGGCCAAATTCACACTTCAGGGACGATCTTCCGCGACCGGGTTTTTGCTGGGATCCCAGGTCGCCCAGATATGGTCGGGTCCACGCGCAGAAGTATTCGGCGGCGAGAAGGTGAACTCCTGCTCTTCCAGCTGGATGTGCGGGAGGCGACGGGTCAATTCTTCCAACATGATCTTCATCTCGAGCTTGGCGACAGGCTGGCCAAGGCAGAGGTGCGGACCGAAGCCGAACGAAAGAAGCTTGTTGGCGTTCGGCCGCTCGATGTCGAATTCCTGCGGATTCTCGAAGACCGCGGGGTCGCGGTTTGCAGCGCCGTTATAAATCAGAAGCTTCGATCCTGCCGGGATTTGCACACCGCTCAGCTCGACGTCCTGCATGGTGCGGCGGCGCCACGCGATGATTGAAGAACCGACGCGAAGGCACTCGTTGACGGCACCTGGGATCTTCTCCGGATCGGCGACCAGAGCCTCCCAGTTTTCACGCTGCTTGAGCAGATTCATGACGGCGTTACCCGACGCATTGGTCGTGGTCTCGTGACCGGCAAAGGTGAAGTTCAGGCACAGGCGGACCAGATAATCATCGGGCCATTCCTCTTCGCCCTCTTCCATCTGCCCGCGGATCGCATCGCTGATGAAGTCGTCGCCCAGGTTCTGCTTCTTCTGCGCGACGAATTCCTGCGACCACTTCCAATAGGCGCCGAGAGCATCGGCCATCTCGTTCTGCTCGGCCTCGGTTGGCCGGCCCCAGCTGAACAGGGCGGCGGGGCCGGCCCAGTGCTTGACGTTCTGCAACTCCTCCTCCGGCACACCGAGGAGCTTGAACACCACCAGTGCGGGAATGTCGTATATGAAGTCCTTCATGAGATCAGCACGCCCTGATTTCACGAAGCGGTCGATATATTCGTTGACCGTGCGGCGCACGAAGGGCTCGAGTTCACGCAACTTGGCTGGCTCGAACTGGCGCTGGAGGCGCGTGCGGTGTGACTTGTGCGTCGGAGGCTGCTCGTTCACGAGCACCGGGCCATCGCTGAAGCCCGAAGCGATGAACTTTTTGATCGTGCTTTCATACAGCGGAACGATCGGTTCGATCGCCAGATCCGCGGTGAAGGTCTTGTTGTCGAGGAAGCACTTGCGCACGTCTGCGTATTTGGTGACGACCCAGTAATCGATCTCAGGATTGTAGAAGACAGGCTGCTCCTCCTGAATTTGCGCAAGGGTCGGCCATGGATCGCGGATAAATTGGGAATCCCAAGGGTTCCACTGCTTGGCCGCTGCACTGAAGGGGCACGCCGACGCATGGGCCGGGGTCATATCGTTCATCTCACTCTCCCGCGGGCGCGCGATCTTTCGCGTGCCATCTCCCGATTCCAAGCAAGGAGTGTGCCAAATCCAGATTCTCTCAAAATTCACCAATTTCGGTGGTTGCAAACGGGCGCGCCAACGATAAATTGCATGAAATGAGGAGAGGGATGAGAGTGCCTCAGAGGCATTTCATCAAATGGTGAAAAAAATGGTCGACTTAGACCAATCCGTTGCGACGCTACGACAGCTATTGAGGTTCCGCCCCAGCGAAGGCCAAATCTGGCTGGGTGAGCATCGGATGGTCTTGCTTCATGCAGACTATCTGCGTGGTCTGCGCGAAGAACTCGTCTCAACTCTGGGCCGCCTGAGAGCTCAAGGGCTTCTCTACCGTATGGGCTTTGCCAGCGGGAAGGCGGATGCGGCCTTGGTCCGCAGCCTTTTGCCAGATCTATCCCTTCCAGAAATGATGCAGCTCGGTCCAGAGATGCACGGGCTTGAGGGCTTGGTCGTGGGAAGCGTGGAATCGGTACACTTCGATGTTGCGGGCGGCCACTATGACGCGAAGGCTTCTTGGCAAAGCAGCTGGGAAAGCGAGGCCCAGCTCGAACGGTTCGGAGAGGCGCCCGAACCGTCCTGTTATAGCCAGACCGGCTACGCGTCGGGCTATGTCTCGGCGCTGATGGGCTTCCAAGTCGTGTTCAAGGAGGTCGCTTGCTTGAGCTGCGGCGCGAACAAATGCCAGATCGTGGGCCGTGCAGCCGCCGATTGGGGAGAAGACGACCCCTGGGTACGGATGCTGCGTCCTGACGATCTTGGATCTGAACTAACCGAACTGCGGGAACAGGTTGCCAGGCTCGAACAACGTCTCGTGGTGACTCGGTCTCAAGGGAATCTGATCGGATCTTCAAGGAAGTTCAAGGAGGCGCTCCATCTCCTCGAGCGGGCCGCCCCCAAGAACATCACTGTCCTGCTGCTAGGCGAGACAGGTGTCGGCAAAGAGGCGTTTGCCCGCTGGCTTCATGCCAACAGCAGCCGTTCTGCAGAATCGTTCATTGCAGTAAACTGCGGTGCACTTCCGGAAGATCTCATCGAGTCAGAGCTTTTTGGCGCGGAGGCAGGCGCTTTCACTGGCGCCAAGGCGTCCCGTCCTGGACGCTTCGAACGAGCAGATGGCGGTACCATCTTCCTGGATGAGCTGGGCGAGCTTACGCCCGCCGCACAAGTCAAACTTCTGCGCGTGCTGCAGGAGGGAGAAATCGAAAGACTGGGATCGACATCGACGAAGAAGGTAAATGTCCGTGTGGTAGCGGCCACCAATGTCGACCTTGCCGAAGCGGTCGAGCGTAAGGCTTTCCGTGCTGACCTCTACTACCGCCTGAACAGCTTTCCGGTGACGATCGCGCCATTGAGAGAGAGGCGCGCAGATATTCTGCCGCTGGCAGAAGCGTTCCTGGCGAAGGCGCAACAGCGCCACGACAAGGTCGTTGCGGGCTTTTCCGACATGGCGGTTCGCGCGATGGTCGAGCATGACTGGCCAGGGAATGTCCGGGAATTGGAGAATCTCGTTGATCGCGGCTTGCTGCTAGCCGATGACGAAGATGAAATTGGCGTCGATCACCTTGGATTGGTGGGAAATGAGGACGAGGCCGATTCCATCCTGGATGCTGAAGGACGATTAAGCCCCGCAGATCGGGGTGCAGTCGACTGGATAGACCTCTCTCTTGCGCATTGTGGCGACATCAACAAGGTTGAGCACGCCCTGATCGATCGCGCCCTTGAAAAAACAGAGGGGAACATCTCTGCCGCAGCCAGAATACTAGGTCTGAGTCGAGCACAGCTCGATTATCGAGTTCGTACCCGAGGGATACAGCAGAAATCCGTCCAGGAATCCGAGCAGACGGCCGAACATTGATTGCCGGCCGGAAATGGTCTGGTCGGGTGCATCGCACCTAACGGCACTTGATGCCCTAAGGACGGCGGATGTTGGGAAACAGCTATTTGTTGCGCAATGTTGCCGGCAGCCGGGCCAGAATATTGGCTGCCCTTTTCGCGAGCAACGGCGAATCCTTTCCTGGGAGGACCGAATATTCCGGGAAATCGCCTAGATCTGCAGGCCCATATCGACCTGACCAAGTTGGCCGAGCCGCCCTGCTTTCATGATATTTCTCGCCGCTGTCGTTCGGCAGCCGAGAGCGTGAAAATCTCGCAACCGGTTTCCGTGATGCCAATGGAATGTTCGAATTGTGCGGACAGGCTGCGGTCGCGGGTCACCACCGTCCAGCCATCTTCCAATATCTTCACGGCCACCTTGCCGCCGTTGATCATCGGTTCAACCGTGAAGAACATGCCCGGGCGCAACTCGGGGCCGCTCCCCGGCTTGCCCGCGTGGATCACGTCCGGCGCGTCATGGAATATGCGGCCAACGCCATGGCCGCAAAAGTCGCGGACAATGCCGTAGCGATAGCGCGCAACGAACCGTTCGATCGCATGCCCAATGTCGCCAAGCGTGTTGCCCGGCCGTGCATGCGCGATGCCTTGCATCATAGCGTCATAGGTGACGTCGATCAGCCGGCGCGCCTTGAGGGACACGTCACCGACCATATACATACGGCTGCTGTCGCCATGCCAACCGTCCAGACGCGGCGTCACATCGATGTTGACGATATCGCCATCCTTCAGCGTGCGCTCTGAAGGGATGCCGTGACAGACCACATGATTGATCGAAATGCAGCAGCTATGCGTGAAGCCATGATAGCCAAGCGAAGCCGGGACCGCGCCAGCCTCGCGACACATGACCTCGACCATCGCGTCTAGTACGTCGGTCCGGGCGCCGGGCACGACATAAGGCGCCAGCCGGTCGAGAATATCCGCGGCGAGCCGTCCAGCCCGCCGCATGCCCTCGAAGCCTGCCGACCCATGCAGTTTGATCGCCTGTGTCCGTTCGACAGGCGCCGCATCAGCATCCACATAGGCCGTCTGATCATTCATTCACCGCTTCCTTCAGCGTCTCCCGCCAGGGCGTCGTTGGCCGTCCGACGAGCCGGCTGAGCATATGGCCGTCGTCAAACAAAGCGCCACCCGCAGATCCGACGCTGCTGTCGGCAAGCACTTTTGCAAAGGGTCCGGGCACGCCTGCCTGCTCCAGCGTCGCGGCATAATCCGGTTCGGGAATATCCTTATAGACCACCAGCTTGCCGCTGGCCGACGTCAACGCAGCGGCGAATTCGCCAAGGGTGAAAGCCTCATCACCGGCAAGTTCATAGACCTGCGCAGTATCGGACGCGCCGGTCAATATGGTTGCGGCTGCCTCGGCATAATCGGCACGAGCCGCCGTTGAAATCCGTCCTTCGCCGGAATTGCCGAGCAACACGCCATGCTCGATCGCAGATGCCGCGCCTGCGGTAAGGTTTTCCGTATACCAGCCGTTGCGCAGCAACGCATGCGGAATCGCGCTCTTCTTCAACAGGGCTTCAGTGGCGCGATGCTCGCCCGCGAGCATGGCCGGGCTCGAGTCTGCGTTCAGGATACTGGTATAGGCGATGAACTTCACACCCGCCACCTTGGCCGCATCAATCACGGCACAATGCTGTGCCTCGCGCTGGCCGACTTCACTGGACGAGATCAACAACAGGCGGTCGATACCGTTCAACGCTGCCGACAGCGATTCCGGCGCGTTGTAATCGAATGGACGCACCGTAACGCCGCGTGCTGCCATGTCGGCGAGTTTGGCGGGATCACGGACTAATGCGACGATTCGATCAGCCGCGACCTTCTCGAGCAAGGTGTTGAGGACGAGGCGGCCGAGTGCGCCCGAGGCTCCGGTAACGGCATACATGGTTTGTCTCCCCCTAGGGTGATTGCAGCACTCTATGTAAACGCCTAGCTTACGAATCAGAAGTACGCACAAAAAGGTTAGTTTGAAAAATGCTGAGCGATACATCTTCCCGCCTCGCCGATCGGATGGCGCGCGGCGACGTCTTTGAGCCCCGCTGTCCTTCGCGCGAGATCCTTAGACACGTCACCAGCACCTGGGGGGTGTTGACGCTCATCGCACTGAAACCAGGCACCCTGCGATTCAGCGCCTTACGCCGCAAGGTGAACGGGGTGAGCGAACGAATGCTCGCGCAGACGTTGCAACAGCTCGAAGGCGATGGCTTGGTATCGCGGCGAAGCTATCCTGTGGTGCCGCCCCATGTCGAATATACGCTGACCGCGTTTGGCAGGGAAGCAGCCGCCCATGTGGAGGCACTTGTCGACTGGCTCGAGGATCGCTTGCCAGCGTTGATCGAAAAGAATGTTGACCAGGAGCCCGCCTGATAGTTCCTCGATGCTCACCGGCTGCTCGTGCAGCGCCTGTCCGAAGCCCTTGCAGCCACGATTTACGTCGCCCCTGCGCGGCCCGCAATTTCGACATGGCGTTTAGCACTGGCAAGCTCACGACCTATGCACCAGTGGTCTGGATCGATCGGAATTATGCGTCCCCGGATATGAGGTTTGGCGACCGACAGCCGAGTGGCGATGAGGTCCGTCATATCGACCAGGAGGCGGGAGATTTGTGCGGACGGACGGCCTGCCAGAACCAGACATGTAAAATAGGGCGCCGGCGTGCCGCCATTGGCGCTTAGCACTGTCGCCGTAGCCCATTCGTCCCGCTCGTGCAGCGTTACAAAGGCGCGGACGCGTTCAATGGGGCGCGGCTCCAGCTCGGGATAGAGCACCTCGACATAGAGGTGGCTTGCTTCCTCCAGCAAGGCCCCCACGGTCGCCGCGTCATGGTCCCCTGCGACGAGATGCATTTCAAGAATGGGCATTGCTCGTTCCTTGCCTAGCTAGCGGCCACGCGCTCGATGACCATCGCGATGCCTTGCCCACCACCGATGCACATCGTGATAAGGCCATACCGCCCTGCGCTGCGCTCAAGCTCATAGATGGCCTTGACGGTGAGGATGGCGCCTGTGGCACCAATGGGGTGGCCAAGGCTGATGCCGGATCCATTCGGATTGACCTTTTCCGGATCAAAGGCGAGCGAGCGTGCCACAGCGCAGGCTTGCGCCGCGAACGCCTCATTCGACTCGATGACGTCGATCTCGCCCAACGACAGAGCCGCTTTGGAAAGGGCAGCAGGTACAGCATCGACAGGGCCAATACCCATGACGGCAGGCTCCACTCCTGCGTAACCCCAGCCCAATATGCGTGCCTTGGGGCTGAGGTTGTACTCCGTTACAGCCTTGGCAGACGCCAGGATCAGCGCAGCTGCGCCATCGTTGATTCCACTCGCATTTCCGGCGGTAACGGAGCCCTCGCGCTGGAAGGCAGGCTTGAGCCCGGAGAGGCTCTCCTCCGTGACATCGGCACGCACATGCTCGTCTCGTTCGAAGGTGGTCATCCCGCGACGAGTTCTCACTTCGAGGGGAAGGATCTGGGCATCGAACCTACCTTCCTCCTGCGCCCGGACGGCGCGGCGATGGCTCTCGGCCGCAAGCCTGTCTTGCTCCTCGCGGGTAATGTTGAAGCGAGCGGCAACATTCTCGGCCGTAACCCCCATGTGAATGTCCTCGAAGGGATCACTCAGCACACCGACCATAGCGTCAACTAGCGATACAGAGCCCATTTTTTGCCCGAACCGCAGCGCCGGCAAAAGGTGCGGCGAGCGGCTCATGACCTCCGCGCCACCGGCGACGGCAACCTCGGCGTCGCCGACCGCGATCAACTGCGCGGCGGAAATCACTGCCTGCAAGCCGGAACCACACAGGCGATTGAGCGTGAAGGCCGGCGTGCGGACTGACACTCCGGCATTGACGGCCGCCACGCGCGCCAGATAGGCATCCTTGGGTTCGGTCGCGATCACCTGACCCATCACCACATGATCGACGGCGTCAGCCGACAGATTAGCCCTCCTGATCGCTTCAGCGGTCACCCGTGCAGCGAGGTCGGTGGGTGCGAAATCCTTCAGGCCACCGCCGAAATCGCCGATGGCGGTGCGTACCCCCGAGACAATGTAAATCGGTTCCACAGTTGGTCTCCTTTGTTGGTGGCCGCATCTGCTGCCTCCGAATATGCTCGGTTGCCCTGCTTTCGCGCAGGCCTGCGCAAGCAAGGCATCGTGCTGGTCCGCCAGCTCAGGGCAGTCCGCGACGCCGTCCTGCGTCCAGCATGAGGCTTGAGCCGGCCAGAGCATCGGCTTCCGGCGCCAGCAGCATCTTGACTGCCCATGCGACCTGGCGGGGTTCTGTCAGCGCTCCCAGTGCCGAGTCCGCGCGCATGGCAGCGACCTCTTCCTCGATGCGGGTGCCGTTCAAAGCGGCTCGATCTCTCAGAACCTGTCGGAGCCGGTCGGTATCAGCAGGTCCCGGCGCCAGAAGATGCGATGTTACGCCGCTGCTTCCAAAGGCCCAACTGAGCTGGCGCACCATGTTGGCCAAGGCGGCATTAGCCACGCCCGCGGTGGCAGCATAGGGCGATGGCTCAAAACCATAATGCCCGCCAATCGCAACGATGCGCGATCCAGGCCTAAAGGCCTGCTCGCAGGCGCGCACCAATCGCAGCAGGCCAGCAACTTTCACGTTGCACGCCGCGACCAATGCCTCGGTTGCGACGCTCTTGACCCCACCTGCAACCGGAACCCCGGGTGCATGAACAACCATGGCCACGGTCCGTTCGACGAGATGATTGCGTATGATCTCAATGCTATCGTCTCGGGATATATCAGCGATGCAGCCGCGGAAATGCTCACCGTGGGCGACCTCCATGGCGGCAAGGGCTGCGCCGTCCCGTCCCACACCAATCACTGTGAGGCGAGAATTGACGAGTTCGGCTGTGATGGTTGTCCCAATCGCTCCAGACGCTCCGACGACAACAGCGACTTCGTTCGTCATGCTCAATACCTTTTCATCAAAATAACACCGGCCGCTCCCCCTTCAGGCGAAACGACCGGTGCCAGTGCGACCCAGAGGGGCCGTCGGAGAGCCCGCTTTCGGCGTTGAGGATCAGTTTTTCACGCGAAGGGTCAGGAACCACTCACGAGGTCTGCTGAAAACGCCGGAGTAAATTGCCGTGGCGTTCGTGTAGCCCGAGACAACGACTCTGCGATTTGCAATGTTCGTCACCCCGGCCTGCAGTTCATAGCGCTCGTTAGGCGAACGCCATGTCAAAGACCCGTTGAAGAAACTGCCTGCTGGCGTAGCAAGAAGCTCGCTGTTGACTTCGTCGTTGTAGGTCTTGCTGGCATAGGTCCAGTCCACGCGAGGCGTGAACGTACCAATGCTGTCGGTCTCGATCGTGTATGCCGTACCCGCCTGGCCCTGCCACTTGGGCGTGTTCACGAACTTTTCCTTGCCCGTCAGCGGCACACCGGGCAGAATCGATTGATATTTCGCGTCCACATAGCCAGCGCTTGCATCGATGGTCCAGTTGCGCACCGGCGCGAGGTTGAGTTCGGCTTCCACACCGCGGATACGACCGTCACCGCCATTTGCCGTGACCGGCGAAGCCCCGTTTTGGAAGGTCAGCTGGATTCCGTTATATTCGGTGTTGAAGAGCGCGACGTTGAGGCGCGCCTTGCGGTTCCAGAACTCCGACTTGATGCCGACTTCGGTCGTATAAGACTTCTCGGGGCCAAACGTCGGAGCCGGAGACTTAATGATTGCGCCAGTGCTAGGATCAACCGTGAAGTTCGCCTGCTGAAGGCGAGTGGTCCAGCCGCCGCCTTTGTACCCAGTCGCATACGAAGCATAGACCATAATGCGGCGGTCGATGTGGTACTCTGCGCCCAGCCGATAGGAGACATTGTTGAAGCTTAGCCGGTTCTCGCCGACCGGATAGACGCGGTAGATATCGTTGGGATCGGGCGACACCAGTGCGGGCGGGAGTTGGAGGAGCCGAAGTCCAAAAGCATTCTCGTCCCGCTGGGTGCCCTCGAAACGCTTGCTGTCGTGGGTGTAGCGAATACCCAGCGTGACGCCCAGCTTGTCCGGAACAACCCAGATGTTGTTGTGCATGAAAGCGGCGTATGACTTCGTATCATACCTATTGTTGGGCGAGTTGATCTGGATCAGGCCGCCGGTGAAAGGCACGCCATCATCATGGCTGCCATATTCATGGAAATAATAGCCGCCGAGGACGAATTTCCATCGGTCCTCGAAGAGGTTGCCGAGCAGTTGCAGTTCTTCGGAAAGCTGATTTTCCCTGTCGGCGAAAGTCGGATTGAGCGCGGCAAAGGGTGCTCCACCGATATCCACGCCAAACTTCGAATTGAGCCGGCGATACGCCGTGATCGATTTGGCGGTCAGTTCGTCGGACAGCTCATATTCAATCTGGCCGTTGATGCCATAATTGTCGATCTTGTTGTGGTTTGCGCCGCTGGCGTAGGACAGGTTGGGATTGATGCTCCCGTCTGCATTACGGATCACGTAGCGATTGTCATATGGCAGATGCTGCCCAGCCTGGCTTGCGAGCGAGGGCTGAGTGCCGGTCGGAGATCCAGCATTACCGCGCACGCCGTTGCAAATGTCCGTAACGCCGGCAGCGGGGACGCCCGCAAGGGCGGCTACCGGGGCATAGAATCCCGGGTTACCCGAGATGCAGGTATTGTACAGCGCTACATAGGCGGTCTGGTTCACCTGCAGCAGCGAGAACGGCGTCGCCTGCTCATCGACATTCAGATAGTCGCCGATCAGGCGAACCGTCAGGCGATCGGTCGGCGTGAACAAGGCCTTCATCCGGAAGGCAGTCTGGTTTTGGTTGCCCGACCGGCTCGGACGGTCCAGCGCCGTTACAGGATAAAGCCCACTTTCGTCGGTGTTGGTATTGGTAGGGCCACCGGAGGCACCATTGGTCGCGAGCAGCCAGATGGGGTTGTTGCCGGTATCGCCAGTGTAGGGAATGCGCTTTTGATAGCCATCGCGATGCTTCGTTGAGACGGCGAAACCCAGATGCAGCACGCCAGGAATGACCGGGGCGTCGATTGCCCCGCGAAAATCGATGCGGTTATAGCGACCCGTGGTCACCTCCGCTTTGAACTTCCAATCCGGGCCCGGATCCGAAGTGGTGATGTTCAGCGCACCGCCGATCGTATTGCGGCCGAAGAGCGTGCCTTGCGGGCCCTTGAGAACCTCGACCCGCTGCAGGTCGAGAAGGTCAACGTTCGCACCAATGTTGCGGGCGAGATAAACGTTATCGACGTAGATTCCGACGCCAGGCTCGAGATTGAACGCAAAGTCGTTCTGACCGATTCCGCGGATATAGGTGAAGAGGGTCGAACTCGATCCACCAAATGCGCCGGAGCTCTTGAGCGTGACGTTGGGAGCCTGACCGCTGATGCTGGCGATGTCAGTGAGACCCTTGGCCTGCAGGGCGTCCGAGGTGATCGCGGAAATGGCGATCGGCACCTGCTGAGCGCTCTCAGAGCGTCGCTGAGCCGTCACGACAATGTCCTGCAGACCACCGCTGTCCTGAGTTGCGGTATCCTGGGCAGCGGCAGCCGGCACACTCTGCGCTGCCGGTGCTGCGACTTCCTGAGCGGCAACCGGACCAGAAACGAGGACGAGCGCCACCGCCAGCGCTGAAGCGCTGTTCGAAATTCCTACCTTCATCACAAACTCCCCTAGTATTAATGGCAGCCCTTTATCGACCGCTTCTAAAAACTTATGTCAGAACGCTGAGGAAGCTCTCGCGTGGTGTATTGTCATGCGAGAATTGGGCA
>Ga0172367_10007282_pt1 | contig 12730 bp, 13 predicted proteins | sample Lak10m_FD_114542 | JGI IMG/M metagenome (GOLD analysis project Ga0172367, IMG submission 114542) | Freshwater microbial communities from Kabuno Bay, South-Kivu, Congo - kab_022012_10m | ecosystem: Environmental > Aquatic > Freshwater > Lake | place: Democratic Republic of the Congo: South-Kivu...
GAACACGATAGTTTTTTTGAAGAAAACTGGTTGTTTGAAGCCATAACCGATTGCTATCTACCTTTGTTGGCGATGCTGGACCGATTGCAGCAGGACCGGGTGGATTATCGTTTGACGCTGTCCTTGTCGCCTCCGCTCATCACCATGTTGCAGGACGAGTTGTTGCAGAGCCGGTATTTGCGTTATTTGAATCGGTTGATAGAGCTTTCCGAAAAGGAAGTGGCTCGAACGCAGGAACAGCCCATATTTCATGAACTGGCTAAGCGCTACCAGCTGACTTTTCTGGAAGCCTTGCACAGTTATCAAAACCACTATCAATTTGATTTGTTGGCTGGTTTTGCCAAACATCACCAGTCAGGCCAATTGGAGTTAATGACTTGTGCCGCTACTCATGGTTTTTTACCCTTATTGAATGTCAGCGAAGTTGCGGTCAGAAATCAAATTCAGGTTGGGATAGCGTCGTTCAAAAATCGATTTAGCATCAGTCCCAGGGGATTTTGGTTGCCTGAGTGTGGCTATTACCCGGGTGTCGAAAACTACTTAAAAGCTGCTGGCGTTGAGTATTTTTTCGTCGATACGCACGGCATTCTGGATGCCAGTCAGATACCGCGTTACGGCGTCTATGCGCCTCTGGATTGCGGAAATGGGGTGATGGCGTTTGGACGGGATCCAGCTTGCTCCCAGCAAGTCTGGAGTGCTGAGCAGGGCTATCCCGGCGACGCTGATTACCGTGAGTATTATCGGGATATAGGTTTTGATTTGCCGTTGGATTATATCGGCCCGTATATTCTGGATGGTGTTACCCGCATCAATACCGGTATCAAGTATTTCAGCATTACCGGCGGCAGTGGCGCAAAACGTGTTTATCAGCCGGAAAAAGCCCAGGAAAAAATCAAACTGCATGCCCAGGATTTTATCGACAAACGTCGGCAACAAATAACTGCCTTGGCGGCTGATATGGATCAGCCGCCCATTATCGTCGCCCCTTATGATGCAGAATTGTTTGGGCATTGGTGGTATGAGGGGCCGCTATGGTTGGAGACCGTTTTGAGATTGGCGGCGCAGAGCGATGATATTGAAACCATCAGCTGCACGGAATATTTGCAGCGTCACGCTCTGCAACAAAATGCCACGCCGTCTGCTTCTACCTGGGGTGAGCAGGGCTATTCAGATTACTGGCTGAATGGAAGCAACGACTGGATTTATCCCTTGTTGCACAAAGCGGGCAGTGAAATGGAAAAGCTGGTTAGCGATTTAAAATCCTTTAAAGTTAGCGATCTGCAACAACGCGCGTTAAATCAGGCGGTTAGATCCCTATTGCTGGCTCAATCATCGGATTGGCCGTTTATCCTAAAATCCGGTACCACGGTGGATTATGCCAAGAAGCGGATTACTGATCATTTAGCTCGTTTTAATTATCTGCACGACTGCATCCGCAAAAATCGTATAGACGAACGTTATTTGACGGCGCTGGAAGTGATGGACGATATTTTTCCTGATATTGATTTTCGTGATTACTGCGTTCCTGAACGCAAGGATTGAGCAATGGCCCAAATCCAATGGCTGGCGGTGGAAAATACCCTGAGTCGTAAAAAGAACGCCAGTCAGCAAGTTATAAAGTTTTTGCTGTTGGTCGAGCGGCTGAGTTATGACAAACAGGTTGAGGTGTTTTGGGCGGGTCAGGACGGCGTCTGGCATACTTTGCTGGCTAATTACTTGGGGCCGCAGGGTGATCAGCAGGAACTCTGGCAAGCTCGATTGACGAGTAATGGTAAGCCTGGCCAGCTGCCGGGATCCATCAGTTTTGCGTTACGTATGCGCAGCGCAGCGGGTGAATTTTGGGATAACAACGCTGGCTCGAATTATCAAAGCAGATCTGCCAGCGGAGTGACTTTGGCAAATTCTCTGGTTTTGCAAAATCTTAGTTTTAAACATCGTCTGGAAGATGCTCAACAATTTGCACCGGTTAAAGTTGCAGTGGATGCTTCGTTAAATACGGAGTCTGTGGTCATACATTGGACAGCCGATAACTGGCAGAGCAGCCACCAGTCGCTGTGTCGCTTCCAAAAACGCCTGAAACAGCATGGCGCTAAAATCTGGACGACTCGCTTGCCTGTGGTTGACAGTTTTGCCGTCGAATATTGCATTTACTGTAAAACGGCTGACGGTGAGCTTTGGGATAACAACGGCGGAATTAATTATCGTCTCAGTCGTGAGCCGCTGAAAGTCATGATATTGAATCTACATTGCTATCAGGAAGATCAGCAGGATAAAAAATTCAGCTTGATTGCCAAAGCCATTCGTGAGCAGGCTGCCGATGTGGTGTGTTTTCAGGAAGTCGCCGAGCATTGGAATCACGGGCATGGCGATTGGGCTTCCAATTCGGCCAATATCATTAATCATCGTCTGAAACCGCCAATGCATTTATATACCGACTGGTCGCATCTGGGGTTTGATAAGTATCGGGAAGGTGTGGCGATATTAAGCCGATTTCCGCTACAGCATACCCAGTCACGCTATGTGTCGGACAGTCACGATGCATACAGCATTCATTCGCGTAAAGTGGTGATGGCGAATATCCAGGTGCCGTATCTGGGTAGTGTCAATGTGTTTTCTGCGCACCTGAGTTGGTGGGAAGATGGTTTCCAGCAGCAGTTTCAGCGCTTGTGCGAATGGGCGGATAGCCAAACGAACGAATCCTTATGTGCCACGCTGCTGTGTGGGGATTTTAATATTGCAGCCGGTTCCATAGGTTATCAACAAGTTGTGCAGGGGCATCAATACGAAGATCAATATTTGGCGGCCAATCATAAAGGCTTATTCGAAAAAATCTTCCGGGTAAATGATGCTCACTGGGGTGGATTGATGGCTGACGATTATCGAATTGATTACATCTTCATGAACAAAGCCAGTCATTTACGTGTGACCTCTGCTCGGGTACTTTTTACGGACTGGGATTACGGTCAGGTATCCGATCATTGTGGGTATTTGATGACTTTTGAACCCAAATAGGTGGCTTTCAGGTTTTGCGCAAGATGTTACTTTGTTTGTCTAAGTAGCCCGGCGTAGGCCGGATAAGCGTTAGCCCATCCGGCTTAGTGGATGCACTATCGCTTATCCACTCTACATAAGGAAAATATTTATTTCATCAGGGCTTGATCTTGGCAATTTGGGCGTCAAACTCGGCACTATTCATGGCACCGCTTTTGCCGACCCGGCTTTGCGTGACAGTATAAAAATAGGTACGGGGCAATTCACCGAACCAGCTTGGATCGATTTCATAGCGTAACTTTTGCGCATCGGCGTTGCCGAAGATCCAGCTATCCAGATCGCTTAAGCCATTTCTGGCCAACATGCTTTTAACCCCCATCATGCTGGTTGGTTCATCTGTTGATAGCATGACGATTTTAATCTCCGGGTGTTTAAGGCGCAGATCCGATATGACCTTCATGTCCTTGATACAGGACGGACAGTCCAGCGACCAGATCGCCAACACAAAGGGCTGACCGGCATTCTCGTGCAGGATTTGCTGGTAACTGCCGGGATTGAAAGTCTTGGTAAAGCTTTCCTGGGCTTGCACAGGAACGACCCACGATAAGCTCAACAAACAGCCTGCTAAAAACGGATTGAGTGACATATCGGAACCTCTTAGAAAAAGAAAAACACCTGTTTAGCAAACGCGACTTTGATGATGTAAAACAAACAAAACAAAGCGCCGCCGAAAGCTATCCAGCGCTTTTGGCCTTGTTCCTTCATGGTTAAAAGCCCTAATCCTATAAAAGCCACCATCAATACCAATTTGGCGATAATCCAGCCGTAATTGCCGGTGGCGAACCAATCACCCTGAAACGCCAACACAAAACCACTTAACAGCAATAGGGTGGCCAAGATGTGTGGCGATAACTTGATCCATTTTTCCGCCAACAGGGCAGGGCGGTACTCGGCAAGAAAAACCCGACCGATAAAACTCAGGGCGACAAGGGCGACAAATAATAAGTGAATGTGTTTCATGGTGGTGATATTTAGGGTGAATTGAACAAGCGTAATACTTTACGCTGAACTGTTCGAGAATCAAATCGGTTTTGGCTTAGCGATAGCTCCGCATTTGCCCCACCAATACACCCTGAATTTCCACTTGAGAGGGGTGATATCTCAGAGTTTGCATATTGGCGTTAGCGGGTATCAGCAAGGTTTCATGCGGGTATTGTTCGATAAATTTCAGAGTGGCAGCTTCTTTATCGATCAAAGCGACGACAATTTCGCCGTTACGCGCGTGGCAGCGCTGCTCTATCACTACCCAATCCCCGTCGAATATGCCTTCTTCTATCATCGAGTCACCTTTGACCTTTAATACATAACAGTCTTTTTCGGTTTTGATGGCCTCGGGTACGTGCATGTATTCGACGTCTTCAATGGCTTCGATGGGCTTGCCGGCGGCGATGACCCCTACATAGCGTAAGGCATGATCTTGGGCAGGTGATTCGGTTGCTCGTATTTGCTTAGCCATGTCGGTCAGGCGTACCCCCCGGTGCTTGCGATCCATGGCTTCAATCAAACCGGCGGCTATCAATTCTTGTACCATGCGGTGCAATGAACCGCGCGACTTCAAACCTAGTGCGGTACAGAGTTGATCCAGCGAAGGTGGGTGTGGAAATTGCTTTTGGTTTTGTAATAAAAACTCAATGAGTTGATGTTGTTTTCGGGTTAGGGCTTCCATACAGTCGCTCTGAATTAGTGTTTGGATAGGGTTTGGAAACACAATAACATGGGAATAAAATGAGAACAAGGGTAGAACATGTGGATTGATTGGCTATGGCGTTTAAATGTCGCTAAATTGCCAAATTGCCCTGTTTTAGGAGAAAATGCAGAGTATGTAAACCATGCTTCATCAGAAAATCCAAAACTGAATGAAGCAATATCCTCGCTAGCGAATAAAATTATCAGCACATCGACTTCTGCCAATAGCCATGCCCACATACTCAAGACATATCCAATTAATGGATACCACGCTACGCGACGGCGAGCAAACCCAGGGCGTGGCGTTTACGCCGATGGAAAAAGTCAGTATCGCCAAGGCTTTGCTGCAAAATTTGCGTGTCGATCGTATCGAAGTCGCTTCGGCGCGGGTTTCGGAAGGCGAAAAGGAAGCCGTCAGTCTGATTAATCAATGGGCACAGCAGGAAGGTTTTGCTGAAAGGGTTGAGGTGCTGGGCTTTGTTGACCATACCCGCAGCGTGGATTGGATCAAGTCCACCGGCGGCAAGGTGATTAACTTGCTGGCCAAGGGCAGTGAAAAACATTGCCGGGAACAGTTAGGCAAGACATTGGAGCAGCACAGCGCTGATGTATTGCAAACTATCGCTTATGCCCATGAACAAGGCTTAAAGATCAATGTGTATCTTGAGGACTGGTCAAACGGTTATAAAGACAGCCGCGATTATGTCTATGGCCTGATGGCACGTTTGCAACATAGCCCGATCAGCCATTTCATGCTGCCTGATACCTTGGGTGTAATGGCGCCCGATGAAGTATTCGATAGCTTTAGCGACATGTGCCAACGCTACCCTGCATTGAAATTTGATTTTCATCCACATAACGATTATGGCCTCGCGACGGCCAACGTGATGGCTGCAGTGCGAGCCGGTGTCACTGCGATACATTGCACAGTCAATTGTCTGGGCGAGCGGGCCGGAAATGCTTCCATCGCCGAAGTGGCTGTGGTGTTGCGGGATAAAATGGCAATGGCTTTATCGGTCGACGAAAGTCATTTGGTGCGCATCAGCGAGATGGTGGAAAATTTTTCCGGCAAACGTATTGCCGATAATGCGCCGATTGTCGGGGCTGACGTGTTTACGCAAACCGCCGGTATTCATGCCGATGGTGACCAAAAAGGCGGTTTGTATAAAACCAAATTGGGGCCGGAACGTTTCTCGCGCATCCGCAGCTATGCGCTGGGCAAGATGAGCGGCAAGGCCTCACTAAAGAAAAACCTGGAGCAACTGGAACTGGATCTGTCGGAAGAGGATCAAAAAAAGGTTTTGGCTCGCATCGTCAGCATCGGCGATTCCAAACAAACCATCACCACCGACGATCTACCATTCATAATTGCCGATGTTCTGGAAAGCAAGAGCTATCAGCACATCAAATTACTGGCTTGTGCGATCAATAGTGGTCTGGATTTGCCCTCCACCGTGAGTTTGCGAGTCGATATCAAGGGCGAGAAACACCAAGCTACTGGCGCGGGTAGCGGTGGTTTCGATGCGTTTATCGACGCCATCAGCAAGGTACTGAAAAACTATGATTACAGTTTGCCAACACTAGCTGATTATGAAATCCGCATCCCCAAGGGCGGCCATACCAGCGCGCTGACCGAGTGCGTGATTACCTGGGATTGCGGCAATGAATTGCGTAAAACCCGCGGCGTGCATGTCAACCAGGTGTTTGCAGGGATTTTGGCGACCATCAAATTGATCAACATCCAGTTGCACGAAATGGCCAATAACATTAACCCTTAGGGTATGCAAAGCGTACCGTTTGTGCTCAAATTATTTATCCAACCATCATTAACCCCATGAAAAATTACAAAATCGCAATACTGGCCGGTGACGGCATTGGTCCTGAAATTACTGCAGAAGCCGTCAAGGTTCTGAAAATCATCGAAGAACGTAACGATGTGAGATTTGAATTACTGCCAGCCGCATTCGGTGCTTGCGCTTATTTCGAATCTGGTTCGGCGTTTCCGCATCAAACCAAAGCCATTTGTGATGAAGCTGATGCGATTTTGAAAGGTCCGATCGGCTTGAGCCACGAAGATTCAAAACGCATTCCCATCGACGAACAACCCGAGCGCGGTGCTTTGCTGCCTTTGCGTCGTCGTTATAACACCTACGCCAATTTCCGCCCGGTATCGCTACCAAAATCCTTGGCGCATTTTTCACCATTAAAGGCGGAAATCATCGGTGAAGGCATTGATTTGGTGATCGTTCGCGAATTGGTCGGTGGCTTGTATTTTGGCCAGAAGGAAATGGGCGTGAATGATGCCGGTATCCGCTATGTGCGTGAAACCCTGGAATACGATGAAGCGCAAATTTACCAAATTATGCAGCAGGCGTTCAAACTGGCTAGCAAACGCCGGAAATTACTGCATAACATCCATAAAAGCAATGTACTGAAATCCAGCGTGTTGTGGAATGAGGTGATGGAAGAAGTGGCTAAAGAATATCCTGACGTGCAAGTTGTCAATATGTTGGTCGATGCCGCTGCCACCGCGCTGTGTCTGAAACCCACCCAGTTTGATGTAATGGTGATGGAAAACATGTTTGGCGATATTCTGAGCGATCAAGGCGGCGGTATTTTGGGCTCACTTGGCCTGATGCCTTCGGCCTGTATCGGCCCGGAAAAAGCATACTACGAACCTTCTCACGGATCAGCACCGGATATCGCGGGCAAAAACATTGCCAACCCATATTCGATGATCGGCTCGGTGGCGATGATGCTGGAAAACAGCTTTGACATGGAGGCCGAAGCGAAAAACGTTTGGGCGGCGATGCAGGGTGTGTTTGCTGACGGTTATTCCACTGCAGATTTATCCAAACCTGGCACTGGCGTTACCATGATTAGCACCGTCGAGTTCGGCGATAAAGTAGTGGAGAAATTGCGGCAAATGCCTAAAGTTTGATGGGGTAGGCCGGGTGATGATGCACCCGGCTATATCCATTACACTGAACCTATAGAAATATCCGAGTGATGCATCAAAGGAGTTACTCGGATGATGGTTGGCCTTGGAAAATTTGTATTCATCCCAAATTAGATCGATTTCTGGCAATATTTAAACCCGGACCCAATTGCTGCAGACCTAAAATGCTCAGGCTTTAGTTATCATGGATTGACCTATGGAGAATTAAACCTGAGTTTTCAAAATTTCCCGTATTAACGACGTGGCATAACTGCCAGCAGTGAGGCGAAAGGACATTTTTAGATGGGATTCTGGAGTGATATGCCAGGAGAGCATTTCCGGGAAGCAACGAAAGCTGCGGCGATTTGCTTCCAGACCTGCTTTGATCAAACCGTCGCCCAGTGGGGTATATTGAGCGATGATGGATTGTTCGATGAGCAACGGTAATCCACCCTGGCCACAATCCCCTTTGCCCCAGAGCGCACCGGTTGGGTGGATATCGCCTTCCGAGATGCGTTTGCTAATTTCCTGATCCACATGTGGGGCGGCGAAATAGCTGTGGGAGAGGTTGAGTTGTAATACATCGCCGGGCAGAGCCTGATTCCAGGTGTTTTGTCTGACTCGCTCAGCCAGAATATGGTTGAATAAAAAAGCCCGGACAGCGGATAAATAGATAGTCCGTTGTTCTGGCTTGACTCGCTTCCCTTGAAACATCGCCAAAGCGCTGTGGATATTGTTGCCATTTCTACCAAAACGCTGTTCGCCAAAATAATTAGGGAACCCCTGGGTTTTAATCTGCTGTAACTGTTGCTCCAGGGTTGCATGACTAGCCTGGCAGTTGCGAATCACCAGTTCAAATTGATTGCCTGCCAGTACGCCGCGTTTGAGCTTTCGGGCATGACGTAAGGTTTGTAAGATTTTTAATTGATCGCTTTCTATCACTGACCAGTCGGGCTCTGCCTTGCCAGGTAGCCAAATGCTGAACCATTGCCGGGTGCGACCGTGGCGGTCTTTCATGCCAGCAAAGCTGACATCGCGTTGTCTGACCTCAGCATGACGAGCTAATAAACGGGCGATGTATTCGGTGTTTTCGCCGATTTTTTCGATGAACAGAAACACATGCTCACCGCTGCCCTCCGGCTGAAAAGACAGGATTTCTTCGACGAAAAAATCGTCAGGGATCGTTTTGATGTCACCACTGCCGGATGGCCCGCCGTAGGCGTAAGCCCATTCGGGTACTTCCAGGTTGATCACTTTTCGATCAGCACCACCGCCTGAACGGCGATGCCTTCTTTACGGCCTTCGAAACCGAGTTTTTCGGTGGTGGTGGCTTTGACATTGATGAAGTCGATATCGACCGATAAATCAGCAGCAATATTGGCGCGCATTCCTGGCACATGCGGCAGCATTTTGGGTGCCTGGGCGATGATGGTGATGTCGGCGTTGATCAGCTGATAGCCTTTTTCCTGCACGATGTTGTAGACATGGCGCAGCAAAACCCGGCTGTCGGCACCCTTGAATTCAGGATCGGTATCGGGGAAATGTTTACCAATGTCACCCAAAGCGGCTGCACCCAGAATGGCATCTGCCAGCGCATGCAGCACCACGTCGCCATCGGAGTGGGCTTCCAGGCCTTTTTCGTACGGAATTTTCACGCCGCCTAAGATGATATGGTCACCCTCGTTAAAACGGTGGACGTCGTAGCCTTGGCCGACTCGAATCATGCTTGTTGCTCCATATAGAATTGCGCCAGCGCCAGATCTTCGGGCCGGGTGATTTTGATGTTATCAGGGCGGCCTTCGACGATTTTGGGTTGATAACCCAGCAATTCCAATGCACTGGCTTCATCGGTTATGGCTGGATTGCCTTCGGTTTGTTGCAGTGCGTCACGTAGCATGCCGTATTTAAACATTTGCGGCGTTAGCGCTCGCCAGACATGTTTTCTATCGATCGTTGCAGTAATCGTGTCACCAACAACGTTCTTTAAGGTGTCGTGAGAAGACAGTGCTAAGATGCCGCCGACCGCATCGTTCTTGAGTGTGTCGATCTGCAGATGTATATCACTGGCGGTCAAGCAGGGGCGGGCAGCGTCATGTACCAGCACCCAATCATTTTCGTCGGCTTTGCCTTGCAATGATTTTAAGGCGGAAAGTACCGAATCGGCGCGTTCTCTGCCACCCGGTGCGGTGATAACATCAGGGTGTCTGGATATTTCCAGTTCAGGCCAGTAGGGATCTTCAACCGATATGGCTACCGCCACAGCTGCAAAAGAACTGGATGCCAGTAATCGGGAAAGCGTATGTTCGATGACGGTTTTGCCGACTAGGGGCAGATATTGTTTCGGGCGGTCGGCTTGCATGCGTTTGCCGACGCCAGCTGCGGGCACCACGGCCCAGCATTTGAATGTTTGGTTCATGCGCTATTCCAGCACTTGAAAAAAGGTTTCGTTTTCTTTGATCATGCCCAAGTCGTAACGGGCGCGTTCTTCTACGGTTTCTAGGCCGCGGCGTAAATCCAGTACCTCGGCGTACAAGGCATCATTTCTATCCTTTTTTTCCTGCACTTCCTTGCTCAATTCATCCATCTGTTTCCGATAGCCATTAATATGCGACACGCTGGCATCCCCCAGCCATAAACGATACTGGAGTTGCAGAATCAGGGCGATAATGATGATGACTAGGTATCTAATGACGGCTTCTCGCTATTCAAATCAAGAAATGTAGGTTGGGTTACGCCCTTCGCTTCTGCTCAGGGCTAACCCAACCTAGACATTTTTAAGACAACATTTTAAATGCGCTACGACCGGCGTATTTAGCTTTATCGCCCAACTCGTCTTCGATTTTCATCAGACGGTTGTATTTGGCGACACGGTCGGAACGGCTCAAAGAACCGGTTTTGATTTGGCCGGTCCCGGTGGCGACAACCAAGTCTGCAATGGTGGTGTCTTCAGTTTCTCCAGAGCGGTGAGAAACCACTGCGCTATAACCCGCTGCAGATGCCATATCAATAGCCGCCAAAGTTTCGGTCAAAGTACCGATTTGATTGACTTTAATCAGGATTGAATTGGCGATACCTTTGTCGATGCCTTCTTTCAGGATCGCTGGGTTGGTCACGAACAAATCGTCGCCGACCAATTGAATTTTGCCGCCCAGTTTTTCGGTTTGCAATTTCCAGCCATCCCAGTCGTTTTCATCCAGACCGTCTTCGATGGAGATGATCGGGTATTTGTCCACCCAGACTGACAGGAAGTCGACCATTTCCGCGGAGGTAAAGCTACGGTTTTCAGCAGCCAATACGTATTTGCCGTCTTTAAAATATTCAGACGCAGCGGCATCCATACCCAAGTAGATGTCTTCACCGGCTTTGTACCCGGCTTTTTCGATGGCTTCCAGAATCACTTCGATCGCTTCTTCGTTGGAAGACAGATTGGGCGCGAAACCGCCTTCGTCTCCAACGGTAGTGGCCAATCCGCGGCTTTTCAATACTTTAGCCAGGTTATGGAAAACTTCAGCGCCGTAACGGATCGCTTCGCGGAAGGTTGGAGCGCCTACAGGCAGAATCATGAATTCTTGCAAATCAACGCTGTTGTCAGCGTGTGAGCCGCCGTTGATGATGTTCATCATCGGTACAGGCATGATGAATTCGCCAGATTTGTTCAGGAATTTGTAAAGTGGAACACCGGCTTCTTGCGCAGCTGCGCGGGCTGCAGCCATGGAAACACCCAGGATGGCGTTAGCGCCGATGCGGCTTTTGCTAGGGGTGCCGTCCAGAGCAATCATTTTTGCATCAAGTGCCGCTTGGTCGTTGGAATTCATGCCGACTACCGCTTCGCGAATTTCGGTGTTGACGAATTTAACCGCATTCAACACGCCTTTGCCCAAATAGCGTGCTTTATCGCCATCACGCAATTCAATGGCTTCACGTTCGCCAGTAGAGGCGCCGGATGGCACCATGGCGCTGCCGACTATACCGGAATCCAGATAGACTTCAGCTTCAACAGTCGGGTTGCCGCGTGAGTCCAATACTTCTCTTGCTTTTACATCAACGATTCTACTCATGTTTTTAATTGCTCCGTAATGGGGATGTAGTTAATAGATAATATTTTAAGTGTCGGGGAAGAGTTCGCTCAAGGCTATGCTCAAATCCGGGAATAAATGCGATGTCGCCATATCGTCGCCAGCGAAACTGCAACGCAATTGGTATTGGCCTTGGTCGTTCAATACGAATTGCTGGATGATGGTTTCGTAAGGAAACACCAGCCAGTATTCCGTCACGCCGCTTTCCGCATACAACGCGTGTTTGATCTGGGCGTCTTTTTTGGAACTACTTTTGGATACGATTTCGATGATCCAGTCCGGCGCACCGTTGCAGCCTTGTTCGTCCAGTTTGTCCGGATCGCAAATCACGCAAATATCGGGCTGGACGACGGTAAAGATGTCCTGGCTGGCGAGGATGGATTTGCGGCGGTCGTAGAGTCGAACGTCAAATGGGGCGGCAAACACTTGACAGGGTTTGTGGCGAAAATAAATGAACAACTGGCCAAGCAGGCAGGTCGACAAGCGTTGATGATTAACGTTCGGCGCCGGCGACATCAACGAAATCTTGCCTTTGATCAGTTCGACCGTTTCATCGAATTGCCAAGTCATATAATCCGCATAGCTATAGCTGGCCGATAGATCGAGCTGTGATAACTGAGTGATTTTTGCCATGGCCAGAGTCTTGCGGTTACAGAGTGGTTTCGATGAAAGGGGACGATTTTACCGCTTTATCAATAGTCAGCAGCATTTCCAGTAATTCCTGCATCCGATGCAATGGCCAGGAATTGGGGCCATCGCTCAGCGCCTCTTCCGGTTTGGGATGCGTTTCCATAAACAGACCGGCAATGCCGACGGCCATGGCCGCACGGGCCAATACCGGCACATGTTCGCGTTGACCGCCCGAGCAACTGCCTTGGCCACCCGGTAATTGCACCGAATGCGTGGCATCGAATACCACCGGGCATTGGGTGTCGCGCATTACGGCTAAAGAGCGCATGTCGGACACCAGATTGTTATA
>Ga0172367_10007286_pt1 | contig 12724 bp, 9 predicted proteins | sample Lak10m_FD_114542 | JGI IMG/M metagenome (GOLD analysis project Ga0172367, IMG submission 114542) | Freshwater microbial communities from Kabuno Bay, South-Kivu, Congo - kab_022012_10m | ecosystem: Environmental > Aquatic > Freshwater > Lake | place: Democratic Republic of the Congo: South-Kivu...
AATGAGGGACTTTTTATTGACGAAAATAACCAAGAACGGCAACTTGTAAAAGTTTAGGCATAGATTCGACAAAAAAGATAAACCTCCCTTACCCTTTACATACTGGTGGTTTAATGTATTATTGAGAGGTTGGCGTTTTCCCTGGTTTTTTCGAAATCGGGGGGGACGCTGATAATATTTAACCATCCGGAAGGAAGTTTTATGAATGTACGATCAGCCGAGCTCATATCTGTCGCCTAAGATCCAGGCCCGCCCGAAAGCCAATGGCAATGGAAACGGTATTTTTGCCCAACAAGTTCTTAAAAAGGGCGATCTCCTAGCCGTTTTCGGGGGTGTCGTCTATGAATGGGACACCTTCATCAACCTCCCCGAACGTGAACGCAGTCTTTGCATCCAGGTGGAAGAAAATTTCTTCCTGGTGCCGCGCCCAATCGGAGATGGAGATTTTGTCAACCACTGTTGTAATCCCAATGCCGGTCTTTCGGGGCAGATTGCGCTCGTAGCCATGCGAGACATTCAACCCGGCGAAGAAGTCTGTTTTGATTATGCAATGAGTGATACCGCCGCCTACGATGAATTTGAATGTAATTGTGGCGCGCCGAACTGCCGTCGCAGCGTGACCGGCAGCGATTGGCAGTTGCCAGAAATACAAAAAAGATATGCAGGTTATTTTGCCCCGCATGTCCAAAGGCATATTGACGCACAAAATAACGCTGAGCGTGCTGCGCTCCGCGCCGAGAAATATCGCTACAACAGGGCAAATGCCAACCCGAAGGTATTATACGAATGAAAAGAGAAGTCCCCGTCTGCAGGCTAGACAGGGACTTCTCTTTCATAGTAACTTCGGAGGGAACTACCCTGTGAGTAGATTCCTTTCATAATGAATGTGGATTATGGAACATCGGGGCCAAAAAATACCTGTCCATTCACAAAAAGAAAAAGGTTCTTGTTGGGACTAAAGGCCATGGCCGTGACCGATGAACCCTTCGGCAGAGGATTTTCTTTTCCGGGAACCGCGAGAACCTGACTCTGTAGTTCCAACGCGCGCGGGCTAAAACGGAAGAGGGACTGGGTAAATGGTTCCAACAATGCAACTGAAGGATCTGGCGGACTGGTGAAAATAATCTGTGAGAATATTCCATCACCTAAGTTCATGCCACCCTGGTAACCCGGGCGCGAATCAATGTAAAGCGCAGGGTCGTTGCAGCGTGTGGGCGCCTCGTTTATGTGACTCAATGTGCAGGTTGCCATATGACCATCCCGGTGTAACAAATAGAGGTCATCCCCATTGACAGCCAGGCCAATCGCCTGATCTAACATAACAGGCACCTGTTGCCCAAAGAAAAAAGTTGGCTCGCCAAAATCAATCGTGTCTGTGCCCGCATAAACCCAAACAGCGCGGGCAGGCGCATCCAAAAGATATAGATTATACGCATCATATGAAATCGCGGTTATGCTCTGGAAACCCGTTCCAGGAATTTGAAGTACAGCAGCCCTTGGAGCTTCCCCGGGCGTACAATACAAAAGCTTACCTGCGGCATCGATACCCAGGATGGTAGCTTCATTCGCAATAGAACGTGACAACGCGACAATATCAATAAGCTTCTCAACTTGGATACCGTTCTTATAAGTCCCGGGTCCACACTGGAAGCTGCCATCCAGGTCAAAGTTTTGACCGTTAAAAATGCCCCTCAGCACAGAACCGCTGGTAGCATCAAGCAAGTAAATATCTGTTTCTGTTGCCGCCATTCGCAAAACTTGCAAGTTCTTACTCAAAGAGGTACTGAAAGCCAGAGAATACTTAACCCGTTTTATCTTATCAAGATCATCCAGGGAAGATTGAGCTCGCAGGCGAAGTGCTTGAGCTTCTGGGTTAGGTGTCAATTGATATTGATCCGCTTTATCGAGCCAATCGAGCGCTGCCTGCCACTCGACACGCAAAGCGGAAGGAGCTGATTCTGCCTGAGCCTGATCCGCTGCCTGTTGAGCTCTCTCGAAGTAATTTTTATACTGAGCTTCATAACCTAACTGAAAGTATATGATCCTGGCAACCACAAAAATTATGGTAGGGAGAGCGATAGCCAGGAAAATTGCCGAATTGCGGGACACCAACTTCAAGGGTTCGCCTTCATCATGTTCTGGGAGAAGACGGGGAATGGCTTTTTCTAGCCAGCGCATAAGATTGGCTTGCAGTTTGCGGCCATTCTGTATGGAATGTGCCAGTAAACGAGCTGAAGATCTAACCCATTGGTCAAGCCGAGTCCCTGTTTTCGAGTCAGTTAATAGCCTTGAATCGCGCAACTGTCTCCCACTCGGCAGATTCTGACCACGTTCAATCGGGTCTGGCTGGCTAATAACAGGTGCGACTGCTTGAACAGCTTGAACGTTTTGCAATAAGCCAGAAGAAGCCCCTTGTTGCCGAGAGTCGCGAGGATCAAGCCGCACCTGCCCGGAATATTTTTCAGGAAGAGTTAGATCATCCCCACTTCCCTTATCCTGGGATAGTGATTTCAAGGCTTGTGAATCATCAGGAGCAGAATAATGGGATGGAACAATTTGCTCACCAGGTTTGAGTGGTGTGTTTCCCACTCCTCGAAGTGTTTTCATTGCGCCGCTGCCCGAAGAAACCTTCACAATTAATGCGCTGACGTTTGTATCTGTCATTGCCAATAATTGGCTGCGGGCTTCCTCGACATCAGCCTTTTCCAGCACTTCGTTAATGGAATTCTCCCATTTTGGCGGCAGTGCAGCACAGAATAACAATCTATCTCGCGGAGAGAGTGTAATCTGCGAAAAATACATCCGCGCTGTTTGACTCAAGCCAAGTCCCTTGCCTGCAAGTTGTGGGTCATAAATATGGCGCGGTTCATTTGCCAGGTGATAAACATGCGTAGGTCCAGCCTGGACAATATAGAACAAATTTCCACGCAAAGTACATAACAGCAACGCGCCGGCATTGTACAGCCCTTTACCAGTGGACTTCATGTTTTGTTCCACCAGGTGAGCATTGAGCCATTCGACGGCCGTCTTCATCGCGGAAGTAAGCGAGCCTGGCGTGGCGTAAAACACCTGCGCAACCTGGTTCACAACCGCTTCATATTCGCTGGGAGATGTGCTGACGTTTCCAGCCAGGGTCAGGTAGATTAGCAACCTATCTTGGTCACGCCCGCGAGCCAGTTTCTTTGGCGGATTTTGAACCAATAGCCCTGGCAAAAGCGGCCATTCCTGGCCATTGATTCGATAAATACTCAGAAAAGTTAAGTCAAGTGGGTTCATATATGTATCTAACATTATACTGGTAAAATCTTTTCGGGAAAAACCTCATGGAATTTAAACTACACACTACTTTTGATAGGCTCGAACCGCTGGCCACTTCATGGAATACGCTCGTGGAAACCGGCATAACCAATGCCCCATTTTTACGCTTCGAATATTTGTCGACCTGGTGGGGCACACATGGTGGCGGAGAATGGAAAGACAATTCTGAGCTGGCTGTTGTAACAGCCTGGAATGAAGGTGATTTAATTGGCATCGCGCCTCTGTTCCTGGCCAAGAATCGCGAGGGAAAGGATGCTCTCATGCTTTTGGGCAGCATTGAGATTTCAGATTACCTGGATATGATTGTGCGCCCAGAAAATCACCAGAAATTCATTTTCGGATTGCTCGATTGGCTTCTTACATATTATCCATCCGCTTGGGAAGTTATTGACTTTTACAATATTCCAGAATCATCCCCAAGTCTCTCTGTGCTCCAGTCATTCTCCAGCATCCATGGCTGGGTATGCAGTGAAACCATCTACCAGCCCAGCCCGTACATCCCACTGACAGGTGATTTTGAGACCTACCTTGCTGGAATTGACAAGAAACAACGGCACGAAATCCGCCGTAAAATTCGGCGTGCCGAGGAAAGCGGGAGAGGCGTACGCTGGTATGTGTCTGAAGATAGTAGCAAATTGGAAGAGGATATGGATAATTTCATGTCTCTCATGGCCTTTGATCCGGAAAAGGCAGCCTTTCTAACGACCGCAATGCGAATACAAATGAAAAAGTCCGCCCGGGCAGCATTCGAAGCCGGTTACCTGCAATTAGCCTTCTTAGAGGTTGATGGTGAAAAAGCCTGCGCTTACCTGAATTTCGATTATGACAATAAAATCTGGGTCTACAATTCAGGACTCGACAGACGCTTCATGGATCTTTCAGTTGGTTGGGTCCTGCTTGGATACCTGCTGGAATGGGCTAACAATCACAAACGTTCCGAGTTTGACTTTTTACGCGGTGATGAGGATTATAAGTTCAAATTTGGTGGAATAAAACGCCATGTCATGCGCATCAAAATTGATAAATCCACAACCTGAGTTGTAATGATGACGGGTTGAGCGCTCATGAGCCTACTGAGCCGTACTACCTGCCAAAACATTAATTCCATAAAATTCGCTCATACAATAATTGACCCAGAATTTCGGGTTATCGTTTGGGTTGTCAAGCCCTGCCCAATTAACCATTTCCGGAATAATCACAAGCGCCTCCCCGGCGGTCTTGGCATTTAGAATCTGGGCATTCATCTGATCCCATTGCACGGCGTAATCGCTATATTTCGGACGGCCTGACAACAAAACCTGGCCGTTTACCCATGCGCTGAAGAGCATCATTGCTGTGACTGATACGGAAAAACCAATTTTGATCACACTTGAGGTTTCATACTTGAGTGCATGCGCCAGCCATCTCCCAAAACAATAACCCGCGAGGGTCAAAGAAATGACCAGAAAATAAGCAGGGATAATTAACGTACGTGTTGGTGGAACATCCGACATCCCGTACGCAGCAGAGGGGAAACAACCAAAGGCAACGATGAAACCAGTAAATAGAATAAATGGCGCGATCCAACCCTTCGGGACACGCGAGGGTGGGCATTGCATTCCCAACCAGGTTGCCGCGATGGCTAATGCTGATAAACCAGCCGCTTTATCTGGGGTTCCCACGATATCCTTCAAAAAGGAAAGGAAGCCATTCAGAGCAATACCCAATATCAAGATTACATCGGGCGATGCCGGGAAAAATGCCTGCCGCTTCGCATTACCAGGAGCCATAATAACAAGCATTAAGGCGAGAATGGAACCAAATAGCCCGATTGCCAGGAAAATAAATTCCCGGCTCTTTATACTAAGCTTTCCGGTGACCAATCCAAGGAGAATAATAAAAACAAAGAAAACGAGCTGCACGGGGATGAATATTTCACTGAAACCACCGCCGACAAGGGATACCAGGAGACTCAAACCAAACATCCAATAAACATAATTGTCTGGGTAATCATTGGCAGTTAACTGCTTATACAATGTTACAAATAAAGCAGCAAATATTAGAGGGGGGATGTATGCGCGCATCCCGCCCCACCAATAAAGAGATTGTGGAACATTGGGGCTGATCAAAAGGGTAACAAAAATTAGAGTTGAACCCAATGCAATCGCCGTGAATACCCTATCCGAGATAGCGATTTCTCGAGGCAATAAACTAAAAATTGCCACCACAATAATCACCAACCAGATCATCAAGACAGTAAATACAGAATATGTTATTCCACGTGTTCCCATCAAGGGCAATAGGGTATCCATGAAACTAGCAGAATAAGTACCGAACCAGTTCAGATACCAGAACCAAACTGAACGAAAGACCCCTAACCGTTCAGCAAATAAAGCGGAACAAAAATCATCCGAGATGAAGCGATTGAAACTACCAAGATAAGAATGTATGCCTAAACCAACAAAAGAAGGAATGACAAGGCTCAGGTAAATCCAAAAATTTCTTAATTTTCGCATGCTTCTCCAAAAATCTACCTGAAAAATTATACTTTGAAACCAATTTTCGTCTGAGAAATCCGATTGTCAAACAATCGAAGAAATCCTTTTGCTTCATGTTGCGCAGGGTTGTTTGACATAAAATGCTTTCCGCACTTATCCTGGTCCTTTCTATCCGGATATTTATGGCAGATTCGCGGCTTCTTCTATGTTAAGCTGTGGATCAAACTGCCTACAATGAGACAAGCCAATTTTATGGAGCCAAAATCTCAGCAAGACAATCAAGACGCCAAAACCGTAAAAAACACTCTTCTGAAAATTTATTGAAGAAGCCTCAGGAAAATAACGGGTTACGATTGGGACCTCCTGAAAAGTCAAATTACATCCCATGCCCTGAGCGATGATTTCCGTATCAAAAACAAAATCATCGCTATTTTCTACAAGACGGACAGTTTGAAGATATTTTCGTGAATATGCGCGAAAACCAGAATGGATTTCAGTGAGATAACGCCCAAACGCTAAGTTGGCAATTGCGGTAAGAACCACATTGGCGGCATACTTCCACCAGGGCATGCCACCCTCGAGCGGCCGTCCACCCAACATACGAGAACCGAAGACAGCATCCGCTTCATTTTCCAAAAGCGGCTGTACCATCCGGGGAATGACTGTCGCATCGTATTGATGGTCTGGATGTAACATCACCACTATATCCGCGCCCAATGCCAATGCCTCGCGGTAACAGGTCTTTTGATTTCCACCATAGCCCTTATTTACCGGGTGAACAAAAACCAACAAACCAGCCTGCCTGGCAACCTCAACGGTATTATCGATTGATGCGTCATCCACGAGTAGCACATTTTCGCGATATTTAGGCGGTATTTCCTCCACCGTGCGCAACAGTGTCTTTGCAGCGTTATAGGCTGGTAGAATTATAAATATCTTCTTGTCGTGAGGTTTCATGCTTTCATTCCCGGCAAACATTGATTTACACATTGGGATTATAACTAAGGATGGATGAAATCCATCATTCAAACGTAGCAATCTTCTGGAAATTGAGCTTTGACAGTATTTCTCATTAGAAAATAGCAAAAATTCATCAGTATCTAATATTTTTGTCGTATTATTCATAAAAAACAAGAAAAATCGAGGTGAATATGCAGCCAGATTTGACAAATGAAATTCTTGAATTAATCCGCCGAACTTCAACCAACTTACCAGCAGATGTGGAGCAACGCTTGCGCGCTGCGGTTGAAAAAGAGACTCCTGGATCTGCAGCTCGCGGCGCGCTGGAAACTATTCTAAAAAATGTAGAGCTCTCCCGGGCGCAATCCACCCCAATCTGCCAGGATACCGGAACCCCGATTTTCTATGTCTACTTTCCAGAAGGGTGGAGCACCCTGAAACTGAAAGCCCAGATCCGCAGCGCAATGGAACAGGCTACGAAACGTAATTATATGCGTCCCAACGCCGTGGATGCCGTCTATGATAAAAACAGCGGTAACAATCTGGGTGGAAATGATTTCCCTTCGATCCACTTTGAAGAGGTTGAAGGCAGCCAACTAACGATTGAACTAATGCTGAAAGGTGGCGGCTGCGAGAATGTCGGCGCCCAATATTCACTTCCCGACAGCCGTCTTGGAGCGGGAAGGGACCTGGGAGGTGTGCGCAAGGTAGTTCTAGATGCGGTCCAACGAGCCCAAGGCCAGGGCTGTGCGCCTGGAATTTTAGGGGTTGCCATCGGTGGTGACCGGGGTTCATCTTATTACAAATCCAAAGAAGTCCTTTTCGATAAATTAGGGGTGCGCAACGAAGACCCGAAACTGGCTCAATTGGAAGAAAGACTTACCAGCGAAGCCAACACACTCGGAATTGGCCCGATGGGCTTTGGCGGGCAAACCACGGTTATCGACACCAAGATAGCCGGTATGCACCGGCTGCCTGCATCGTTTTTTGTATCAGTCTCTTATATGTGCTGGGCTTACCGGCGCCGCAAGCTGATTGTTGACGGCACAGAAATCCAATACGACTAAACCCAAGGAGAAAACTCATGCGAGCGATTAATATCCCGATCAATGATGAAACTATTCGCGAACTTAAAGTTGGGGAGCCAGTATTGTTAAATGGAATCATGGTGACCGGCCGTGACGCTGCCCACAAGTGGCTGATTGAGACTTTTATCAAGAAGACCCGCGAGCCCCAGGGTGATGATCTTAAGGCCTATGATGATTTGAAAAATCTTTTGAACGGCGCGGTAATTTACCACTGCGGACCAGTTGTAGCCGGTCTTGATACCAAGGAATATCGTTTTGTGGCTGCTGGGCCAACGACATCCATCCGCGAAGAGCCTTACCAGGCTGATGTGATGAAACATTTCAACGTTAAGGGTGTGATTGGCAAAGGTGGTATGGGAGCCAAAACCCTGAAGGGTTGTGAAGAAACCCCAGGTGTTTATTTTCATGCAATCGGCGGCGCGGCATCTTTCATCGCGCAATCCGTAAAAAAAGTACTGGGTGTCTATAAGCTCGAGTTCGGTGTGCCCGAAGCCTTATGGGTGATTGAAGTAAAGGATTTTCCAGTCGTGGTTACTATGGACGCGCACGGGCAATCTCAACACGCAGTTGTGGAAGATTCATCCAAAAAAGTGTTAGACGAGTTGCTTGCGAAACCTTATTAGTTGACTAAAAGAAAAATTCTGAATACCAGGGCGCGTGAGACGATATTGCTATTGAGAACCTGAAGCCAGGTTAGTGACTGCCATCTGACATTTCTCCCTGGACAGATCAGTTTGGCAAACTATATAACGCAGGTTATCAAATATCAAAACGGAGAAAGTTATGGAACGAAAATACAGCAATCGTCGCTTCTTGGATGCACTGGAAAAAAAGGTGCTTGTTTTTGATGGCGCCATGGGTACCAGCCTGCAAAACCTGCACCTCACAGCCGAACATTTTGGCGGAGAAAAATTAAACGGCTGCAATGATTACCTGGTGATTTCGTATCCACGGGCAGTAGAAACTGTCCATCGATCCTTTCTGGATGTTGGTGTCGACGTACTTGAAACCGATACGTTTCGCTCCAACCGCCTGACCCTGGCAGAGTATGGTCTTGCTCAACAGACGGTTGAGATCAACACCACCGCAGCAGCCCTTGCGCGTCGATTGGCAGATGAGTACGCATCCCGCACAGGACAACCCCGCTTCGTCGCAGGTTCGATCGGCCCAAGCGGTAAATTACCATCCGCTGACGACCCTGAACTCTCAAATGCAGGTTTTGATGAGCTGGCTGATATTTTCCGTGAACAGGCTGTCGGCCTTCTGCAAGGTGGCGTCGATGTACTGTTGATTGAAACTTCACAGGATATCCTCGAAGTCAAGGCGGCCATCACTGGAATCCTAAAAGCTTTTAACGAAACCGGGATTTCCTTACCAATCCAGGCCCAGGTCACATTAGATATTACCGGGCGAATGCTACTCGGCACAGACATCACGGCTGCGCTAACTATCCTTGAGGGCATGCCCATTGATGTGATTGGTCTGAACTGTTCAACCGGACCAGAACACATGCGCGAACCCATCCGCATCCTGGGGGAGCAATCCATTCTGCCAGTCTCGTGCATCCCCAACGCAGGCTTGCCCCTCAATGTCGATGGTCAGGCTGTATACCCGCTTGAACCCGAACCATTTGCCAATGCGCTGCTTGAATTTGTTGAAAAAAACAATATCTCGGTTGTAGGTGGCTGTTGTGGGACGACGCCAGCTCATCTAAAAGTCCTGATCGATAAGCTGGATTCCCGCACCCACCCTGCCCGACCAATGGAGACTACCCCACGCCTGTCATCCTCCATTTCCGCGGTCAGCATGCGCCAGGATCCGCCACCCTTGCTCATTGGCGAACGCTGCAATGCCCAGGGAAGTAAGAAGTTTAAACGCTTATTGCTCAATGAGGATTATGACGCAATTCTTGAAGTAGCCCGTGAGCAAGTAAATTTTGGCGCGCACGCACTGGATATTTCCTGCGCTGTCACTGAACGCCCTGATGAAATCGAATTAATGCGCAAAACAGTCAAGAAACTGGAAATGGGCGTAGAAGTACCACTGGTCATCGACACAACCGAGGTGGATGTGCTTGAAGTTGCGCTCAAAACTGCCCCAGGTCGCTGCCTGATCAATTCTACTCACCTTGAAGCCGGGCGAGCTAAGGCAGATAAAATTTTCACTCTTGCCAAAACACACAACGCCGCCGTTATTGTCCTGACCATCGACGAAAATGGTATGGCCAAAGAAGCAACTCGCAAATTGGAAGTTGCCAGACGGATTTATGATATCGCAATCAATGATCATGGTCTTCGTCCAGATGCACTCGTGTACGACGCGCTAACCTTCACACTAGCCACTGGTGACCCGGAGTTCGCCGAATCTGCCATCCAGACAATCGAAGGCATCCGCCTAATCAAAGAAAACCTACCGGGAGTGTTGACCTCGCTGGGTGTCTCGAATTTATCATTCGGCCTGGCTCCTCAAGCCCGACCGGCATTAAACTCGATCATGCTCTATCATTGTGTACAGGCTGGCCTGGATATGGCCATCATCAACCCAGCTCACGTCACCCCTTACGCTGACATTCCAGAAATTGAGAAAGCATTATGCGAAGACCTGATATTCAACAAACGCCCAGACGCCTTACAGCGATTTATTGAGCATTTTGAGAATATCTCACCGGTGTCGGCCGAGAATACCCTGGTTGATCCAACCGAAGGTATGAGCCCCGAACAACGTCTGCATTGGCGCATCGTGCACCGCCACAAAGATGGCGTGGAGGCGGATATCGATGAAATCATCCACCGGCCACAGAATCCTCCATTGAGTGAAACCCAGTCTCTTGGTAGCGCGCACGAAATCGCCGTCCATACTCTGAACAACGTGCTATTACCCGCGATGAAAGAAGTAGGCGACAAGTTTGGCGCAGGCGAATTGATTCTGCCTTTTGTACTTCAATCCGCTGAAGTGATGAAGAAATCTGTTTCCCACCTCGAGAATTACCTGGAAAAGGTAGAAGGTGTCACGAAAGGGACTGTCGTGATCGCCACTGTCTATGGTGATGTCCATGACATTGGCAAAAACCTTGTAAAAACCATCCTGGCTAATAATGGCTTCACAGTGATTGATCTCGGGAAGCAGGTGCCCGCTGAAACAATTATCAGCAAAGCTGTGGAAGCCAAGGCTACTGCCATCGGTCTCTCTGCGCTGCTGGTCAGCACTTCCAAACAAATGCCACTGATCGTCAACGAACTGCACCGTCGCGGGCATAAAATCCCCGTTCTAATCGGCGGGGCAGCCATCAACCGCAGATTTGGAAGACGCATCCTTTTCACCGAGGAAGGATCCACCTACGAGCCGGGTGTGTTCTTCTGCAAAGACGCTTTCGAAGGTCTCGAAACGATGGATCAATTAATCGACCCGCAGCGCAAACCCGCTCTGTATGAACAGATGCACAAGGATGCAGATATGGAGATGGGACGCGCTTCACAAGTCCCGGCACACAGGCAGACGGAGACAGGGCGTTCGAAAGTTGTTCCCGCGCCGATCAATATGGCTGGAATTAAGTTAGGAGCGCGCGTTGTCAAGGATATTCCGTTGGAGATGGCGCTCAAGCACCTGAATATCAACGAGCTTTACCGGCTTTCATGGGGGGCAAAAAATAGCCACGGTGCTGAATGGGAAAAACTACAAAAAGAATTCAGCGCCCGATTGGAAAAAATGAGCAAGGATGCGCTCAGAGAAGGCTGGCTCAAACCCCAGGCTGTCTACGGTTTTTTCCCGTGCCAGGCCGATGGCGATGATCTGCTCATCTATAACCCCAAGAGTCTTACCGGAGCACTTGAAACCCTGACCCGTTTTCACTTTCCCCGCCAACCGTATGATGAGCATTTAGCGCTTTCAGATTACTTTGCTTCGCTAGAATCGGGCCAGATCGATCTGGTCGGTTTCCAGATTGTCACTGTTGGACAAAAAGCCACCGAACGTTTTGATAAATTCCAGGCGGAAGGAAATTACTCAGAGGGTTACTTTACGCACGGCTTGGCAGTCCAAACCGCCGAAGCCACAGCAGATTATCTGCATGAGCATCTGCGCCGTGAAATTGGCATTCCTGAAGGCCAGGGAAAACGTTATTCCTGGGGTTACCCAGCCATTCCTGAACTCGAGGATCACCGTAAAGTTTTTGACCTGCTCCCAGCCGAAAAGGAACTCGGTATGCAGCTCTCAAGCGCCTATCAGTTGATCCCCGAACAGTCCACAGCAGCCATCGTTGTTCACCATCCGGAAGCAAAATATTATAGTACCGGTGAAAGCCGCGTGGAACAATTAATGAAATAATGCCACTGGGTCCCAGTGCTTTGAAAGCGAACAGTGATGAATCAAGATTTTTTGCAAGCAATAAGCAACTCAACGATCCTGGCAGATGGTGCGATGGGCACTATGTTAAACGCGCGTGGTGTAAGTTTCGAGAAATGTTTCGACGAATTGAATATCACCAACCCGGCTGTGGTTGCAGAAGTCCATCGTGAGTATATTGAAGCTGGAGCGCAGATCATTCTGTGCAACACTTTTAGCGCAAATCGTTTTAAACTATCAAAATTTGGGCTCCAGGATAAACTGGTTGAGATAAACACCGCTGGCGTAGAGCTTGCGCGGCGTGTGGCCGCGGCTTCCTTCAAAGATGTGTGGATTGCTGGTGATATCGGCCCGCTGGGTGTGCGCCTGGCACCTTTTGGGCGTGTCCAGGTTGAGGACGCCAGTACTGCTTATTCTGAACAAGTTCGGGCCTTGTGCGCAGCCGATGTCGATTTGATCGTCATCGAAACGATTGCTGACCTATACGAAGCAAAAGCGGCAGTACAGGCAGCCAAAGAAAACTGCAGTCGCCCTGTGATC
>Ga0172367_10007292_pt1 | contig 12718 bp, 13 predicted proteins | sample Lak10m_FD_114542 | JGI IMG/M metagenome (GOLD analysis project Ga0172367, IMG submission 114542) | Freshwater microbial communities from Kabuno Bay, South-Kivu, Congo - kab_022012_10m | ecosystem: Environmental > Aquatic > Freshwater > Lake | place: Democratic Republic of the Congo: South-Kivu...
TGAAGCAAATGTTGCAACAAACCTGTCGATAGCTGGTGGTACTGGATCAGATACGGTTGATCTTCTTTCTGATACTCTCACGTTCACTGGTGGTACTGGAGTAACGACTGCAGTTACAAACAATACTTTAACTATTTCAATTGGTCAGGCAGTGGGCACTGCAGCTGACGTTTCGTTTGGATCGGTTACCACATCGGGTAATGCCACAGTCGGTCAAAACCTTGTTGTAACTGGTAACTTAACGGTTCAGGGTAACACTACAACCCTTAACACAGAAACACTGGCTGTTGAAGATAACATCATTGTTCTTAACAGCAGCGTTATTGATGGACCAACTCTAGACGCTGGAATAACTGTAGAGCGCGGAACTTCAGACAATGCTCACCTTATATGGAATGAAACCGCAGACAAATGGCAAATAGGGACTGGCGAAACTTATGCCAACATTGCTACTGAAGATTATGCGCAAAGCGCTGCGATATTGTCATTGGATGGATTAACAGATGTCACAATCACCAGTGTCGCCGCAGACCAATTCCTTAAGTACAATGGTTCTGGCTGGGTTAATGACGAAATCAATCTTGGAACAGATACAACGGGTAACTATGTCAGCGGTTTAACAGCTGGCACTGGAATTTCAGTTTCCCATACTCCAGGCGAAGGTTCAAGTCCAACAGTAACACTTGCAAATACTGCCGTAACAGCTGGTACCTATGGTAACGCCAATACATCTGCTACATTTACGGTAGACGCACAGGGTAGATTAACATCCGCTTCCCAGAGTGCAGTCAGCATTTTGGCAAGCCAGGTCTCTGATTTTACAGCAAATACCAGAGCTCAGGTAAGTGCCACTGGCAATATATCCTACGACTCAGCGACTGGTGTTTTCAGCCTGGTTAACGACGGCGCCGACATCACCGGCGTAACAGCTGGAACCGGCTTGACTGGCGGCGGTACTTCAGGCACCGTAACTTTGAATCTTGCCAGCACAGCCGTCACCGCAGGTAGCTACGGAGCAGCTGACAAGGTCGCAACCTTTACGGTTGACGCACAGGGTCGCTTAACAGCTGCTGGAAATACCAATGTTTCAATAACATCAGCCGCAGTTACAGATTTTACTTCAAGTGCAAGAAGCGCAATCAGCGTATCTGGTGACTTGGCCTATAATTCATCAACTGGTGTAATTAGCTTTACTAACGATGCCGGCGATATTGAGTCGGTAACAGCTGGAACTGGCCTTAGCGGTGGAGGTACATCTGGTGCAGTAACCCTAAACCTTGCCAGCACAGCCGTTACGGCAGGTAGTTACGGAGCCGCTGGTTCAGTTGCAACATTTACAGTTGACGCTCAGGGCCGCCTAACGGCAGCATCAAATGCAGCGATCTTAATAACGGCATCGCAGGTTTCGGACTTTAATGAAGCCGCACAAGATACAGTTGCAGGTGCCATAACAGCTGGAACTGGTGTCGCTAAGGTCTATGATGATGGAGCCAACACGGTAACATTGTCAATTGGTCAAGCAGTAGGCACTGCAGATAGCGTAACTTTCGGTAACACAACCGTAACAAATACGATGGCAGCTGGTGCAATTACACTTGATTCTGGTACTGGTGAACTTAGCACTTCAACTCAAACATTGAATGTTAATACGATCACCACTGTTGACAGCTTTGATAAGACAGTTTACAGAACAGCCAAGTATCTGATTCAAGTAACGCAGGACTCGAAGTATACAAGCTCAGAAGTGCTACTGGTCCATGACGGTACGGCTTCGTATATGTCAGAGTATGCAGTTATTGAACTTGGTGGATCAAGAATACCGTTGACAGTTTCGACATCAATTTCTGCAGGGAACGTGTTGTTAAGGGCAACAGTTACTGACGCAGCAACGACAAATGCAACCATAAAAGTTGCAAGAACACTGATAGCGGTGTAAAATAGTATAAGTTTAAAACTTAATAAAGTTTAAAACTAGAGGGACAGTGAACTTTAGTGGCAGACAAAAATTTTGTAGTTAAAAATGGCTTAGTCGTTGGAGATACTCTGACGCTTTCTGGGATTGAGCTGGACCTCCTTGGCGCTACTTCTGGACAGGTTCTTAAGTTTAACGGAACAAAATTTGCTCCCAATGCTGAAATAAGTTTGGATGGCACCGTTTATATAACAACCATAGGAAATACTTTAGATTCTACAATTACTGTAAATCATAGTCTTGGAACTAGAAACGTATTTGTAACAGTTAGGAACTCCTCTTCGCCATACGAAGTGTTAAACGTGAGATGGGAAGCAACTAATCTAAATTCCATAACTTTAGATTTTAGCACACCGCCAGAGCAAGATTCGATAACAGTAATAGTCTATGCAGCTGTTACTGGAACACAGATTATTTCCTATAAAGAAACTATAGGAGATGGATCAAGCAATACTTTTATAATAAGTCATAATTTAAACACTAGAGATATTATAGTTTCAGTAAGAAACGCTAGCAGTCCGTATGAAAATATTGATTGTAGATGGGAAGCAACTAGTGTAAATTCAACCACAATATATTTTTCAAATCCACCGTCAAATTCATCTGTGAGAGTTGGAATTTTGTCTGTATAATCTGTTATAATATATTCTATGTCCATAGAACCACAATCAGTGCAGATAACAATTCCAAAAGAAAAAATTCAAGAGTGGAATGTATTTTTTGCACTTCCATGTTATGACTCTCATGTAACAGAACCATTCATGATGAGTTTTATGCAAGCGTGTTTATATTTTAAAGAAATTGGTCTTAAATATTCTGTTTGTACTATTTCCGATTCTTTGATAAATCGTGCTAGAAATAATTTAGTAGCAAAGTTTATGGGCAATCCTACTTTTACACATTTTATGTTTATTGACGTCGATCTTCAATTTGATAAAGAATCGATACTTAAACTACTTTGGCACGACAAAGATGTTATGACCGCATCTTATCCAATCAAAGAAATTAATTGGGATAAGGTAAAAGAAGCCGCATTAAAAGATGTAGAAGCAAAAGATTTAATGGAGTATGCAACTAGATATGTTGTACATTTAACAGCTCCAGGAGAAACTCAGCTAAATATAGAAAATGGAGCCATAGAGTGTTATGAAGCTGGAACTGGCTTTATGTTAATAAAACGTGAAGTATTTGAAAAAATGTTTAAAAAATATAAAAAACTAAAATATAATGATGATACTAGCGCTTTACATGGCGAAGAAAGGGATTTTGGATACGCCCTATTCAATTCTTATGTTGATGAAGGCGGTAGGTTTCTGTCTGAAGACTACGGATTCTGTAGATATTGGCAAAAGATTGGTGGAAAGATCTGGGTTGACCCTACTATAAACCTAACCCACTTTGGTAGAATTAAATACCAAGGTAAAATGTTAGAATTTTTAAAGAGAATAACCCAATAATTTTCTTTAAACTTGATTACTATAAAGTGGAGTTCATTTAATACAGTCTTTCCAGAGGAGAAGTATGGCCCGTTTAAGAGTTGAAACAGCACCAGAAATTACAATATATGACGAAGCAGCAGTTTTTAAGGCAGCTTCTGGAGCAACAGCTCCATTAGTTCAGTTTAAAGATTCGTCAGGTACAGTCGTTGCTAATATTTCCTCAAATGGAACAATGAATGTCGCTTCAGTTGTTGCTTCAAATGCTGGGACAGGATCAACAGCCCTTGCTACAAGGGGTTATGTCGATACTGTTGCTGCGGGTATAAATTGGCATCAAGCTGTAAATTTTACAACTAGAGAAGCTCTTTCCGCCTGCACATATGCAAATGGCACATTGGGAGTTGGCGCAACACTAACAGGCTCTTCAAATCGGAAGGCTCTCGGTTGACGGCACTGCAGTTACTACTGGTCAGTCTATATTAGTTAAAGATCAATCTACTGCCACTCAAAATGGAATTTATACAGTTACAGAACAGGGTAGTGCAAGCGTTGCATTTATTCTAACTCGCAGAAGTGATTCCAATAACAATATAGCTGGTCAAGTTAAAGCCGGCGACGCTGTGTATACTTTGGCTGGCTCAGTAAACGCATCTCAGGGTTTTATTTTAACAACCGTTGGTACTGGAACCGATAATGCCATTGTATTTGGAACTGATTCACTTTCATTTAGTCAATTTACCGGTACAGCCTCAATAACAGCTGGAGACGGTTTAAGCGTTAATTTAAACACAATTAATGTTGGAACCGGTTCAAATACAAGAATAGTTGTCAACGCAGATAACATTGATCTAGCAACAGTAAATCAAACAAATACAGCGGGATCGCATACAACCACATTTGTCAGCGATTTAATAGTTGATGGATATGGTAGAATTACTGGTCACGAAAAATCAATTGTGTCTTTTAGCGGCTATGCGCCACTGGCAAATGCAGCGCTTACAGGTATACCAACTGCGCCAACAGCGGCAAATGGAACATCGACGACTCAAATAGCTACAACACAATTTGCAGCATACTTGACGAGTATTCATGAAAGTGACACAACCAATGTTCACGGTATCGCCAACACGGCAAATCTCGCAACGCTTACTGACCTTTCAAATCATGAAAGTGATACGACTAATGTTCACGGTATTGCAGATACATCAATTCTTGTAACAACAACTGGCACACAGACTCTTACCAATAAAACTCTTACATCACCAACGATAACAGGCGTATCACCAGTTATTACGTTGGCTGGAGACTTGACTGGTAGCGTAACTTTAAGCAACTTGGGTAACGCAACCCTAACCGCCACTGTTGTCACTGTTGCTTCAGCCTCAGTTGACCTTGGAACAGATACGACTGGTGATTATGTAGCAAGCCTCGTTGCTGGAACTGGCATCACGATCAGCAATAACTCTGGAGAAACTGCAACGCCGACGATTGCAGTCACCGCTAACACCTATCAACCTCTTGATGGTGAATTGACGGCTCTTGCTGGTCTTACCAGCGCCGCTGACAAACTTCCGTACTTCACTGGTGCTGGTACTGCGTCAACAACAGACATTACAAGTGCGGCTCGCAGCATTCTTGATGACGCGTCAACTGATGCGATTCGCACAACCCTAGGCGTTGGTACGACAGATAGCCCGACATTTGCTGGAGTAACCATTACTGGCAACCTCACGGTTTCTGGTACCACCACAACAATCAATACCACAACGCTGAGTGTTGCTGACAACATTGTTACGTTGAACAGCGACTACACAACCGGTGCGCCCTCCGAGAATGCTGGCGTTGAGGTTCTTCGCGGTTCTTCTAGCACTGTTGCTCTTCGTTGGAATGAAACTAATGACAAGTGGGAGTTAACGAATAACGGATCACTGTATGGAAACATTGTATCAACCGATCAACAAGGTGTCATCACATCTTCCATGATTGCCAATACAACAATATCTAATATTAACATCAGCTCAAGCGCTGAAATAGAGCTTGGTAAAATCGCCGATGTAACCATTGATGCAAAAGCAGCCAGCTACACCCTTGTCTTAGCCGATAAAAATAAAGTAATTGAAGTTAGCAACGCTTCTGCAACAACGCTAACTATTCCAGCAGATAACTCGGTTAACTTTCCGACCGGCTCTCAAATAACCATTCTCCAAACTGGAGCTGGTCAAGTAACATTGGCTGGTGCCGCAGGTGTAACGGTCAATGCTACACCAGGTCTTAAACTGCGCACACAGTGGGCATCTGCTACCATAATGAAGAGAGCTGCTAATACATGGGTGGCATTGGGAGACTTGGCAGTATAATATGGCTAAAAGACAAAATCCAGACGCTCATGGTAAGGGCTCTAAAAGAAAAGCAGCTAAACCAACTGTAGCCGAACGGAACAGCGCAGGCAACAGCTAATACAACAATAACTAATGCCGGCTTTCAGGTAGGTTCAGTCACTACTACGCCTACTCAAAATGCAGCCTTAAATAACGTTGTTACGCCAGCCATTAGTGATACAACAGTAACTCCGCTGGGTACATCGATTAACTATACAGTTGGTGCTTTTTCTCCACCAAGCTTCTTTGGTCCACCAAGCTTTTTTGGTCCACCAAGTTTTTTCGGTCCACCAAGCTTTTTTGCACCTCCGGGGTTCTTTGGTCCTCCAAGCTTTTTTGCACCTCCGGGGTTCTTTGGTCCTCCAAGCTTCTTTGCACCCCCGGGGTTCTTTGGTCCTCCAGGGTTCTTTTCACCCCCGGGGTTCTTTGCACCTCCAGGGTTCTTTGGTCCTCCGGGGTTCTTCTCGCCTCCAAGCTTTAAATCTGACTTAAGAGATAAAATTTTAGTAGAAGATCTAGAACTAGGACTTGATGTTATCGAAGATCTACGCCCTGTTGCTTTTAAATGGAACGAAAGAGAAGGCAATAGACATGGTGAAAAAGATATTGGTTTTATCGCTCAGGAGTTAGCAGCCTTAGAAGACGCCTATGATGCACACAGTGCGCTAAAGCTTACTGATCGTCGAGATCCAGATACAATGTATGCGCTGTATCATAGACTAATTCCAGTAATAGTTAAAGCCATACAGGAATTATCAGAAAAAATTAAAAAGATGGAAGATAGTTCAAATAGCTAATAATTTATAAAAAATAGCGTGTTTTTACATGGAAAAAATATTTATATCTATAGCATCTTGTAAAGAACATTTTTTAGAGCAAACTATACACAGCGCACTTGGTAACGCAAAATATCCAGATAGAATCTATTTTGGCATTTTTAATACTGTAATAAATGAAAAACCTTTTAACTGTCTATTAAAAAATGTATATATAAAAAATCTTCAATGCACACAACCACCTGGATTAGGTTTTTCAAGAAAAGAAGCGACCAAACTATGCCCCCCAGATGCCGACTACATACTGCAAATAGATGCGCATATGATATTCGAAAAAAATTGGGATGAATCATTAGTTATTTCAATTAATGAAATTGAAAAAAAATATAATAAAATAATCATTAGTTTAATTTGTCCAAATTGGACAATAGATGAAAATCAAAATATTACTATTCATCCATTTGGAATTATTGATTCAAAAAACGTACCAAAAAGAGAAGCATTTTTTCCGCCCACAATCGCCTATAATTCTGCACTTGAATCAATTGGACATAGCTATCCCCAAACTTGGGGGCATTTTTATAAATGGCAAAACGAATCGCACATAGAGGTAAAGTCTATTGCCGGCTGCTTTGTGTTTGCAAGGAAAAAAATGTTTGAGGAAATAGAGCACGATGCTCGATGCAAGTGGGGAGCAGACGAAGGGTTATTTGCAATGAGAGCATGGACAAGGGGGTATAAAATATTTACAATCAATAAGTCTATTGCGTATCATTTAAATAAAGATGAAAATTACCAAAAAGCAAAAGAAGACTGGCGAGATCATATAATTTATCCAGAAACTGCATTTTTTGAAACATTTATTACTATAAAAAATATTTTTCTTGGAAAAGAAATAGGAAAATATGGAGCTTTAAATATTGAATCTTTAAAAGAATATGAAGAATTTTGTAACTTTGATTTTAAAAAATTTTATGATATTCTTGATCTAAGAAGTTAAAAAGTTAAGGAAATCTTTACACATGACAATGTATCAAGAGTCTTTTAGGAAAAATCCCAATATAGAACAAATAGCTCCAAAGTTATTTATTTATAGAAAATTTATCAATGGAGATCTTCTTAAAAAGATAAATTCTACGCTAAAAAAACACATGAATGGACCAATCGTTGATCACAACGTAGATTGGTATAATTCAAGATTTACTACAATTGTCCCTCAAATGCATGAAGTATGGGAAAAGGCAAGTGAATTAATCTATCCAGAATTATCAATGCATCCGCAACTTTGTCTTTTAAGGGCCAAAGTTGGTGAACCGGGAATGTTTTTTCATTCAGATGCTCCAGGCGCCCCCCATGAAGACTGCGGTCCATCTTGTGCCACCTGCGATATAACCTCACGTCTTTTAATTTCTTCTGATGTGTGGAATACCTGTTGCAGACTTCATTATGGATTAATCGTTTATTTTGGCGATTTTAAAGGTGGAGAAGTATATTATCCAAATTTTAACCGAAACGCGGAGTGGGTAGGAGACTTTAAGCCTTATCACAATAAGGAAGAACTTTTAGTCAAGCCAGAAAATGGTGATCTAATTATTCATGGATCACATAACGACTACTGTCATGGTGTAAAGGAGATTACTAGCGGTATTCGTTTTGCATTTTCTAATTTCGTAATCCCTTCTCACACTAATCCTGGTACTTTTTTTAATTATAAAAGCAAAGAATATAATGATCAAATAAATAAAATAAAATCAAATCACAGTGAACCCCTTGAAGCATGGAGCACTTGGTGTAGACCAGTAAATGGCTATTTATGGCAGCCTCCATCCGAGGTGGTGGAAGAAAGAAAGAAGGGAATTACTGAAGTAAGGTATAGGGACTAAAGTGTCGATAAGACTACACGCTATGCCAGTCCATGATATGGATGATATTAGTAGCGTAAAAAAACTGTCAAATATAGCTCATGAATCTAATTATCACTCTATTCTTTTTGTATATCATTCACTTTCCGGCGATTACTGGATCAGATGCGCAAACGCAATAAATTTAAACCATAAATTTAAATATTTTTTTGCAATCAGAACCTATGCAATCAGTCCTGAATATTTTGTTATGATGTACAGATCTTTTAATGAAATTCAAAAAAATAGAATAATGTTTAATATAGTTTCGGGCGATATACACCCTTCTGAATCTTCAATAGAAAATATTATAATAGAAAAACAAAAATTAGATACAGTTGAAAAAAGAGTGCAGTATACTCATGAATGGATTAAAAAAGTTTTTTCTATTTTAGAACAAAATGAGGTACCAGAGATTGCTATGTCAGGAGTATCAGAACAAACCTTAGACATAGCTGCAACACATGCCGACTACAGTCTGTGCATGTTAAGTGATTATGTCTACGATCCAAAAAAGTTTCAAAGAAATAAGAATAAAATGGTGTGCGCTGCAATGATATTGAGAGATACATACGAAGAAGCCGAGCAGGCTGCAAATCAGATTGAATACGCACATCAGAAATTTTGGACAATATATGGAACAGAAGAACAAGTTGTAGAAAAGATAAATAATTTAAAAAAGATAGGAGTTACAGACTTATTGCTAAGAACTCATAGACATGACGTAGATGCACATAGGGTCCATGAATTGGCAAAAAAATATAAAGGAGTAATATAATGCAAACAATATACCTGATCGGAGACTGCCATTTATCTAGAGTTTCTGAACACTATGAAAAAAATAATACAAAAATTGATATGATTTTTTGGGGCAAGGCAGCAAAAAAAATCTGGGATACTGACTTCAGTTTAATGAATCAAGAAAAAGAACTTTCTTCTGGAAAAGAAGAACAAAAATTTCCCAATGATGGAGTTATTCCCTTTAGTGATATAAAAGATGATGGAGTAATATTTTCTTGGTTTGGATATGTAGATATAAGAACATTTTTGCCAAAATACGATAACGCAGAAATGGTAGCAAAAAAATACATAGAACAATTAGCTAACTATTTTAATAAATCAAAAATAGTTATAATAGAACCACTTCCGCAGTTTACCGAAATGCTTCTTAAATATGAGGGAATTAGCCCATCATATACCTACAGTGAGAGATTGAGTCAAAATACAAAATTTCTAGACAGCATGCATAAGCACGCAAAAAAAGCAGGAATAACGGATTTTATATATCAGTCCGAAATATATGACGCGCTTGGAGTAACAGAGCTAACTACTAGCATGACACATTCAAAGGCACCTCACCCAGTAGATGGTTTTAAGGATGAATATAATAAAAAAATATTAGATTTATTTGTAGATAAAGGAATTTTTTATAGTGAATAAATTAACTAAAGATATTTTAATATTTACTCATTTACATGAAGATATTAATAAAATATTTTTACATTTAAAAAATGTTAATTGGGAAATATGGGGAAGAAACAACAATGATCCAAAACTAAAGATTGGACAACTTACTCTAATAAAAGACAATACGTATCTTTTTAACGAAATATCGTTCGCCGCAGAAAAATGTATAGCAAAGTATATGTCTGAATTAAATATTGATAATACAAAGTATGAGTATTTTCCAGAAAGTATATATATAAGAAAATGGGATTTCCCAATGAAAGGAATGAATCCACATAGAGATTATACATATGACGAAGGTGGGGACGTTAAGCCCGTAGCATATACAATATGTGGCTATCTTAATGATGATTACGAAGGTGGTTTAATAGAATTCCCAGAACACAACATTTCGATTAAGCCACCAGCTGGATCCGCAATCATTTTTCCATCGCATGAATTACATCTTGTAACAGATTTAGCAAATAAGAATAGATATATGTGGTCTACTTTTATATTTAAAAAAGATTAAAACTCTTCAATACTAAAGAAAGCTGGAATAACCCATCTAACCCCAGACAACACCGGGGTTACGCCATGTATATAATTAATGTCCCCAGGGTGACATACCGCCATACCTGCCGCAGGCTTAATCTTAATTCTATGCTGAGTGTAAAAAAGCTCTCCACCAGTGAATTCATTATTAATATAAAATAGTGAATTTATATCATAATCTGGAAAAGAGTTTGGTCTACCGTCTTGTATTTGTTTATCGGCATGAGCTATTTGAAAATCTCCCGGCCTCCAGCAAACTATAGATGGTGGTCTTTTCTTTACTTTGCAATTGAACTTTTGATCCATAAAAAGTTTCATTTTATCAAGATAATTATCAATTAAATTATATATATCTTGATCTAAATCTTTAATCATTAAATGACTAAAAAGTCGGTTATACCATAGGTCGGCATTATACTTGGAGGCCCCGTCCTTGCTGTGCGTTTCACTTTCTTTGGCATTATCCCACTTGTCAATTTTTTTTACAAACTCTTGCAGTCTAACTATATCATTTTCTTCTATAAATTTTGGTACAATATGTATATTATCTTTTGAATCACCAAACGATCCAGGAAATACTTTCCAGGGATTCTCGTCTGTAATATCTTCGTTAAACTTGCGCACGTGATTAGTCATGGTAACAGTTCTACCTTTGTGCTATAATTGACTTTGGCATTATTGAGTATATCACATATAGTAATCTATTCCCAAAACCGAAAGAGGCAACGTGTTAGCACAATATGTTTTTGATCCAAGACTTGGAATTATTATGTATAGAAACGCAATATCTAATCCGCAATCAATTATAGATCAGCTAGAGTTAGCTTTATTCAATAATGAAAATGATTTTTTTAAATGGAGTAAAGCAACTACTGGAGATATTCATGAAAATCTAAGTTATAGAAACTGTTCAGATTTTAGAATAGATCCAAACACATTTCCATGGGAGCAGCATTTAACTTCTTCTGGAGTTAGAGAAATATGCGCAAAGGTGCAAAAACCGTTAATTGATTGTTTATATGATTATGAAATGAGATTTAATCTAAAAATGGATTTTCAAGAATGTCTTAATTTTGTTAAGTATACTCCAGGACAGCATTTCTCGCCTCACGCCGATCACGGATATAGTTATAATTGCACTGTTTCCTCTGTTGCATATCTAAATGATAATTATGAAGGTGGAGAATTTGTTTTTGATATATTGAGAATGAAACTTAAGCCAAAAGCTGGTGACATAATTTTCTTTCCATCAACATATATTTATGCGCACAGTTCTTTGCCAGTAATTACTGGTACAAAGTACTCAGTGGTAACAATGTTTGACTACAATGAAAGAACTCATAAAGGTTTTCAATATGGATATAATCTTGACGGTAGTCCAGCAGACCCTAAGGCTGGATTTGGTTTGAGATTTCCTGGTGTAATTCCACCACCAATAGGTCCACTGGATCAAGACTATGCAATAGCTGGTATTTAATAATGACTAAGATAGTCTTATCAAAAATGCATGAAAATGCTGTTGAGATAAGACAGTCTAGGCTTAAACGAGATTGGATGGACAGAACACACAAAAAACACGCCTACCAATGTCCGCCAGTCACAACTGCGAATGTCTATGGTTGGGAGATGATTTTACCTGAAGACCTAATAGTAATATGGGATGGCACACCAAGTCCAGCAAGGATACTCAGTGGCGGAACTTATAATGGTTTTAATTTCGCACACTCAAATATTCATGAAATGATTTCCATTGCTACAGGATGGACAATTAATACGGAAGATGGTTATAACCTTTGGACAACGGGGTCTCCCAATTACTATATTGATGGAGCGTCTCCAATGACAGCAAGTATACCTAGTAGCTGGTGGCCAGACGAAGTTCAAACAAACTGGATAATACACAAAATAGGTGAACCAATATTATTTCCAAAAGGTTCTCCATTTTTATTTTTTACTATATATCCGACAGAACTACTATTAAATGTAGAATTTGAAATTGTCAATAGGTGGGAAGATAAAAAACTTGAAGAATCAAGGAAAAAATACAATGATATAAAAATTCAAAATTCACTAGAAAGACCTTGGACTTGGACGAGGGGAATGAAAACTGGACTCGATGCAGACGGTAATAAAATAGGTCCGTCATACAATGGAGTCCCAAAGCTACCAGAACCATTTTTAGAAAAACATAATTTATAATTAAATAAAAATAAGGAGTATTGATGAACTATAATAGCGCTGTTGAACCTAA
>Ga0172367_10007294_pt1 | contig 12714 bp, 13 predicted proteins | sample Lak10m_FD_114542 | JGI IMG/M metagenome (GOLD analysis project Ga0172367, IMG submission 114542) | Freshwater microbial communities from Kabuno Bay, South-Kivu, Congo - kab_022012_10m | ecosystem: Environmental > Aquatic > Freshwater > Lake | place: Democratic Republic of the Congo: South-Kivu...
GTAGATACTGTCTTGAGTACCAAAAAGTCAAGAGGGAATTTGGACAAAATTAGGATCGAAAGAACGCTGAGACTTGAGAACACCAAAGACCTGTCGCAATAGTTTGTGCATGACCGCGCCAATGACAGACATTTTAGACTTACCCTTAGCCGTAAGGCGATCGCAGAAAGCAGAAATAGGCGCATTATAACGACGAGCAACAATCGCAGGCATAAACAAAGACTTACGCAAACGCGAATTACCAATTTTAGATAAACGTGGTTTGCCATGAATCGAAGACCCAGAAGAAAACTCACGGGGAGTTAAACCCGCAAAAGCAGCTAACTGATCGGCAGTATCAAAGGCAGAAATATCACGAATTTCTGCGAGTAATACCGTTGCGGTCAGTTCAGCAATACCAGGAATAGAAGTCAACAAATCCCGTTGCGATTTCAAATGAGGATGTTGATCAAAGTGTTGACGGATCAATTTCTTGGTCATTTCAATTTGCTCTTTGAGAAAATCAATGTGAGCGTTAATTGCTTCAACCAAAATTGGATCAGCCGTAGCAAGACGATTCTGCTCTTGTTGCTGCATAGCAGTTAAGCTGTCTAAACGATGCACCAATGCTTGGAGTTGCTCAATTTCTAATGCAGGTGGTGTCCATGGTGCAGGTTTTAAAGCCGCACAAAATCTAGCAATAACTTTGGCATCAGCACGGTCAGTCTTTGTACGACTTAACTCACTCTTACCAAAGGCTTTGGGACGTGATGGATTAACGATACTTACTTTATACCCTGCTTCTACTAAGAATCGGGCTAAAGCATTACCGTAAGTGCTGGTGGCTTCCATACAACCATGTAAATTGGTAACACTTTGAAGGTTTAGCCATGCTTGTAATTCAGCAAATCCTTCAGGGTTGTTGGCAAATACTTTGCTCTTAATTTTGGCGTTGCCTTGAATTAAGGCTACATCAAATTTGGCTTTGCTAATATCTATTCCTAAAACGTCATATACTTCATTGCTATTGTTCATTGCTGTTTTCAGTTTTTTGCTAGATTTGTCCATCAAGCAAACAGTGGTATTAAACTATCCTTGTGAATGCAGGTTTACCCATTGGGCGACCTCTGATACTGTCCAGTCTTTACTGTTACCATTGTTGAAGCAGAGACGACTCTATCTACATTACGGGCTTGGTGTCCCTAGGGGCTGCTCGAGTTTATCTCTGCCTTTGCTTGTTGGATCTTAGTAAAGATTTTATCCTTTACTTTTCTTCCTAGATACAAGGGGCTTGGTCTCCAAGCCCAAATCTCAGCATTCCACGTAACATTAGTTAGATAGTTAAATAGTTAAACAGATGGCTAAATTTTACGATCGCATTACGACTGAGTTGCAAACATTCATCGAAGCTCAGCATATTTTCTTTGTGGCAAGCGCTCCGAATGAGGGGCGAGTGAATCTATCTCCTAAAGGAATGGATGCTTTGCGCGTAATTAACGAATCTGAAATTGCTTATCTTGACCTCACGGGAAGTGGTAATGAAACCGCCGCGCATCTCCTCGAAAACAGCCGAATTACTGTCATGCTTTGTAGCTTTACCGAGAAGCCTCTCATTCTGCGCCTATATGGTCAAGGTGATCCAATTCGTCCCAGAGATACAGCATGGCAAGAATATTTATCTCTATTCCCTGCGATCGCTGGTACTCGCCAAATCGTGCGCGTTAAAGTGGAATCTGTGCAAACTTCCTGCGGGTTTGCGGTTCCCTTTTATGAATTTTCAGGCGATCGCACCGTCTTAAAGGAATGGGCTGAGAAAAAAGGTGAGGAAGGCGTGCATGAATATTGGGGAAAGAATAATCAACACAGTATTGATGGCTTACCAACTAGACTATTAGAAACCCAATAGTTAATGTGAATTCTACATAGCCTTTTGTGGCGTGCTTCGCACGCCACAAACAGCGAAAAGTGGGAAGAATCGCTATGCGATTCTTCCCACTTTTCGCTTTCGTCGAAAGACCTACTAATAGTGTGACAAATATTTATTGTTTATCTTTTGACGCTAAATGTGAGTTAAGGTATTATCTGACTCAACGTTAAAACAAAAGCATTTTTTATGGTGCAAGAATTTATTCGCCTCGACAAAGAGGTTCGATTTCCCGCCAGCGCTCCTGCCGCTTACCCCGTATTTTTCAGGACTTATAGCCGCAAGTATAATAACAAACGCGAAAGCTGGGCTGAAGTATGCGATCGCACACTTACAGGTTTAAAAACGCTAGGCAAGCTGACCAAAGAGCAAGCTGAACTGATCGACAAGATGCAGAAACAGCTTAAAACCCTTACCTCTGGGCGTTGGCTGTGGGTTGGCGGTACTGAATGGGTAGATCGACCTGAAAACTTCTCAGGCTCCTATAACTGCACCAGCACCAACGTAATCGACTGGCGAGCTTTTGGCTTGATGATGGATCTCGCAATGCAGGGATCAGGCACTGGTGGCGTATTAGAGCCTCAGTACATCAGTCAACTGCCCATAATTCGTAATCAGTTGCATGTCAATGTCATCGGTGCGATCGGCGCAACCCCCGTCGAAAAGCGTCACCACAATACCGAAGTCGAATTTGACTATGCCAATAATGCGGTTAAATTTCGTGTGGGTGATAGTCGTCAAGGTTGGGTCAAGTCCTACCGATCTCTGCTAGAGCTATCTAGTGATGCAAAGTTTGACGCATCCAAGCCAGTCCAAATCACCGTTGATATCAGCGATGTACGCCCCAGTGGTGAACCCCTCAAAGGCTTCGGTGGCATGGCAAATCCTGTCAAGTTGCCCACACTCTACGATCGCTGTGCCAATATCTTGAATAAGGCGATCGGTCGTCAACTCTCCTCCGTTGAATGTTGCCTCCTCATCGATGAAGCCGCAGTTTGTATCGTAGCTGGTAACATTAGGCGTTGTCTTCCTGCTGGGGCTTTGGTTCACAGTGAATCGGGTTTAGTACCGATTGAGAAAATTCGGATAGGCGATCGAGTACTAACAAGCAAGGGATTCTATCCTGTTACTAACTTTTTTGATCAAGGGACACAATCGCTTTGCCGCATCAAAACTGAAGATGGTTATTTTGAATGTACACCCGATCATAAAGTAGCCGTATTGGAAGATGTGTATGGTAAATATCGGATGGTCAAAGCCAAAGATCTCAAGGAAGATGATCGATTGATCTTTGTACCAAAAGCTATTACTGGTACTGCGACCGAATTGCCAGAATTCAAAGGAACATTAGCTCCACAAACAAAACGAATTACGATTCCTGCACTTACAGCAGATGTTGCATACTTCATCGGCTACTTGCATGGTGACGGATCAGTGGGAAGTGATGGCTGGCGCGTGAGGTTCCGAATTTCTGAAGACCAACAACAGATCATTGATAAACTCATATCTGTCGGAGAACTATTTGGATTGGATACTTACACACTGAGAACACCAGAACAATCTAAAGCGAAGGCTTTTGAACTGCAATTCAATTCTAGTGCGCTCAATCAGTATCTATCTCAATTCAAACAAGCATTTACTTCGATTAATATCCCTGACTGCATTTTATTAGCATCGACTAATATCCGTGAAGCATACCTAGCTGGATTGGCAGATGCTGATGGTTGCTTTAGCCAAGGTGTGCTAGTTGCATCAGTACATTCTGATTTCTTGCGTCAAGTCCAAGCCGTTTATGCTTCATTAGGGATTATGACTCGGTTATGTCATTCCACACGCAAGCGCACAGGTAAATGGGAAGGTGAGCTAGTCACTGTTGGTGAAGTAGCCTTTGATAAAATTTCTGAATTATTTGCTGCTCACTCATTGCGCTTTGCTGGTAGCCAGAGGGTTCGTCCTCAATCGTTTAAGGATCATGGCTTCCCGAAAGAGATGGTCAGACCAATTGTGAATACCTATCAGTATCATTGGAGTAGCACACAAAAGCAAATGATTGTACCGACAGTTCAGAAGTATATTTCTGAATGCACGGATTTAATTCCTATAAAGGTAAAATCAGTTGGGTTTGATGTAAGAATTGCTCATACTTATGATATTGAAGTTGCTTCTATTCATGAGTTTGTTTGTGAAGGTATTCTTGTTTCAAATAGTGCTGGAATGCGCCAATTCTCATCAGAAGATACTTTAGGCTCTGTCGCAAAGGATAATCTCTGGCAGCAAGATGAAGCAGGTAACTGGCGTATCGATCCTGAGCGTGATGCTTTGAGAATGGCGAATCACACAAGGGTATTCCATCGCAAACCCACAGAACAGGAATGTATTGATGCTGTTCGTAAACAATACTATTCAGGCGAAGGTGCGATTCAATGGGCGGGTGAAGCGATCGCCCGTTCCAATGCTGATTTGATTACAAGTTCAGAATTCAAACGCGAATTTCTAGATGCCTATGTGAAAGGAGAAGCGAAAGAATGGTTGCGATCGCAACAGCCTGAAATTACGGAACGTGAACTAGAGCATAGATTACAGCGTTATGGTCTGAATCCTTGCGGAGAAATTTTGGGAATGGATTTTCACTGCAATTTATCTGAAGTTCATCTAAATCAACTCAATCCTCACAACAAGAAAGAGCAAGAAGAAGCTTTTAAGGCAGGTGCTTTGTCGGTTGCTGCATTACTCAATCATCGTTTTAATGAAGAACGCTATCAGTATAGCCGTGAAATCGATCCCATTGTGGGCGTATCCTTCACAGGACTATTTGACTTCTTCGTTCATGCCTTTGGAGTGGAATGGTTGCGCTGGTGGGAAGCAGGTCGTCCTGACACTGTACAGGGGATAGACTTCAAAGAGAAAGAAGCTGATTATCTTAATCGCTGGCGCGAAATTGTGCATCAGACCGTTTGGGATTATTGCGACTTGCATGGCTTACGCCGCCCCAATCGTTGCACGACAACACAACCTGCGGGCACAAAATCTTTGCTGACAGGAGCTTCCCCTGGATGGCATCCACCGAAGGCGCAGCGCTTTATTCGTCGAATTACTTTCCGTAAGGAAGATCCTGTGGCGAGAGCTTGCATGGACTATGGCTATAGCATCATTCCTTCGCAATCGGATAAGGATGAGAATGGACAATTGCTCAATGATCCCTTCGATCCGAGATGTACAGAATGGCTGGTGGAGATTCCTGTGAGCGTGTCTTGGGCTGACCTTGACGGTGCGGATCAGGTAGAAATCAGCAAGTTCGATGTAATGGCGCAGTTTGATTTCTATATGCAAGTGCAGAAGCATTACACTCGTCATAATACTTCCGCAACCTTGGAATTGCGTGAACATGAAATCGAGCCTTTAGGAAAGAAGATTTACGAAGCGATTCGTGATGATGAGGGTTATATCTCGGCGGCGTTGTTGGCGCGCTTTGATGACCTACAAACTTTCCCCCGTTTGCCTTTTGAGCCAATCGATAAGGCTACCTATAAGAAGCTCAGTGCCGAGATGCTAGAACGTCGCAAGTCTGATGATTTTTACGCAAGCTTGTTGCGTTATGATTCGGGTGAGTTGATGGAGGCGGGCCCTGCGGGTTGTGATTCTGATAAGTGTATGTTCCCTGAGCAGAAGCCATAAATCGCAGAAAGTAACATATAGGGCATATAGGTGTTGCTACAATAGCGATCGCAACTTGTAGTAAACACTTATATGCTCTCTCAACAAATATCAGGATTTCAAGAAGCATTAAATGCGATCGAGTCTTTGTCTTTAGACGATCAGTTTGCATTACTTGATGTTTTGCATAATCGCTTGAAACTGCGTCAACGTCATCAAATTGTGCAAGAAGTACAAGAAGTGAGGCAAGAATTTATGGCAGGTAAGTTTAAGAGTGGTTCGGTTGATAATTTCTTAGCGGAGTTAGATCGTTAGATTTAGTTTAGAATATATACACAAGCAGCAAATATAAAGCTATGCAAGTAGGCATAATATTATAGAATTTAAAGATAATCTAATGTAATCTAATCTAATAAACCTAAATGTATTACCCAAATAACATTGAAGAAATATGCTGGAATCAAGACCATATTGAAAAAGTATGGAATGCGATGCAAAAATCTATACCAACTTATTTTCAAAAATATATTGATACAGAAAGCGGACAGGCAATATCGGACAGCGATATTGAAAAACTTGCTGCAACATTCGGTTCAACATCCACACCTAAAAGCAAACCAAAAAATATTAAAGAAATTTTAAAAAAGATTCTGAGGGAATCGATAGTCAATTATGAAAAAGATCGTAAACCATATCAAGATATTCTTAACCTAGAAGCACTTGAAGAATATGGGCATGATGTAAATTCTTTCAAAAATACAGTTTTAAAAAATCAGATTCCAATCATTAACAAAACACTAAATGGTAATGCGAGAGAACTAGAGAAATTCAAAATAGCATTTAAGCATTCACAAGCAGGGGACTTCTTTAGAGTAACTTCTAACATCGTTGAATTAGCCTGTGAATGGCGTAACAATTGGTATGAAGAGGATAAATTTGAGGAAATTAATACTTGTGATGATTTAGATTATTATGAGCTTGATGGAGACGATTATATAGTATATGGCGTTATTGGTGGGGGTATTAAAAGCCAATTCATCTATAAACTTTTTCCTGAGATGTATCCAAATAGAAGTAGAGAAGCAATTTGGGCTTTATATTATTTAAGTAACAAACAAAAATTTGGATGTAGAGAGGACTCTCAATTCCTTATGATCAATACACAAGAAGGAACTACCCAACAGAATTACTTCTATCCATATAGTTTATTTGCTTTCTACGCCCTGCAAATTTTCAAGAAGTTAAGAGTGCTTTACTCAGAACATGGAATAACTTTGCCGAACGAACATAGATTTGTTGCAGTTGATTCTTTCCTTTCGTTTGTAGCAAGAACTCATCAAGCCGAGATAGATATTTTAAAACAAAAATCAAATAATTACCATTATGACTATTAATGCCAAAGAAGTCTTTGAAGCTAATTTTCCTTCACTAGCAAGCAAATATGCTTTAAAACCATTTCAAGAAAAAGTAATTAACCATGTTGTCAATAATGGCTCTACATTAGCAGTGATGCCCACAGGAGGAGGAAAATCTCTTATTTATTGGGTTGCAGCAAAGGCGTTAAAAGGAACTTGTTTAGTCGTGTCACCTTTGATTGCACTGATTGATGAACAAGCAGAAAAACTGACAAATGAAGGCTTTTCGGTTTTGGCTATTCATAGCGGGATGGGTTCTTCAGAGCAGATGAAGCAATTAAAAAGGTTTGCCAAAGGTGAATCTAATCCAGACTTTATTTTTGCTAGTCCAGAGAGAATGGCAACAGATGGATTTTTTGAATATTGTATTTCATTGCAAAAACATAAAATTAAATTAGTTGTTATTGATGAAGTTCATTGCATAAGTCAGTGGGGATTTGATTTTAGACCATTTTATAAACATATACCAACTTTCCTTGATTCAGCCTTTGGGAAAGAATTTCCAAGGATTTTAGGCTTAACCGCAACGATTAATCCAAAAGAATTAAATGATATTACAACTGATTTTAAGATTGACAAAACTCATTCGGTTCTTAAAGATGATGTATTGTTAAGATTTGATATTGATTTAAAAATTGAGAAACTAGTCAATGAAGAAGATAAGAGAGAAAGACTTTGGAAAATAATAGACGATCATCCCAACGAAAAAATATTGGTCTATCTATATCGTAAATATCATAAAGGTGGTGTAGAAGATTTATGTGAAGTTGCGAATCAAAAAGGACTAAAATCTCTACATTTTCATGGAGATATGAGTAGTGAAGAAAGAAAGAAAGTAATCAATGAATTTCGAGAAAGTTCGACTAATTTAGTTTTTGCAACTAATGCATTTGGCATGGGTATTGATATTCCAAATATTCGTGTGATAATCCATTTCATGCTACCCGAATCTATTGAGCAATATTATCAAGAAATAGGAAGAGGTGGTAGAGATGGAAATGGTGCTACCGCTTATATGCTTTACTCTAATAAGAATATTCAAGTAAGAAAAACACACTTTATTGATAAGTCATTTCCAAAGAATGAGCAGGAAGTAAAAGACTTATTTAAAAGAGCAACAAACAATGAAGTTGGCAAAAAGACTTTACAATATTTTGCAGAAGAAGATTTACAATCTGCTTTACCATATTTTTTAAATTGCACAGCAATCACGATAGAAGGCAAGGGATTTACAACTTTAAAAGTTTTCAAAAGAAATTCAAACAATGATCTACAAACAATAATCGATTCTTCAAAAATAGGTATGGTTATCCCTATCCTGCTAAAGCCTAATTTTTTAGAACTTAATTGTAGAGATTTTTTTAATATAACTTATAAAGCTTTGGTTGATGATGAAGCAACATTAAGCAAAAACCTTGATAAATGTTTAATCATTGAAGCTAAGAAACAAGAACTAGATAATCAAGAGCTTTTATCAATTAATGATGAAATCAAGAAAAAGAGAGAATATAAGCACAATCTTTTAGACTATCTTGTTTATATTCTTGATAATTTTGATGCTTCAAAATCGATGCATCAAGAAATTGGCAAATATTTAGGTGTAAACAAGCATCAATTGGATAGAATACATAAAACTGAAAGTGGAATCTGGGTTCGTTCAAAGTCAGAAGTAATAATAGCTAATATTCTTTACCGTTCAAATATTGACTTTCAATATGAAGAGAAACTTTACTATAATGAAACCCAATGGAAAGAGCCAGACTTTACGATAAGACATAATGGCAAAGTATGGTATTGGGAGCATCTTGGACTTTTAGGAAATGAGCAATATGAAGTCGATTGGCAGGCAAAGCGCAATATATACAAAAATCTTGGCGTTGACCATCAAGTAATAATAACCAAGGAAAGTGCAGTTTTAAGCAATCAAGTGAACGAATTAATTAGAAAAATCAAGTTGGAATAATAATTGAAGTTCAATATATTAGTTTCAAACCAATATACCGAGAGTAAAAACTTTCTAATATGCAAACAATCCAAGTAACCGTAAATTTATCTCTACCTTTTGAATCACTCTTCGACATGATGCAATGCGATCAGATCGCCGCAAAGAAGAACACTTGATTAAACAATGAGTCTAAAATTATGGAAGAAATTCTTCAACTGATTGAGCAAGCCGCTAATAAATTACCATGCCAAAAAAGATTCGAGAATTGAAGAGTATGTTGCTCAAAGCAGGATTTACCTATCGCCCCGCTAAAGGCAGTCATACAGTCTGGATACATGAACTATTACCAGAATTACCACTAACGATCGCAGGAAAAGATGGTGATGATGCCAAACTCTATCTCGAAAAAGAAGTTAAACAAAGATTGAAAAAACTAGAGGACTTAAAGTAATGCCACACTACAGCATGATTATTATTTGGTCAGAAGAAGATAACTGCTATCTCGTCCATCTTCCTGATTTCCCATTTCAGCAATTTCATACGCACGGTAATACTTACGAAGAAGCTGCCAAACATGGACAAGAAGTAATTGATAGCTATCTAGAGATTTATCGTGAAGATGGAAAACCTTTACCACAGCCAAAAAGTTCTTTGCAACTTTTACAAGCAGCTTAATATAAATTTTTGCATGAATGTGATTAGCCTTTAAATACTATGCAGACAAATCAAGTAACTGTAAATTTATCTCTACCTTTTGAATCGCTCATCGAAATGATGCGATCTTTAGAACTACAAGAGAAAATAAAACTGAGAGACTTGTTAAATCAAGAAATCATTGCAAGTCAAGACCAAAAACTAGATCCTGCGGTGGAATGCTTTCGGCGTGGATGGGACGATGCTATGAACGGTAGAACTCACCCTATCTCTGAACTTTGGGATGGAATCGATGTCGATTGATCCATTAGTTGAGATTAAATTCTCCGATGAGTTTAAAAATGACCTGCGTAATCTAGCCAAAAAGTACCGCAGCATCAGGAAGGATTTACAACCAATTCTTGACGACTTGCAAGCAGGAAATTTTAAAGGAGATCAAATTGCCCATGTTGGCTACACAGTCTTCAAGCTACGGCTTAAAAATAGTGATAACAAAAAGGGCAAAAGTGCTGGCTATCGAGTGATCTACTATGTCAAAACATCTACATCCGTTATTTTGATTACCATTTACTCCAAATCCGAACAATCAGACATTGCAGCCTTAGAAGTTCGGCGCATTGTTGAAAAAAACTAGTGATCGCTACTCACATTAGAAATTTATTGAGCGATCGCATGGCAACTCATAGACTAAGAGATAACATGTCAAGAATAATCCAACCCACATTCCGCTCTTATTTTACTGAAAAAAATATTTAAAAAATAAATCCTTATCACAGTCAGTGTTTTGAGGCTTATTCGCAAAAATATTATTATCTTAACACTTTAAATAGTGATGTACTAATAGGAATTAATATCATTAATTTTCTAGAAAATCGCTGAAACCCTTATTGTCTCGTTTTAAATATTTTTAACCTTCCATTACGAGCGGAATGTGGGATCCAACCAAATCGCTAAATCAACGAAATATATGGACAATATTATTCGCTCACTTACTCAGAATGAAGAGGTTATTGTTGTAGGAACAGTTTTGCAGGTAAATTTTAAAGCGATGCATCATTGTGGCGATGGCATGATCAAAGTTACGACCAAAATTTATGGTGAGTTGATTCTCAATATAATCGGAGGAAGGAGAAGACAATCTCCAATTGCAGAAGTGAAAGATGGTGATTTAATAGAAGCTTGTGGAGTTGTTACTGGAGAGAATGTGATCGATCTAGTTGATCCCGACAAACATTACCTTCGACTCACATGATCAATGAGTATTTATGATGATTATGACGCAATCAAAGACAACCTTGAAGCAGAGTGATATTTGATTTATGGGTCGATCGCATTGCAAATCAGAGAATCAGCGATCGCCCAAACAAAATTGGATAATATACTAATTTACTATCGAGAAGGGATAAGCAACCTTTACACTAAACAAAGTATTTATCAAACTCAAAAACGAAATTAAAGCTGTGGAACAGTCAAATCGGGAAAAGTTACTGGATCTATTCTGCCGTCTTGCTTACAAAAGCGGTGACTTTACGCTATCTTCTGGGCAAAAAAGCACCTATTACATCAATGGTAAGTTAGTTACACTACATCCCTTTGGCGGATTGTGGACTGGACAAGTGCTACTAGAAATGTTGCCAACAGGCACTGAAGCCGTTGCAGGATTAACCTTAGGTGCTGACCCCATCGTGAGTGCAGTCAGTGTCGTCTCAGCCTACGAAAACAAACCAATTCCTGCATTAATTATTCGTAAACAACCAAAAGGACATGGGACAGCCGCTTGGATCGAGGGGCCAGAGCTTGCACCAAACACGAATGTGGTAGTACTTGAGGATGTGGTGACCACGGGGCAATCAGCATTATTTGCTGTCGAAAAGTTGCGTAATGCAGGTTATACGGTAACTCATATATTAACGTTAGTCGATCGCCAACAGGGAGGATCTGAGCTTTATGCCAAGGAAGGATTAAAGTTTGGCGCAGTATTTGACATTGGTGAAATTCAGAACTACGCCAAGGGGCTTTAGTAATAAAAAAGAGTGCGCCAAGCGCACTCTTTTTTATTACTTTTGAGATTTTGGAATTTCTAGATTAAGAAAGGGAACTGCGCCATTTCCTCCTAATACTTGAGGAAATTTGCCATCCCATTTTTCGATCGCTTGTTTTTGCAAAAGCTCAGAAGTCAAAGTCTCACGCAATAGCCTTTGTGCTTCGGCTTGCCCCTTAGCACGGTTAATGATTGCTTCAGCTTCTTGCTCTGCTTCTCTAGCAATATATACAGCTCGCTGAGCGCGTTGTTCGGCAATTTGCTTTTCTTCTACTGCCTTAGAGAACTCAGTTGAGAAATTCAAATCAACGACACTAGTATCCAAAACAATAATGCCGTATTTACTCAGGCGTTGACTCAAAGCCTCATCAAAATCCAGCTTAAGTTCATCACGCTTGGTAATCGCTTCTTCTACAGTCCGCCTTGCTGCGGCAACTTTAAAAGACTCTTGGGTTTGGGGAGCAATAATTTTGGAGACAATATTCTGCAAAGTCCCTTGAGTACGGCGGATTGTGACCACTTCAATTGGATCAAGGCGAAAGTTAATCGCAAAACTTGCCGTCAGTTGTTGCAAATCCTTGGTAGAACTTTGAGCTGGCACTTCAAACTTCTGCACAGTCAAGTCATAGACATCGACCTGCGAAATGACAGGCGGCTTAAAATGCACTCCTTCTAGCAATACCCCATCCTTGGCTTTCCCCAATATGCTTAACACGCCTGCTTCACCAGGGTTAATAATCACAAATGAGTTAAAACTGATAACTGCGAGAATTCCTAATATGGCAACTAGGACTAAGGATTGCCAGCTTGTTTCTTGGTCTTGCATTACTTTTTCCTATAGTTTAACGTCAGTTCGACCAACGCGCAAAATGGTAGGAATCACTAAGCGATTTTTACCATTTTGTGCCATTTGCGCGGCGCAAATGGCTATATCGAATTCACGTTAGTTTACGGCTTTCGATCATATAGCGTTTATCAGTCTAACGTGAGTTCGACGAACTAAAAGCAAGTAGGAGGAAGAGCAGGCAAGCCTTTGAAGAGAAGATCTAAAGCAGGTTTAGTCTCGCGATAGGTATAGGCAACCAAACCAGCCAAAAGGTTA
>Ga0172367_10007295_pt1 | contig 12712 bp, 18 predicted proteins | sample Lak10m_FD_114542 | JGI IMG/M metagenome (GOLD analysis project Ga0172367, IMG submission 114542) | Freshwater microbial communities from Kabuno Bay, South-Kivu, Congo - kab_022012_10m | ecosystem: Environmental > Aquatic > Freshwater > Lake | place: Democratic Republic of the Congo: South-Kivu...
GTTTCAGGAACTTATTATATTCATTATAACACGAATAATTGTTGCGGTACCGCTTCTTCTTGTGGAACGTCGACGATACAGTGTTTGAGTTGTTTACCCCCTCCGGCTCCTGCGAATGATTTAGTTTGTAATGCTACACCAATTGTCTGTGGTCAGTTAATGTCAGGAACCACAGTAAACGCAACAAATAGTGGTACTGGTGAAAATAGTTTTTGTAGTGTTTCTCAAACACAACCTGGAGTTTGGTATAGAGTTACAGGAACAGGACAAATAATGACAGCCTATTTATGTAACACAGCATGGGATAGTAAAATATCTGTTTTTAGTGGAACAAGCTGTTCTGGGTTAACTTGTGTAGGGGGAAATGATGACTATGGCCCAACTTGTGCTACTACGTCTGCTTCGTATCAATGGACTTCTGTTAATGGCTTAAACTATTATATTCTTGTTCATGGTTATAGTAGTAGTAGTGCGTTTCAATTGGGGTTAACATGCACCAATCCTCCACCACCAAACCCAACTTCTATATCAGCAACTTCTAACACAATTTGTGTTGGCCAATCAACAACGTTAACAGCAAATGGAGCAAATGGAACTGTTTATTGGTTTACTAGTGGATGTGGTATAGGTCAGATTGCAACTGGTAATTCGATTAGTGTTGCTCCTACATCAACAACAACATATTACGCAAGAAATTTTAACGGGAGTTTATTTAGTACAAATTGTGTATTTACAACTATTACAGTAAACCCAACACCAAGTATTAGTGTAACTCCGGTAACAAACACTATTTGTAATGGATCATCAACTCAACTTGTTACCACTGTTTCGGGACTTTCTGCTGGATCAACACCAACATATAGTTGGACACCATCGACAGGATTAACCAACCCATCGGCACCAAGTCCATACGCTTCACCATCAACAACACAATCTTATACAGTTTCCGTATCATTTAATGGTTGTTCCAACTCAACATCAACAACAGTAAGTGTTAATCCTAGTTTACCTCTAGTAAGCAATATATCAGGCAATAACAATATCATTGCTGGTACTGCTGAAACATACTCAATTACTCCGATTATAGGAGCAAGTTATGTATGGGCTTATACTCAAACTGTTTCTGCGCCATTATGGGTTAACATACCAAACTCAAATTCACCTACAACAACGTTTACGTGGCCACAAACAACAACAAATGGAGCAGTTCGTGTAACAGTATCTAACGCGGCTGGATGCAATACCCAAACCCAGCAGTACCTGATAATAACAATGGGAGCTCTACCAATTGAGTTGCTATACTTCAGTGGTAAGCCAGTAGACAAAAGTAACTTTATTTATTGGGCAACTGCTACGGAACACAATACAATGTATTTTATAGTAGAAAAAAGTGAAAATGGAATTACATGGTCTGAATTGGGAACGGTTGCTGCAGCCGGTAATTCGACTCAAGAGCTTCATTACGATATTACAGACAATGCCGTTAAACCTATATACAACTACTACAGACTAACTCAGTACGATACTGATGGTGCTTACGAAACTTTTGATCCAATTGTAATCAACAATAAAACAAGCATACGCATTGTGGCTCGACGAACTAATTTGCTAGGACAAACCATCGATGAAAATGCTACCGGCATTATCATAGAAGTGCTTGAAAATGGTGAAGTAATCAAAACAATCAAATAGCTGTTGTAAAATCAATATAAAAGCTTTATATTAGTAGAAATAATTAATATATGAGCAAAAACAGCAGTAAGCAACTTGTAGAGCAAGTAAAACAATGGGCCGGTTGGATTAAATTCGCAGGAAAGAAACCACAAGACAAAAAGCCAGTCAAGCGTAAAAGCTACTAAGTGCCACTTGGTCGGTTCATCTAGGGGTTAGGATACAAGATTTTCATTCTTGTCACACGGGTTCGAATCCCGTACCGACTACGCAAAAAACATGGAATGGAGTTTCCTTACCTACGGGCGGGTTTTAAAAGTTTCTACAGTCAGGTGGCTTAATGGTAAAGCCCGGCCTTTTAAGCCGGAGTACACAGGTTCGATTCCTGTCCTGACTACAAAGCAAACTTACCTCGATAGTTAAATGGATATAACAGTAGCCTTCTAAGCTTCCGTTCTAGGTTCGATTCCTAGTCGAGGTACTAACCGGAAAGAGCGTGTGAGGTATATTTATACAAGTAGGCTAGTGCTTACGTGTTACGTAGTTATGTAGTAATTATTTAATAACTAAGTAACATTATGGCAAAGGTTAAAACACAAACTGTTAAATTACACATTCAAAAACCAAGAAAAAAAAGACCAGGTATTCACGCAAAGTCAAAAACTAGCAAACTAAAAACTAGTAAAAATTACACTAAAGCTTACCAAGGTCAAGGATAGTAGATGGCAAAATAATGATTAAACTTAAACACATTGTAAACGAACTAGGGATTCAGATGACAAGTAAGGATCCCAAACACAAACAGACTCGTGATGAGTATGTACTGATTGTATCGCGTGATATTGTGAATGCGTTTAAGTCTGGAAAAGCAAGATACAAGGACATATTCGATATGTACTTAGATAGCGAAGAAGCTGAGGTTGAGCTTGATGTTAAGTTTTTTAAGCGTCCTAATCAGGATCATGCGTTCTCCATTGCAGCAGGCTATGGACCGAGAACTTTTAGCAAAAAAGAAGGAGAAGCATTGGAGATTATTGTAGAATACAATCCTCAGAAGTTTCCTAATGCAATGACCGCATTTGTATCTGAGATTAAAGAAACGCTTGAGCATGAGTTTGAGCATGTTGGTCAAGACAATTTTGATTCCATGTACATTGTGTCTAACAGATACGACCAACCGTTAGCATATCCAGAGGACTCACCGCAGGCACCTACCCACTACCTATATCTAATAAGCAACAAGGAAGTACCAGCTTACGTTAAGGGCCTGATTAAGCGTGCTAGAGTTAATAACATCACCTTAGATCAAGCAATGGACGATTACTACAGTGATTATAAGGCTACGTTTGATTTGTATAAAACAGACTGGAATAGCGTAAAAAGTGTGTGGATGAGTTGGTGGAATGCAAATAAGGATAAGCTAAAACAGACAGCTTAATAGTGGTTGCAATAAAGAATAAATTGTTGGCTTTTTTAGTCTTAGGTGCTTCGTTGCTGTTAGCAGGGACAGCAGCTTACTACAGCGTATTTGGTATTAGCAAGTTGTTTGCATCACAAGCATTGGCTGTAATTATAATGGCATCCATCTTAGAGTTATCTAAACTAATCACAGCGGCTTACTTGGAAAAATACTGGAAAGTAATACACTGGGTTCGTAAGACTTACCTCCTATTGGCAATGGCAGTGCTGATGGCAATTACATCGCTTGGAATCTACGGGTTCCTAGTATCTGCATACCAAGACACAGCATACAAAGTACAGTCAGTAGACAAGCAAGTAGAGCTTCAACAAGCCAAGAAGCAGCGCTTTGTTGATCAGCTAAACCTCATTGTCAGTGAGAAGCGATCAATAGAGACTAACATGGCTCAGCTAACAAAAGGCATATCAAATAACATACTTACTCGTACGGATCGTAATGGTAATATGATTACCACTACTTCGGAGGGAACACGTCGTGCCTTGGAGAAACAGCTAGATCAGTCTACTAGCAGAAGAGACACGCTTGCACGGCGGGAATTATCGTTAAACGACTCAATCACATCTATTGATCTTCGTATCTTACAGCTACAGTCAAATACTGATCTAGCTTCCGAAATAGGTCCGTTAAAGCATGTCGCTGAGTTGACCGGTAAGCAGACGAGCACTGTTGTTAATTGGTTTATCTTGTTATTTATTATTGTATTTGATCCCTTAGCAATCATCCTACTAATCTCAGCAAACAAAGCACTACGAGAAGATGAGGAAGACTTCAGTGACTGGGACGTTACTAATACAGATGGTGAGCAGGATCTAGATCAACCTGACACACAGGAACCACCAGCTCCTTCAAAGCCTAGCGGAGCAATTGGCAGCAAGTGGTGGGGTTAATTATTCTATATTAGCTGTTGCTAAATCAATTCTTTCTGGGTATATTTAGCTTAATATAAATAAGTTAAAGCCATGATTACAATAGAGCAACTATATACAAACTACTTAAATTACTGCGATCAGCTGCAAGAACCTGACTACCAAGTACTAGTAGATGATCCGCACACTAACACTATACGACCACTGAATATTGCAGAGTTTGAGTTTGCTATTGAAACAGATCACAAGTTTCGAAGCAACTGGGGACCGTGTTCGGATAACCAATGGATCCAATACTTATTACAAAGGGATGAAACCATGGGAGATAGCAAACAACAGTGGGTAAGCTTGACACAAGAGCAAGCTCTGTTTATTAAAAATTTAAGAGTAAAGGAGAGGCACTCATGGCGCAGTGTTGCTCGCAACTTTGTTATTGAATACGATGTGCAGGATAACGTATCACAAATGATGGGTGTAATGTTGTGCGAAGCAGCTCGTAAAGTCTTAAATGAATCCCTCGAGGATGGTTGGAATTAACAATTAAATTAAGTATAGTTACGTATGAAAACACCAATGCAACAATTGCTAGATGCCTTAGGAGTTGACTACACAACACCACAAGCAAAGCTGTATCTAGAAAAAGAACGAAGAGCACTAATCCTAGCTTACGGTGATGGAATAGCAGAACATCAGGCCTGCGTTGATGATGCGTATGCACACGGGATGGTAGTTGGTAGTGTGGAGCCTACTAGTGGTAATGATTACTTTGAACAAAAATACAATACAAATGGCTAGATTAACTGCACGGCAAAGATGGGAAAAAGCTGTTCCCGACTTAATTAACGAAATGTTCCGCATTGCAGAACACGAGGTAACCTTCGATGACGTAAAGGAACGTAAGGATGCTTGGTTTACTGATTGGACAATGACAGTAGCTCAGAACGATGAATGGTGTCGTTGGGGCAAGAAGTATCTTCAAAAAAATCTACGAATGGGCGCTAAGATGGCTGAACGTGAGATGCGAATGGTAAGTCTAATGTGGGGACTGAAGCTTTCTGATCTTTTACCTATTAAATCAGAATAAAATGGAAAAGACAGCAGTAGAGTGGTTAGCTGAAAAGGTGGGCCACAACTCCCTAATGGGATCAGCAGAGTACTATGAGATACTTGAACAAGCCTTAGAAATGGAGAAGGAGCAAATGTGTAGTTTTGCAGAATTTGTAGCAACATATCCGGATAAGAATAAGAATATAAATGGGGAGATGTTGCACGCTAAATCAAAATATGATGGTGCTGAAAGAACCATTGATTTATTAGAAACCTTTAAATCAGAATAAGATGATAAACTACACAAACAGATACGGCGATGATTACACGTTTGAGTTATTGCCTAACGGAAACGTTAAATGGACTGGAAACTTTGAATGGTGTCGATTTGGTTGGCCCAACGTGTACGACGATGCATACGCTAAATACTTACAAGACGGTGGGACAGACAACATAAACAACTTCAAAGAGCTAGTACACGAGTGGGACAATGAAGCAGGTACCTACACAGAGCTTGCAAAAAAATATATGTCACTGGTGTATAGCGACACTGAATCAATTGATATGGTAGATCCATCCGGAGGACCTTACATCTCCGTAGGAATGCCATTAGACTGGATTGATAACTCACTGAAGGGCATGTTTGTTACTAGAATAATTGACCATCCAGAAGGGTATGAGCTCATGTGTAGCTATAATACACAGCAAGCATCAGACAACGACTTCTTAGATATTTACGCACCAATTTAAACAAATGGAAACAACACATAAACCATACTGGATGCTCACAAGAATGAATGATGGGCTAGTAAAAAAAGCTAATGATATCATGTGGATCGAGTGGAACGACAATGGAAAATTCAAAGCAAAGCATAACGATATTGCAGTAGGACGATCATTACTTATGTCACCATTCAACGACTTCTTTACATGGCAAACCACAACAGTGACACAAATCATAGCAGCAACACCAGACAGTGAATACATAGAGTTCAACACTGAGAATAGCAAATACAGATTAACTAAAATACACTACAATGACTAAGCAGAAAACATCGGTGCTAATACTAATAATACTACTAAGCTTAGTAGGGTGCAAGACACGCAAATCACAATGTGACGCATACTCAGTAAACAACACAGTGCAAAACAAATGATAGCAATCTCAACATTCAAAGTGGCATACCAGCTATATGTAATACCAACAATAAAGATCACTCACAACAAATGGCTTAATGGCTCAGTGGGGATACAACTAATATGGCTCAAGTGGGGGATAGACATATCACTACCATCCAATATTAAATAAAAACCAAGTGAGGGACCTACTACTACATACCATAAAGTGGATAAGTAACAACATGGCAATCCCTATATGGACAGTAGGACACATACACTTATCAATCAATACATACCAAGACATACACGAGATACTAACATCAATAGCACTCAATATACTGGTACTAGCAGGGTTCATTATAGAGTATATACAGGGGCGCAACTCACGTACGTAGACGCGCAACAGCTGTTATTATAGACACTTTGTGTAAATTTGTGTAGTATTGCTAGGTAGTATAATCGAGACGCGTATGGTGGAGGGGGGCGGAGTGTCTATAATAAAAAATCGGTAAAATATTACACATTTTTTCCGACCTCGCAAATTTTTTGTATACAAAATATAAACACTCCGCCCTATTATACCCCCAAGTTATGAACACTTTATGCCCTCTCCCGAGTGCATAACTTTAATCAATTTTTTTTGTTTTAGTTGTTGCATATCTGGAATACCTGGAGGACCTTTAGGTATAAAATTAAGAGATATGAAAACAAATTATGACAAGCGAGGCAAGGTGATCACCAAGGGATCTGTAGTGAAGTATCAATCAGGTACACGTGAGCAGTACGTAGGACGTATTGAGAATGAGGATGGTAGCTTTACTTCCCAGTACGAGACTGTGCCCGTTGTGTCTACCGGTCGTATCACTCGATTGACTTCTGAGTGGTGTAACATCGGTGGAGTGTGGGGTGGGAAAGTTTACGGTAAGATGATTCCCCTCGGGTTAGTTGAGGAGTGTGAAGCTGAGTGGTACGAGGCTTGGACCAAGACAGAACATTACAGATGTATGTAAAAAAGTTTTGCACAACTGTTGCAAGTTAGTTAATTAGTTAGGACCTTTATAATATAAAAATAAAAGATATGATGTATCCAGTTTTAGCCCAAGTAAAGAAAGCCCCTGGGAAGGGCGGAAAAGAAACCACCAGAGCGTTTGATGCGCGTACCGGTGAAGACATCACAAGAAGTATTGTGTATGTGACATTGTCGAACGCTATGAAGAATGGCAAGTATCTGTACAAGGAGAACGAGAATAGTTCTTGGGTGCAGGTGGAGTCTACTAGTTCCCTCCCGGAGGAAGCCGCGGTACCACAGGGGAATGAGGTAATGGCGTTCTTGAAGACTTGTACTGAGAAGAGACCTTCCGACTTGTATATGGAGGACTTGACTTGGAAGTTTATCTGTCGTAATGTGTATCGTGGACGTAACATGATGTTGACTGGTCCTACTGGTACTGGTAAATCTCAGACTGCTATTGCTGCTGCTAAGGCGCTCGGTCGTGAGTTGTTTTATGTGAACTTAGGAGCCACTCAGGATCCACGAGGAACGTTGATTGGTAACACCCACTTCTCTAAGGAGGTCGGGACATTCTTTAATGAGTCTGCATTCGTACAGGCCATTAAGACTCCTAACACAGTGATACTGTTAGATGAGATATCTCGTGCACACCCTGAGGCTTGGAACATCTTGATGACGGTCTTAGATCCAGGACAAAGATACTTGAGATTAGATGAGGCTGTTGGTGCTCCTACCGTCAAGGTTGCAGAAGGAGTGAGCTTTATTGCTACTGCGAATTTAGGTGCTGAGTATACTGCAGTAAGGGTGATGGACCGAGCATTGATGGACCGATTCACGATTGCAGAGATTCCTTACTTGACTACGGATCAGGAGACTAATTTGCTTAGTCAGATCTACCCTGAGTTAGCTAAGGTGGAGGCGTCAAACCTCGCAGAGATTGCAGCTGCTACACGACGAGAGTTACAGAGTGATATGCCTCAGATATCTACTATGATCTCTACACGATCAGTGATTGAGATGGGTGGGTTACTGGTTGATGGGTTTACACTCGGAGAAGTAGCTAACGTAGGGATCTACCCGATGTATAGTGCAGAAGGAGGTCTTCAGTCTGAGAGAACATTTGTTAAGCAGATTGTTCAGAAGTATATCCCAGATGGAACTGATGATAAGTTAGTAGATGATATCAACACTCAAAACACACCGTTCTAATGAAGGGGGTTGAGAGGAAGGAGTTTGAAAAGGTGAAGCGCTTCGTACAGAAGCGTTTCCCTGGAGCTCATACAATCATGCGTACTGACGGGACCTTTGCAGTAGTGGATGGTAATGGATATAGTATTGTCAATAGTGAGCTTATGCTACCTCCCGCATCAACAGTGAGGGAGGCGTGGACCCAGGCAAAGTATGCCGCATGGTTTACCAATATGATACGCAAGAGTAATGCAGCGTTTTCAGATGAGAAGATCTATAAGAAGATGGCGAAAGAGTGAAAATTTTTTTTCCCCAAACTGTTGCATTATAGGGATTTAAGGAGGACCTTTAGGTAAAGATTAAAAGATATGGCAATTATATTTAACAACAACAGCAAAGGCAAGAAAGCGAAAGCCGCTAACACCCACATTTACAGTGGGTTCTGGTTAGACAAAGACGCTGCTAGTTTGGGTGAGATGTTCAGTGGGAAAAGTGGTACCACTGTGAAAGCCCTTAAGTTACGTAAGTACCAACGTGCTATTGCAAACTTCGTGAAGATCCTCGCACAGAGAGATGTTCCGGTAGTATTCAAAGGTACAGAGTCTTATACCGATAATCAGCAAGTAGTACTTGCTACTGATATCAATGATAAGAACTTTGACGTGAGTGCAGGTCTTGCCCTCCACGAAGCTAGTCACTTGAAATACACAGACTTCAAGGTGTTGAAAGATTACATAGGGAATACAAAGTATCCGGATGTTGACTTCCACGAAAAGGGTATGGTTAAGCAGATCCTTAACTACGTGGAAGATAGACGGATAGACAACCTAGTGTTTAAGTCTTCCCCAGGTTATAAAGCCTACTACCATAAGTTGTATGATCATTACTTCCGTACACCGGAGATCGCTAATGCACTGAAGCATTGTCGCAAACCGGACTGGGATGATTACATGACACAGCTACTAGGTATGTTGCACCCGAAGTTCAATATGAATGCTCTTCCAGGTTTACGAGACATTGCTGCAGTTATCGACATTAATAACATTGGTCGTCTGAATAATACTGCTGAAGCCTTAGAAGTTGCAAAGCAAGTATATGCAATCATGGATGCTCACATCAAAGCAGCTCAGATCCCACAACAAGATCAAGAGGATGGGTGGGATGATGGATCTAGTGAAGGTGATGATGATCAACAACAGCAGCAAGAAGCTGGTGCAGAAGGATCAGGAGAAGGTGAGGATGAGGCAGGTGAGGATTCAGCTGACGGTCCTGCAGGGAGCGATGATTCACAGAACTCACAGGGTGGTACAGATGGAGGAGCAGATCAAGAAGAAATCACACCATTGACACCAGCTGAAGAGCGTGCAATGAAAGAAGCAATCAGAAAGGCACAACAGCTAGTAGACGGTCAAGTCGAAAAGAAACAAGGAGCACACTCACTAACCACTAAGCTTAAAAACATACAGGATTCACCTACAGACTTTACACCAGTAGGAGAAGGGAGAGGTAGTATGGATTGTATCATCCACGAAGCCTACAAGCAAGCATCCACCTTAGCTGAGTATGCACACATATGCGAGATTGACTATAGTGATCGTACACTACAACAGAGGGAACGTCTAACCACACTAAACAATATACTTCCTAACACACTCATGAGTTACACCGGCGTAACACAAACCCAGATGGTAGTAGAAGGAATGCAGCTTGGAACCATCCTAGGTCGTAAGTTACTTACCCGTAGAGAGGAGCGCTCACTAGAGCAGAATCGTCTACGAACAGGACGCATCGATAGCAAACGTATCGCACATGCAGGATACGGAATCGAGAACATCTTTAACCAGATCCATGTAGACAAGTACAAGAAAGCAAACATACACCTTACAATAGACGCTAGTGGTAGTATGGCAGGATCCAGATGGCACAACTCTATTAAACTAGCAGCAGCGTTAGGCCGAGCAGTTAGCATGATTGACGGACTGGAGCTTCAGATATCTACTAGGGATACAGACGGTAACAACCCACTAGTCACTATCGTATATGACTCACGAGTAAACAAGATCGGGTACCTCCAACAAGTACTAAGCTACATTGGATGTAACTCAATGACACCGGAGGGGTTATGTTTAGAAGCAATGCTTAACAAGAAGCTACTAATCCCAACTACCTCACAGTGTGACAGCTACTTAATCAACATATGTGACGGAGCACCAGGGTTCAACGGGTACGGAGGGTATAATGCAGTACAACACACAGCTAAGCAGGTTAAACGCCTTAAGAACGAGCTGGGAATCAAGCACATAGGGTTCTTCTTCGGAAGTGATAGTTCAAATGGATTCCATAACTTCAAGACAATGTACGGAGTTAAGCAAAGCATCTCAATGCCAGATGCATCCAATGCAATGCAGATCGCACAGCACATGAACAACGAACTAATGAGTAAATAATGACAGGGGGGTACCACCATAACAGTGTGATAACTAGAGGGGTACTCCCCCTCATTGAAACCGCTAGATACATAGGGATCCCCCCTGTGTATTCCGCGTATATAGCAGGGGGGTATACCCGTGTTTTACCGGGTGGAGGGTATGATAATTACGTGAAAACCGGGGGTTGTTTCCGAAAAAAAAGCGAAGCTACACGCACACACATTTTGATGCCAAAAATTTTGCTATACAACTCTAGACACTCCGGTATCATTGCATGATAGTGTCATTATTAACCAAAAGGGACCTACTTATTATAAGAGACACCAAAAAAAAATTACAAAAATTTACACTATATGAAAACACGTAAAATAAAACTAATGGAATTGGCTAACATCAAGTCAAAAAAACGCCCCCTCCAAGAAGCAAAATCCAACATCAAAACCACGTGGAGAAACGTGCAAGATCTCGAAGCAGACATGCAGGATTGGATGTCTACACTAGACGCTCAACAAGTACAAGAGGTACTAGATACCCTCCAGAACTTCGTCGATAACTACGAAGGCGAAATGGACATGGAGGACGACTTTTAACACATATACAACGTGAAACTAACTAAACAAAGATTAATGGAATTGGCAGCGGTGAACAATCCGTTCCTAGTAAAAGAGGGCGTGGATCCTAACTTCCCAGTTAAACTGACAATCAACATTAAAGCAAGCGACTTGCTTAACATGCTACAAGAGGCTAACACAGAAATTGGCAGTTCAATACCTACAGACCCTGCAACAATGGATGCTCAAGAGTTTAACCGCCTAGTAGCTACTATACAGGATGACCTCAATAACTGGTTTGTTAACAACGGTGTAGAGTGGTTTTCAGATGGTATTAATAGCGACGTATACGCAGACTTCGAAGGCTAATATACACAAGTAAATAACAATGAATCTAACTAGAAAAACATTAATGCAACGTGCCGGTTTAAACGAAAGTTTAGAGGGTACATTGTCTTATTGGAACGGTAAGTGGAAAGTAAGCTACACGACAGATAGTGGGGATGTTAGAGGTGATCAAGCGCCTGACCTAGATCCGTCTCAAGTAGCGTACGCTAATAAAATGAAGGCATCAATCATGGCAAATCGTGGAATGGATGTTGACTTTGAACTACGCAATGGTAAAGCATTTTTAACCGATATGCCAGCAGCATAAATACACTATATACACAACATGAAACTAAGTAAACTTAAACAAATCATCAAGGAGGAAACACGCAATGTTGTTTTCAAAAAACCAGTAAACGAAAAGCTTAATTTCGTACTGGGACCTGTTATCGGCGGGGATGTTAACAAGCCAATGAAAGACGATTTCAAGATTGTTTTCAAAAACCCGATGAAGGCCATCATGACCATCATGCAAGTCAACAAGGACCTTGAATCTAGAGGGCTTAAACCTGTGGACTACGAAAACGTAGGAATCGTGTTCAACAAGCCTAGCAACCAACAAATGCAATTCATACTAAACGCGTTTGATAACAGTGAGGTTGATAGCGTTGGACGCGTGCTGAAAGAGGGCAATATGCTTAATGAAGACGTGTGGCCAATTGGCTTCTTTCAAGTAGTAAACTCGTTTGAAATTACACCGGGTGGTGGGTGGACTGTAAAGTTTGCTAAGGGCAGTATCCTACGAGTTGAAGACGCAGGTGGAGGTGAACAAAAAATCACAAAATGGGACGCTCTTAAAAATGATTGGGTCAAGATGGCACCACCGATTCGAGGGATGGAAGCGTTCCCAATTGACAAGTTTAGTGGCTCAAGAGGATGGGTGCAAAAGTTCACTCAAAACACTAAAAAAATATCAAAAGGACAAGCGGATTCAATGGCGGCATCAGCAGCAAAAGAAACCA
>Ga0172367_10007297_pt1 | contig 12711 bp, 11 predicted proteins | sample Lak10m_FD_114542 | JGI IMG/M metagenome (GOLD analysis project Ga0172367, IMG submission 114542) | Freshwater microbial communities from Kabuno Bay, South-Kivu, Congo - kab_022012_10m | ecosystem: Environmental > Aquatic > Freshwater > Lake | place: Democratic Republic of the Congo: South-Kivu...
GCAGGGAATGCAATTGGTCCAAACTGAGAAAGAGCATCTGCTCCCATGATGTGAATAAGGCCAAGATGAAATAAAGCGTATATGGCAACAACAAGAGAGAAAGCTGTAAGAATTATTTTACCCACTTGCTCTGGACCATCTTTTAGCAAGTGTCCTATGCTGCAGGCAGATTCAAAACCCCAGTAGCCAAACATTGCTATGGGAATAGTGAGACCAAGAGAAAGCATGTCTTTTGTTTGATAGGTGACTGCGGGGTTCCAGTAAAACACGAAGATACCAATAACAATAAAGAGTGGAACAAGTTTTAACAGTGTTGCGCCACTTTGTAACCTGCTAATAACTTTTATGTTTATTAAATTAAGAAGGGATATGATAACGATAACCGGAATAATAAATGCGAGGGGGTGTATGGAGAGACTGAATTGTTTTAGAGCATTACTAAATAGAAGAAATGAGAGTGTTGAAATTGTTCCCATGTATCCAAGAAGATATCCCCACTGTGCAACAAAACCCGCTAAAGGGTTAAGGCCGCTTTGACCGTAGTGAAGAAAGCCGGTTCCTCCTGGAAATAATGTAGCAGCTTGAGCTATCCCCCACATAACAGGGAAAAGAAGAATGGCTACGAGGATCCAGCCAAGAAAACTAGAGGTTCCTGAAAAAAGTGTCATTTGGGCAGGAAGGGCTAAAATGCCTCCGCCGACAATAATATTAACAACCATAAGCACTGCAGCGCCAAAAGATATTTTTCTTTCATTTGTCATATAGTATACCTTTCGATAGATATAAAAAAATAAACTGTTGAGAGAGTATAGCGAAATTTTTCAAAAATTGCATGCCATCTCTTCTTGCAAAAAAAACCGACTGTGATACCCTATAACATTATGTAATGTAGACTTGGTGATAAGTTTAACCGTATAGAGTAAGGATCTTACGATTATGATGAAAAAGAACATGGCCGTTATTGGACAAGCGAGTGCTTTTATTTTGTCCTTGTGCCTTTTTTCCGCTTGCGATATGTTTAAGAAAAATGAAGCAGGAAAAGATGATGCAGCTGGAAAAGTTGCTGGTGATGATACCGTTTTGGTTACTATCCAAAAAAATCCAGTAGTAACAATGAGCAAATTGAAAAAGAATTGGGAACAATTAGCTCAAGCAAATCCATATTTAAAAGGCATGAGTTTTGATGTTGCCCCTGAAGATTTTCTTTGCAAATATCTCGACCAATTGTCAATGCAAGAAACAATTGTGAAATATCAATTAGAACAAGGTGCTGATAAAAAAGCTGAATTTAATAAAAATTATGAAGACACATGTAAACTTCTTAAAGAATCTCTTCTTGTTCAAGATTATGAAAAGAAATTGTACGACGAAATAGCTATTGATAAAACAGAAAAAGAAAAATATTTCAACGACAATAAAGAACGCTTTATCAAGTCTCAAGGTGGTGTTTCAACTGTTGGCGCAAGCTTTAAGACTGATGCTGAAGCAACAGCTTTCTTGGCTAAAGTAAAAGGCAATGAAGCTAAGTTTGAAGATCTTGCAAAAGCAGACAAAGGCGCTACATTCAAAAACTTTGGCTTAGTTGGCAAAGAAGCTGCTCGCGGTGCATATCCATTTGATGTTGTTCCAAAACCAGTTAAAGAAACCGCAATGGGCATGAAAAATCTTCCTGGCGTAGAAAAAGTCAAAGCAGATAAAGCATTCTGGGTTGTTGCTTGTCTTGAGAAAAAAGATATTGAGTATGCAAAACTTGCTGATGTTGAGCCACAAATTGAAGGCATGCTTAAGAACAATAAATTCAGAGATGTTCTTGATAAAAACATTAAAGAACTACGTACAAAATTTGATGTTGTCGTAAATTACGACCCAATCAAAAAAAGCAAACCAGAAGCTCAAGAAGCTCCAAAGGCAGAAACAGAACCAACAGAACCAGCTGTAGCTGCGTAACTGATTTTTTTTGGTTACAAAAATTATGGGCGAGCCTAAAAACTCGCCCTTTTTTATGACCATATGTTTAGGAGAAATATGAAAAAGTATATAATTATAGTATTTTTTGCAACAATTTCGTGTGATGGCATCTATGCCGCGCCGTCTAAGAGTAACGAACAACAACGTAAAACAATAAACAAAATAGTGGTTCGTGTGAATGGAGTAAATATTTTGACATCAGATCTAGAAAAACCTCGACTGGCTAAAAATGGTAAACCATTTACGCTGGACGAAGCGATTTTTGATGAGCTGCTTTATTTGAGAGCTGCAGAGCTTAAAATGTTGCCAACTGATATTGACGTTGAGCATCAAATTACTAACTTTAAAATACAAAATGGTCTTGATCAATTAAGTGATGAAGAATTTGAAGAAGAACTTAAAGATGGCAACATGGACTTAAGAGAATACAAGCGTCAGTATGGTCGACTTATTGCTGTTGAAAACATCAAAAGAACTGAAACGAGCGAAAAATTAATGGTAACGTCTCAAGAAGTTGAGCGATCGTACGAAAAAAATCCCCCTGTACAACAAGAAGCATATCATCTTAAAACGTGTGTGCTTCCTCAAGGGCAGCATGAAAAGAGCAAAGAGTTGGTTGCACAAAATAAGGTTGAATGGGAAGATCTCGGGTTTATTGAAACAGCAAAAATTTCAAAAGATTTCTCGATTGTTTTTGCAATGAAAACAGGTGATCTGTCAGAGCCCCTTAAGATGGGTGATCACTATGAACTTATTTCTGTCGTTGAAAAAAGAGAACAACGGAAAAAGACGCTGCAAGAGAGTTATCAAGAAATTGAACGTAGATTACAGGATGAGAAAAGAGATAGATGCTTGAAAGATCTTGAAAGAGATTTGAAGGCAAAGGCGTCGATTGTTTATTTGTAAGAGATAGGTATTATTTTTATGATTTCAAAAAAAATATTTTTAGCATCATGTTTTATTGTTTGCTTTGTAAAGCCTGTAAGTCCATTGAGCGAAACAACAAAAAATATTATTGCTGTTACCGGTGGCGCTGCTGCTGGCGTTGGTGCTGGCGTTGGTGCTGGTTTTGCGACAAAGGCTATTTGTGAAGACAATGGTTTGAATGGCGATTTTAAACCTATAGCATCTACTGTTGTTGGTGTTGGCTCAGGTGCTTTAACCTGGTATCTTCTTGATATGTGGCTTTATAATTTTACTCCTCCGGGGCGTGTTTTTAATGCTGCTCGAGCTATTGCAAAAGCAGAAGCCGATTTTTTTGTTAGGTCTGAAAGCCTTGATGAAAGAGCCATTATTGAAGCCGCTTATGCAGGCTTTAGTACCAACTGGCCGCTTGTGCTCGCTCGATCATATATTCTTGAACTTTCTGAGGGGCTTGATTATGCCAGTGAACAGCTTGATATAGCATTTGATGAAGCTTCTGGTCGCGGCGCATATTATGAATTGTGTAAAAGATGTAGAATGCTACGAACCAGAATTCCTGCTTTAAAAGAGCGCATTGCGTATGTTATAAGTGTTATTGCAAAAAATCCTTCCTATAGAGATCAGGCTGCGTTGTATGAGAAGCATATGGAAGCTGAGCGACAAAGAGCACATGAAAGAAATATGCAGGTGTCTCAGCAAATTCATGATTCTATTGAGAAGAGTAAAGAGCGTGAGTTTAAAGAGAAGATTGTTAATAAGGTTAATCAGCCGGGACGGCCAACGGTAATAAATGTTAATGTTTAGAAACTAAAAAAGGGCGCCTGATTAGGCGCCCTTTTTTGTAAAAATCCTGTTTAATTTATTCGATATTAAAGATAGTTGTTTTTTTGGAATTTGTAGCAATAAGTTTTTTGCCATTGTCAGAAAATTGCACGTTATCACAAATCTCTGCTTTTGTTTCAGCGAGCATCTCTAAGTTAAAATTGAACAGTTGGATCATTTCTTTTTTATAATCATAAAAGGCAAAATATGTATTGGGAAATAATGCAATTTGATTTCCCGATGAGCCATGAGATTCAAATAGGTGTGCATCGTATAGTTTTTTTGAAAATTTTTGTTCAGTTAAACTAAATTTTTTTATACAATTTTTTGGTTGAACATGTAAAAGAAAAAAGCCATTTTTGACATCAATATATAAGGGACGTACAAAGTTCTCATTTCTCAATTTTTGGGCAAGAATTTGATAAAGTGCTTCTTCATTTTTAAAATTATCGATCTTTTCTATGTCTAGTGTTTGTTGATTTAATCTAAGAATTTCAAAATAATATTTTCCATAATGGTCATAAGAATAATACTCAGAATCGAAGCAATCAGAAATATAAACTATATGCTGATTATCAGGAATTAGAAGATAATCGATAGTCTTTTCGGGCCCTGCGTATCGAAAATCTGAATGTTTAGGAATACGGTGATCAATTTTATATGATGAAACAATTTGTCCGTTGCTTGGATCAATTATTTTAATGACAAATTTTTTGTGCCCTCGACTATCGTCATAGCTGTACCATGAATAATAGGTTAAAACTACGAGATATTTTCCGTCAGGTGTGTAATATATTTTTGTAGGTTTTAAATACGACGCCTTCATTTTAATGTCTTTGGACGACATAAAAGACTTATCGCAAAGTTCAATGCATTTTGTGCTGCTTGAAGTATGTGTTATTGCTCCAATTATGTCATTGTTAGGATTACTTGCGGCAAAAAACACATGTTTTTTCGATTTTTCTGGAAAAGAATAATCTTTAGCCTCGTTGAAGGGAAAATTTTTACCTATATCATCAGAGAGATCTTCTTGAAAACTTGCAAGATTTTCAACACCGCCGTAGCATAATAGCCGTTTGTTTTTAACAAGAATATCATCAAAGCACAAAGATCCATTGTTATCATGGTACAAAGTTTTTTCCACGACAAGATTAACAGCAACCATGTGCCCGTAACATATAAACGTCGCAATAATAATCTTTATGCCTTTGTATAGTGATTTGACTGTACATATCATAGTATGTTTCCTCAAAAAAAAAAGGGGCGCCTAGTCTGGCGCCCTTTATAATTTCTATAAATCTTTCTATTTTCCAGAAGCTTTACCCGGTGATATTTGTGCCATGAAGTACTTTAAGTCATCATCACCGAATCGGAGTCCTCCGCCCCAGAATGGTGAAGCAGATCGTTTGCTATAAATATCATCAACACCAAATACTGTATACAAATTCTTCATGAAGAACGCTTTATTGAGCCACTTGACGTGTGGTCGTGTATCATTAAGTCGTTTTGTTCCAATCGTATCAAAAAGTTCAAGCGTTGTGACCCAGTGGATCTTGTCTGTTGGCAATGGAACATAGAAATCACAGCCAACGCCAAACGTTCCTTCAAATAAACCGATACGCAATGCTAAGCGATCAAATCGTTTACCAAATTGTAGGCCTAGCAAAATATCGTTTTCTGTCTGTGTAACTTGTTGAACTTCATCAGCAAATTCAACTTTTCTCCATGCTGGCATTGCAATATCGCTCGCGCGCAAGATGTTTCCTTTATCGTCTTTACGTGTATAGTAAATATTCTCTCTCTTGATGCTGCCGCGCTCGTCTGCAACCAATTGCATGAGATAGAAGTAATCTGAATTTGGTCGAAGGCGTAACTCAAAGTATCCTTTTGAGTAGGTATGTCGTAACATTGATTCTGAGTGCATATCAACATCAAGCATAAGTGATTGTGTTTTGCCTACATAATCTTTGATGCCTCGAACCGTCTTTTTCAGATCAGTATATGTTTCGTCTTCATTAATAAGTTTTCCAATGGTCCCTTTACCCTTATTGATTTTTTCAACAACCTCTCCCGTCTCTTTAAGTGTTTCTCGTGTCTGAACAGCTGCATCTTGAATATGTCCAAATGCCTCACCGGCCTGATTTGATGCGTTGCCAAATTTATTTGCATTATCCTGAATAGCATTGGAAATATTGGGGATGGCCTCTTTTGCGCTTTGAAAAGATGTTTTCATATCAAGAATGATTGTATTGAGATTCTCTTCATTTTTTACTAATGATCGTTGTAGCACATTTGAAAATTCTGCGATGCGTTCAGATGCTTGCGTTACAGATTCAAGTGTCTTTTTCATGTTATCTTCACCTTGTCGTGAGGCAAAGACATTTTTGAATGATGTTGAAATATCCTGAATTGTTGTTGCAATATCTCTAAATTGATCGAGTAATTCTCCGACGCTTGCAGGCGTTCTTCCTGGCATAGAAAGAGAGCTTCCCGGCAATAGAAATCCAGTTGATGGATCTCCGGGGTCGATTTCAAGATTTTTTGTACCTATTAAACCGTCCTGATGAATCATAGCATAAGCGTTTTTAGCCAATTTTATTTGCCGGTCTATTTGCATCAAAACTTCCGCTTTCCCGTCTGTATGTAACTCAATGCGTTCAACCCAACCGACTTCAACACCGGCAATTTTTACCGGCGCTTTAAGCGCTAATCCGCCCGTATCGTCAAAAAAAGCTTTGTAGGGATAATAATGTTCTTTGTCAAAGCGTAAAGCACGAATATTGATGCTTAAATAAATAAAAACACCAATGGCAATAAGAACGAATAACCCTACGCGCGTTTCAAGTTTCACAGTGGCCTCTTGTTTTCTAATTTATTTATAACCAATACATCCTAAGCACTTTAAAAATTTTTTCTTGTGCTTGTTGTTTGTCGTCTTTGTTTTTGCTCTTGTCTTTATCTGACTCTTTTTGCTCCTTTTCTTCTTTCTCTTTTGGGCGGTCTTGCTCTTGGATTACTACCAAAACTTTTTGTTCAACCGAACCCACTTTTCCACAAGATAGCACAGAAAAGGTCTTGAGCCCAAATTCTTTTGAAAAAAGATCTTTTATGATGGGGAGTATTTTAGGAGTTTGATCATAAAGAAGTTCAAGATGTTTCCAGTTGGCGACCCAATCTGAGGCCATTTCTTTTTTGAAATTTTGTGCGAATTGTTTAAAGCGTTCTTTTCGTGTGATAGCATCGTTTGCAATAGGGCGCCTGAGGGTAAAAATTGCGCACATGGCATCAGAGAGCAATGCTGGATTAATATGATCATCATTGGTCCATATGGTGAAAATATCTTGAAGCATGAGGTCCGGATTTGGTTCCGGTTTTTGTTTTCCTAGTGCAGTTGATGGGGGTTTGTAAAAAATATCAAGACCATATTTTCCAAAGACATCAAGAAGTTGAGAAACATCATCTATTTTCTTTTTTCGTTGTTTAAAAAATTCTGTTAATACGGTTAAAATTTCTCCCGTGGCAAGTTTGCCAGGAATTTCAAGCCCCTTTAATATTTTTTGGTAATCAGGTTTGAATGCCATCGTCTTAAAATCAAATGCTTCATTGATGTTAATTTTCCCTTCTTCGCATGAAATGCATATTTTAATAGTGCCATCTATGCCGTCGATTTTTTCTTGTAAAGCAAACTCTTGCCATCGATTTAGGTGGGGAAGAATTGTTTCTAATATTTTTTGTTCCGGTGTTGTTTTTTTTATATCTTCACGTTGTGATGCCGTGAGCATAGGATTTTTTTCTGAAGCGATTTTTTTTTCTTGTTCTGTTTCTTTTGTTAATTGTGATATTGCTATATTTATGCCGCTTAATGCAAGTAATTCAGCATTTTCACGATCAATCATGGTACGGCTAAAGTGCGAGCCAACCCATACGCCACGCATTAGTTGTTGGACCAATAATACAATAACCGAAAGCATGATAAGAGTGAATAAAAGAACGACGCCTGACTTTGATTGTTTTTTTATGTTCATGGGATGGCCTTATTATTTTGTTGGGGAACTTGTTGTTGTTGCTTCTGGTGAGGGCGCTGGCGTTGGTGTTCCCGTGTCAATAGCGTCACTGGCATCACCAGAATCTCCGGAATCATCTGCTTTGTCAGAATCTTCACTGTCGTCAGTGTCTCCGGTGTCACTTGTATCGCCAGTTGTTCCCGTTTTCTTTTTCTTCTTTTTCTTTTTAACGATTTTTTTCTTTTTCGGTTTTTCTTTTGATGTTGGATACGATGCAATGGGAAATAGTGCGTGAAAGGCGATAGATCCTATTTTTTGTTCATCCCAAAATTCAATCCAAGCGTAAATTTTTTGTGGTACAATGCCACTATTTTCTTTTGTATCCCCCCATGAAGAAAAAGTAATTTCTTGAGATTCTTCAGCTGTTGTCTTGATGTCTATTTTCTTTTTCTGTTTTTGTGTGGCATATGATAACCAAAAACCTTTAACGTTTGTTGCTACCAAATGTTTTTGCATGATCGGTTTTTTTTTGTCGATGATATCTTCTTCTTCTTTCATGTCTGTATTTAAAAGATCGGCAGTCTCGCGTCGCCATATGTCATACACTATTTTGTCATCTTTGCTTTCATTTTTATTTTTAACAAGTTCGTAGCCTACACGTACCAGTCGAGGTTTACGTTGGCCATATACCTGAAAAGGGTTTGAACAGATAAATGTTATTTTTTTTAACGCAGCTACTTTTTTTATCCCCACTTTCATGGGTGTGCTGTCTTCATCTTTTTTTGCTATGAAAAACGTTTTTAGTAATTTTTCTTCTTCTTGTTTTGCTTTTTCTTTTTCTTCTTTCGTTTGGTCTTTTAACGGCTTTTTCTTTTCAGGTTTTATTTCTCCAATTTTTGTTGTGTCAAGTTCTTGTGCCGCTTTTGTTGTTGATTCTTTATGGGGATAAAAAATGAAAGCAGTTTCAAAGTCTCTTTCTATTTGGTTGAATAATAGACAAACCTGACGATTTATTTCCATCATAGAACGAGTTCGTTCAATATACCGTAAAACGCTTCGATATGATTGCATCATGCCAAGCATCACAAAACTTCCAAGGGCCATGGCAAGAAGTAACTCAAGAAGGGTAAATCCTTTTGATTTTAAGATTTTCACAGATTCCCCTTTTCTTTATTATCAAGTGGGCGTAATATGAGGGCGTTTAAAACCATCTCCCGAGGCACACCATCCTGTTTCCAGGTTCCTTGGACTTTGACAACTCTTAGTTTGTCTTTAAAATCTTTTAGTGATGATTTTGGGTTGATCTCTTCAAGAACGGTTGTTATTGAGAGTTCCGGTTTTTCTAGTTTTTGAATCTCTTTATTTTTAAATTTTTCGTTGCGTGATTTTAAAAGAACAGTATACACAGACTGCTTAAGGAGAAACATTTTTTCTATTTCATCGCGATCGCGTGCGATTCTTAAAAACGATCGTAATTCTAGATTTGATGTAATAAGGATAGCAGAGGTTAAAATTGCCATAGCAATAAGAACTTCAATAAGGGTAAAGCCTACATTTTTTTTCATATGTTCACCATATATTATTTGGCAGGTTTTACAAAACCTTGCAGGAGCTCAAATGTGCCAAAAAAAGGACTCATGCGAAAACTCATCTTATCTTCTTTCCCATCTGTTCCTGTTGTTTTTATCATGTGAACGATAACATCTTGAACAAGCCCATCGGGAATGACGTACGCCGAAGCGCCATTGTTAGGGTGTTCTGAAAAGAGTTCTTCGTGTCCAATATAAACAGCTTTTATTTTTATAGAAGAAGAGAGGGTGTAGGTTGTTGGAAAATAGTAAGAAGTTATCGGAATATATAAAAAACGAGAGGGGTGTTCAGGATCCTTTGTTTCTTCTTCAATGATGATGCTATCGGCTTGTTCGCCTTTTGGCCTTTTGAATGTAATGCGATAGGTCTTTTGTTGTGAAATTGCCTCTTGGCGTGTATAAAAAACAATATTGTTTAAATCATCAAGAACATGCGTCCATGTATCATGTGAAGGGCGTCGTAAAATAAGGGGCATGAAAACTGATGCTATTACCCCGATGAGTAATAGCACCAGTAATAATTCAATGAGTGTAAAAGCATGTTTAGTGCGAGTTAACACTATTAAACTCCGTCATGGCAAGATTCTGGGTCGCCCTCTTGTCCTGATGGTCCTAGATAAATTATTTCAAATTGTTTGTATTCTTTGTGAACGGATGGCGGTTGATTGTAAATAAATTCATTGCCTGTTTCATCTGCTTCTATTGATTGCTTGTTAACAAACGGCCATTTATCATTTTTCTTGGTGAAATGTTCGTCATTAGGGTAAGGATTTTCAACCAAAGCATGTAATCCTTCTTTTGTTGTTGGAAAACGACCAAATTCCATGCGAAATTCTGTGAGGCCTTCTTTAATGCTCGCCATTTTGAATTTTATTTTTGCCTCACCAGCCTGTTTTACTTTTCGAATAAGTTTTGGTGCTATAATGGCTATAAGTGTACCAAGAAGCATGACCACCAAAAGCATTTCTATTAATGTAAATCCCTCTTTTGCGTGCTTTTTAAAAGAATGTTTCATACGAGAAACCCTTTCTATAAAAAATTATTCTATATTCCTGTCATATCACCCATGCTGATAATTGGCAGGAATATGGAAATAACAATAAAACCAACAATTACCGCTAAAAAAACTGTCATAATGGGAGAAATAGCCGCAGTCAAGCCATCAGTAATTTCAGCAAGTTCGCGACTGTAATCTTTTCCGACCTGTGTAAGCATCTCCCCAAGTTTACCAGATTGTTCACCTGTCGTGATCATGTAGTTGGCCATATTGGGGAAAATACCAGTTTCTTTTAAGTATCGAGCTATTTTACCTTCTTTAATGATTTTGTCACGTGCATCATATAATTTTTTTACAAGAACTTTGTTTTCAACAATATTGCAAACGATATCAAGAGCCCCTGAAAGGTTGACTCCGCATTCAAGCAGCATGCCAAGGGTTTCGCAAAATTGAACGACTGCGCTTGTTTTTGAAAAATAAGAAATAAGGGGCATGCGTAAAAGCAGCTCATGAAATTTGTATTGGCCAGCTTTAGTTGATTTCCAATAAGAGAAAAGAGCTATGCATGTGATGAGACTAATAATGATAAGCATCCAGTTGTTTTGGGTAAAGTCAGACATGGCAATTAATAATTGTGTTGGTTCTGGTAATTCTTGTTTTAATTGGGTGAACATCTGTTTCATGCGAGGCACAAGTGTTGTTAAGAGTACAAAAACAACGATCATAGAAAATGATATCATAGCAACAGGGTAGGTCATTGCTTTTTTTATACGTTTTTTTGTTTCTGCTGTTCGTTCTAGGTAACTAACAAGTCGTTCAAGAATGAGGTCAAGTTTTCCTGTTGCTTCGCCCGCTTTGACCAGTTGAATATAGACGTTAGAAAAAATCTTTGGATATTTTTCAAGTTCTTTAGCAAGCGACTCTCCACCTTTGATGCCATCTTTAATAGTAATAAGAACCCGTCTAAAAGCTCCGTCAAATTGTTCAATCAAAAGTTCCATTGCTTGCAACAGGGGGACAGCAGAACGTAACAAAACTGCTAGCTGTCGTGTGAATAAAATAATAGTTTTAGTATCAATTTTTTTTTCAAACAGGTGTCCTAAAGAAAACCCGGACCCACCAGTTGGGGCAAGAATTATTTTTATGGGCATGAGCCCTTGGGCCTTAAGGCGATCACGGACTTCGGGGATCGATGGCGCGTCAATTGTTGCAGTTACCCTATTGCCACGTTTGTTTAAGGCACTATACTGATACAGCGGCATAAATGGCATCTCCCTAAAAAAAAATCACTAATCTTGACATATGCTACACATTACCCGTACAGTAAGGAATCTTCCTGCCCGAGGTCCAAAATGGAGATTAGCAGAAAGGTTGTACCATGAAGACAAATTGTAAGAGCTTGTTTGTATACATTCTATTTTTACCTACAATGGTGTACAGTAAAAATAGTAACAGACAAAATGTTGTAGATCAACAAACATCGGTGGCTATCCAAAAACTTGTTGAGCAAGAGACCCCTCTTGACTTTAGTCGGCAATCATTAAGAAGTGCGTTAAAAGCGCAGCTTCCGCCGTTTGTTGACGCACCAACAGGAGCGCAAACGCAGAAATCAAAAACTGAAATTTATCAGGGGTCTTTTATTAAATATGCGAAGGAAATTTTTAATAAAGATTATTACACAAAAGAATTGTCTCAAGACGGCACGATACTTATTCAATTTCTTGAACTCAGTAAAGAGATGAATGTAAAACTTGATATTTTTTATGTATGCATGAGACTTTTTTATAACAAAATAAAAGAGTGTGAGTTGATCGATGATAATGTTATTGTGTATATTCTTGAAAATATGCCACCCCTTATTGATAATTATTTTGATGATAAACCAAGAGTCTTTGATTTGACGTTTATCAAGAAACATATTGAAAGCATGATTTTATCACAGCTTACAGACCATATAACTGAATTTATAGGTAAGCCTGATATCTTTGTTTCTGATCTATCAAATAAGATGGCAAAATTCTTTAAAGATCAACAGGGGCATCTTGATAAGGTTGAAAAACGAAAAGATTTACAAGAGCGCCTAAGAAATATGTATGTTCGATTTTTTGAAATTGCAATAGGTAAGACTATTTGGAACATTAAGCATCCTGAGGGTATATGGAAATCATTTATTGGGATTGCAAATGGGTTACAAATTCTTGCTCAGTACAACATCATTAGCCACATGGATGATTTAGATGATCTTTTCTGGTCGTTAACGCGGCGTTTTTGTTTTTTCTTGGATCTTGTTGGTGCTTCATTGCCGGTAAGTTTTTATCAGGAAGTTGAAGCTGATTTGGCCAACGGCGTTGTTTTCTTTTTAGAATATCAGGAACAAGATCAGGGAATTAGGACTAAAAAAGAAGCA
>Ga0172367_10007298_pt1 | contig 12710 bp, 8 predicted proteins | sample Lak10m_FD_114542 | JGI IMG/M metagenome (GOLD analysis project Ga0172367, IMG submission 114542) | Freshwater microbial communities from Kabuno Bay, South-Kivu, Congo - kab_022012_10m | ecosystem: Environmental > Aquatic > Freshwater > Lake | place: Democratic Republic of the Congo: South-Kivu...
GTTATTAGAAGCATCATCAATTATAAACTCTTGAGTTTTACCGTTTGGCGCAGTGATGGCTATATAATCATCTGCCCCAAATCCAAAAGTCCCTCCTCTACTACCTCCAACAAAACTAAATCCTAAATCCTTAAACTTGTCTTCAAGATTCTTTTTGGTTGCAGTTGGGTCATTAAACCTTACCCCTGTAGATACTTCTCTTCTTGCATATTGACCAACTTCAGTTGCATAATCTGTAGCCTCACGACCAACTTTACCTATTGCTACCTTACTTACATTTGGACTTAAGAGATTTGCCTTCATTGATTGAATAATCACATCTTCAGGTAATCCTGATTTATTCAAAGCCTTAACCATAGAACGTCCAACTGTTTCTGCATTTGCTTCAACACCACCTGTAGCAAACTCATAAGGAAGAGCCGTTGCTCCTTCAAGAATGTTAATACCGGTAGTTGTAAACTCCAATCCTGAAATACCTCTTGTAGCCTTGAAGTAATCACCTGCCTGTCTTTTCTGTGCAGCATTACCTGATACAGCATAGGCAAGCATCTTACCAAAGTTTTGAGCTTCGTTCTGCATATCCTCACGTCCCATCTCAGCCTCAGTCTTAGCTCTACGCTCTTGAAGTTGTATCTGTGGCGTAGTCTTGATCTCAACCTTTTTATCGTACTGCATACGAGCTTCGAGTCTAAGACGCTCAAGCGCTACCTTCTTCTGCTCTTCTGTGAACTCAGGAACCGGATTCCCGGTATCAGAGTTTCTTAGTAGTATCTTACTGCCATCCCTGTTTCTCTCCTCTTCACTAAACGTAAACGTATACTCCTTTCCATCGGGAGCAAAGCCTACAGTATTGGTAAGAATAGATGAAGTGTTGTATGGGTTTTCAAGTTGAGCTTGCAGCATTTTTGTTTCTGCATCCTCAAACTTCATCACTATCCCTTTGGCATCAGCAGGTAGGTTTTTTCTTTTTGTGATGTCAAGCGTCTCGGTGATACTGCCTGTTTTATAAAAGTTAGCCAACTCTTGAACAGAGTTGATCTCTACACCAAGGCTATCAACCAAGGTCCCTATACTTGCGGTTACGTCATACTTGTCATACGTTCCCTTTATCCTATTGCGCAACGCATTTACGGTGGTATAACTGTTTGGATCTTCATCCATAACGTATACCTCCTTGCCATTAACCATCTGCTTTTTCTTCATGGCAACACTTACTCTGTAGTCAGTAGGGTTGATGTATAGCTTAGACTTCTCGAAGTTTGCAAAGCCTTCGGCCTGCGCCATAAGCCATGCCTCTAAGTCCTGAGACTTTCCTTCCTTGAGTCGCTTCATCTTCTCTCCGTATTCAGCTTGGTATTCCTTTACGAGATTAAACGCCTGCTTTGTACCATCGTTAATATTTTGACGCATGACAGTGTAGTCTTTTACCTTAAGCCTTCCGGACTTAAGTAACCTGTCTTGCAGTAGTCGAGCTTCTTGTGCATCAGCGGCATACTCTAATGCCCACTGATTAAGCATTTTGTTATCTCCTTGCGGAGCATTGGCAAGAGTTTCACCAAACTGACGAGATGCTTCATCAAGAGCAGCTTTCTTATCCTCACGAATCTTGTTCTGCTCGGTAAGCATATTGCTAATATCACTACCGATCTTACCCCAATTTATAAAGCTGTCTGCTTCCCGCTCAGCGTATTTGTAATATGTTCTTGCCATTTCTTAATTAATTTATCGTCCTCCAATTCCCGGTATAGCAAATGGATTATAGAAGTTTGGTTGTGCAGGTAATGCGTACTCAGCAGGTCTAAAAGACTGAAGCGTATTAGGTAGATTCTGCCTAATCTGCCTCAATGTTCCCACATCCACACTATTCATAAAATCTTGGTATTGATTAGGTGTCATGGTGGCAACCTTACTAAAATCAATATTGTTCACCTTGCCTAAAGAGGCAATACTCTTCTGCATGTCCATTTGGCTAAGACCCATTTCTTTCATGCCAAACTGATCAATCTGAGCAGCTTGCGCTGAAGAAGCGTCCTTGCCATATAATGGCGCCATTTGAATAGCCTGCTGTCCTATTGATTGAATAGCCTGAAGACCTTGCGTAGTTGCTGCTGCTGCCGCTTGCTGAGCGTCACGCTCTGCCTGCTGCGCACCCTGTACTTCTGCGAGATCAAGCTGAACGCCCATATCTCGTAGCCTTGTGGCTTCACCAACTGTAGCTTTCTCAAGACCCGCCAACTCCTGCCCCATCGCTGCTGCAATCTGACGTTGACCTGCTTGCTGTCCCATTTGTACACGGCCTGCCGTAGCTGCCGCACCACGCTCACTTTCTACTCCGGCCTCAATAAGTTGAGCGCCTGTTGAAAGCAAAGCCTCACGCTCAAGCTCGTATGGTTCTTTCTGAATACCTAATTGCTTGTAATAGTTTATCTCAAGCTTTTGACGTGCTTCTTGCATGGCTTTAGTTGCTTCGGCCTGAGCTTCCCTTTGAAGCTTTCTTTGCTTACCCGCTTGGGCAAATGATGCACCTGCGCTTGCTCCGCTTACCGCCAAGCCTGCCAATGCTATTGCTGTTGTAGTTGCTACTGCCATATTATAATACTTTAATCATTTCACTTGAATAGTTATCTCCTTTTGCATACCCCAAATCCTCGTAGATGCCTATCAGAGATCTGTTTTTTATAAGAGCATAACTGTATTTGTGACCTGTGTTTTTACAAATATCAGTTAGCGTCTCTATTAATAATTTTAATCCCTCTCTTCGCTGTGGCTTTTTCCTGTACGTATCACTTGAGATGATCCAATCAACCCAAGCCACTTTTGAATTTGTCGTGTATATATACCCCGCACATACCGGCTCCTCGTCATCAAGCACCATAAGACCCCCTTTGCCGTCATCCGGGAGAAAATCTCTCTCTACCGGCTCCCAACCCCAAGCCCGCCACCACTCTGAAAGTATGGTGTCATAATCATTTTCGTTCAATGGTCGTATAATTAATGCCATCTATACAAATTTAAGGATAACTTTTCATAACTTCTGACTCTGCTGCGAACAGCTCAACCTTGTTTACGTTATCGTTCTCAATAGTAAATACACAGTAGTGTCCAAGTACGCCATGAGACTCTGCTACAGAGTTTTTGATGTACATGATGTACGGGTTTTGTATAGCAGGAATTGTAGCTCCCGGTATAGTTGTGTCTACTGTAATCCTATTTAAGTTGCTCGGATAGTTCTGTTGGATGTTGGTTACCTGACCGAACAAAATCGGCGTATTGTAACTTGGTGGTAAGCTATAATACAAGTAATCGCCTATACTAAGAATGTTTCCTATAGAAATAGGGCTTGCCCCGATAGCAAAGTTTACCTGCACGGCTGCCCCTGTTCCCGTAATCGTAGTACTTCTACCGATACCATTCACCGATCTCAGCGCATACTCTGATGGCTGAGCAGGCACGGTACCTTCGTTTCTCACGAACCCATACCAAGACGCTTCCTTTTTTTCAAACCAATCCGCCTCAATAAATCCACTGTCTTGAATGTCGGTATTCATTGTGGCATCCCAACTATCATCACCTTCGAGGTTCAGCGTCTTAAACAACTTGTTCTCAAGAGGAGAGTCGTTGAATACACTCTTTAATATCGATGCGTACTGAGTCCCATAGAAGTTATTCCTCGTGTTATTTACATTGTGGCGATACAGGTTCCCACCCTTAAATGAGTAGAAATAGTTGTTCATCCCGATCATGTAGTCGGGATGAAAGGAGTAGAACGATGGCCACCCCTGCGCTGCTTCGCTATATGAAAGTGTGTAGTTAGGCATTTATTAACATTGAGTTGATGAATAAGCCACAATAACACCATTTCCATCCAAATCCCAATTCTGTGTAGGGACAAACGCATATATCTCTGTGACAGGAGATTGAAGCGCTACATCCCAACACAGTACACAGCCCGGACCTAACACAGCACAGTCAGAGTAAAGTGTCTTTGGATTTGTACTCGCATCACCACAAGCAGCACCTTCGTTTATGTTGCTAACTCCACTGCTACCAAATGAATATGATGGTGTACAGGTAACACAGATACCTGTAACAGTTGCCACAGGATTGGTATTAACAACGCTCACCTCAACGCTATAGCCTCCAAAAGAGACGAAGTAAGTCCCTGTTGCTGCCGCTGCAAAGATTGCACCCGTGAAAGTAGTGCAGTTGCAGAACGTGGGATCATCACCGGTTACCGTACCTGAAGCCAAGAAGTTACAAGCATCCTCAGCAGCGCCACCGAATCCAACTAAGAACTCGTTGTTGCATGATGGACACGCTACCTGTGGAAGCAATACGCCCAAGGCCTGCTCACGCACAATCGTGCCGTCAGAGTAGAACCCATCGGCTGCTACCGTAGTCAAGTTGGCATCATCGTAAATTACAGAGGCTGAGCTCAGTGATGGTGCGTCTAAATAGAATGTTCCTTGTGTTGCCATTTTATTTTATTTTATAGTAGTAAGCATCCGCAACAAGAGTCAAATGCGTCTACGTCTGAATAACATAGTGATATTAATGTCCCACATCCCGGGCAAGATTGCTGAGCTTGTAGAACACCTGAGATCTGCTGACGAACAAGACCGTTGTATGAGTAGTACCCATTAGGTGCTGCGGTAGTCAATGCTGCGTCAGTAAAGACTCCGGTGGCTGAGCCAAATGTGCTACCACCTGCTAAGTAATATCCTGCCGATGCAGGGCAGTCACAGCATGAGTCAGATGCAGTGGTAGCTGCATAGCAAAGTACCACATAAGGAGGCAAACATCCACAGCATGCGTCCTCTTGGTCGATGTCAGAGTAGCAAAGAGTGATAGCCTCTGAGTTTCTGTAATCCCAAATTAGGTATAAGTAGTCACCAACTGAAGGTACTGTAAACGTGCTTGAGTGGTATCCTCCGCTTCCGGTGATAGGCGTTGCCTCTGATGCCGCAGCAAGAAGCGCTGCTATGTCTCCCGGGTTGTTACTATATAAGGTATTGCTTCTATAGTATTTGAAGCTATCTGAAGCCGGATCAAAATTAAATGTGTCGAAACCAAACTTATGACAGATGATCTTCATGGTAGCTCCGGCAGGAGGGAATCCTCCTGTGCCCACAGTTCCTGATACGATACTGTACTGAGAAACCACAGGGCTTGGACCACTACCAAATGTCACGAGGTTAGACTGTACCGGTGAAACAAAGTCCCCATCAGTAAATCTATACTCGTTATGAACAAACTGACCAACCTCTGCTGATGTCGTCAAGCAAATACTCGCCACGTTAAGCTCCAAAGAAAGAGGGCAATTTTGCAATACCGTGATTTCAACTGAATCCGTAGCGGTAATAACTATTGTGGCTACATTGACACTATTAGACGATTTATCTACAATTAATGAACCTGACTCGGATACTACCCCTGAACTAAGGGTTACTCCATTGTATGTCACCTCTACCTCGAACTCAGCAGTAGACTCTTCGTCAACGCTGTAAGATAGTGTGGCATCACCAATGGCGCTACCTAAGTCTACGCAATACGTAACAGTATCACCTGCAGCGATATTAAGAACCTGACCAACTCCGCAAGACAGGCAGTCTTGTGGTTGAGGCAGCTCCTCCGTGTTAGAAGTAATCACATACTCATTAAGGTATGGATCGAACCCTCCAAGCTTTTGAGTATTGAAGTTCTCGATAAAGTTGTCCCTGAACCAAGTACGCATACCCTGCTCAGATACCACTTTTAATTGGTCTGAGGTATACGAATTTCCGATAAGCTGAAGCACAGCTCCACGCTTAACATCTGTAAAGTATCTGTAATATCCCCACTGAACGTAGCTCTCGGGTTGGAAGCTGATGCCGTATTTCTCAACACGTGCAATCTGAGTGCCCAATACTTCAGGCACAGAGGTTATAGCACCACCTGCAGCAGCATCTGAGAGTAAGTTCTTACCTGCAAGTACGTATGAAATCTTATCCTCTTGGAGGGTAAGCACATCAGTTTCACGACCGTCCAACTTGTATATTGGACCAAAGGATACCTCTAAGTATTTATAGTTAAGAAGTCCTAAGTTAAACTCATTAAGTTTATTAACATTTGACTCAAAGTTATACACACCGCTATAGGTGATGTCAGCAAATCGTCTAATTCTTTTATAATCCTGAGCCGATACAGACGTTACCCTGTTTCCAAGGTTGAAGGTCTTACCTACGATCGAATCCCTAATCTTGTAGCTCTCTGCTCCGTTACCAAAGCAGAAGCAGTTAAAGAAGTCGGTATCAATGATAGCCGGTACCAATGTGGTTTGGTTCTGTACGTTCCCGGTATGTAGGCCGTTTACGATAGGAAGAGAAAGCTCGTTCTCGAAGAACACATCAGGTAAAGCATCAGCAGGCTCAGTCTCAAATATGATTGTGGTCTCTGCTCTAAATACCTCAATGTTCGCAGTAATAGAAGACCTACGTTTTTCTTTAGACAATACCCCACCGCAACGAAGCGTACCACTCATGATCAGCGTCAACTGATTATTGGCAGCGTTACGATAAAACCTGTAGTAGTTTGTACATAGGGCGGTTGGTATATCTACGTTGGTAGAAGCAAGCGTTGAGATGTATTCGTTTCCTGCCTCACAGTTATTGCCTCCGATGTCCTGAACACCGTCATTAAGGATCTGCTCTACGTTGTCTCCGTTAAACCAATCCTGCATGTTGTCGTAGTTCGCAGAAGCGACCAATGTTTTTTGTAGCGTATAAATACGCTTTTCGCACGCAGCACTACCTGAGCCCACACCAAGACGTTGGAACTTAAGATCAAGCTTAATACGGCTACCCGCAGGAACTGTGTAGTCAACCCATTCTGAATTTGCTGTATCGTATCTATTCATTGGGTATCTCAAAAGCGGATATTCTCCTGCCTCGTCTTGATCAACCTGCTCTGTACCCGGAGCGATAATAGCAAGCTCATCCTGAACAACAGCAAAGCTGTTAGGATTAATCTTCATATAAACACCTGATGGAACAGGTATGTCAACATTCGGGTCAAGCACGCTTGGTATCTCAATGAATCCGGCTTGCTTAACTTCTTTCTCAAGTACGGTAGCATATACACAATTCTGTGTTGGTCCGCTTGTGTCAGCCTTTACGATAAGCCTGTCGCCCTGCTCGACCTTGCGAGCGTTCTCGCCTTCGAGTAAGAAGTAAGCATTATTGCTTAGAGGGTCGTTAAAGAATATGCTGCTGTAAATAGTGTCGTAGCTCTCTTCGTCAGGCTTGATAACAAACTTGTATCTCTTAGCCCAATAAGGAGGCTTTTGTGTAACAGGTATTGTAACCTGAATTGAGTTCTTGGTATCAGAAGCTGAGCATGGCACGTGCACCGTGTTGTTCGGACTGACAAGTGCCGTTGTAGATCTGTTATAGTCGTCCATATAGACGATACCAATCTCATACCCCCGATTGCTATGTAGGCTTCGTGGAGAATTAATCTTCTGATAGAAAGCTTCTGCAAAGTTTATAGAGTAGTACTCGTACACATTGAATGTAGGAGTGGTAGTATTGTTGACATACCTCATAGCTGTCACCTGAAACCCAATAGAGTTGCTTGCCGGTGAAGTAACAATGCCAATTGGTTGTCCTGAAGCACTGATACCACTTTGGAACTTGATGAGCGCATCCAAGTTATTTGGAATTGCACAGTTGATCTGATCCGAAAGAGTAGTGCCGTTACAAGCATTGGCAACAGTCTGTATGTTTGCTATGGTTCCAACCGCTTCTTGGAACTCAATGCTTGTAGCCATTGCGTATACAGAAGCATAGTTTGTAGGTAGTGTAAATGAGAAGGTAGCCGCAACATTCTCCGTTGTTTCCGTAGGTGGAGGTGTATCCCCTGCAAAAGATTGGTGAGTAAGACGAAGCTCTAAGGTTATAGAAGCTCCCTCAATCAAGTCAACACCTGTCAGGTCGATAGACACTATTGAGTTGGGAATAGATTGCGTACTACCAAAAAGGTAGTTACCTGATGAAGTAGTATCAGGTAGGCTTGTGGTATCAATCAGCTCGGATATAAGATTTGCCTCATACTCGATCTTTACCGGAGTACCGTCTTCATCAACGATGTCATAACCCTCTACATAGTTACCGTACATTAATCGGTTACCCATGATGGTTTGAGACTTTGCAAGAAGTGGCACGTTATCATACAGCCTTAATAGTTCTGACTCAGGAAGAACTGTAAATATTTTACTGTTACTGAAAGTATAATTGTATTCTGTGTTGTCAGCAAGACCAAGATCAGCCTTGTTAAGCTTCTCGATGACCTTAATGATATTGCTTTGCGCCTCTTTGAAAAGCAGGTCAATACCAACTACAAGCGGACCACCTGTGTTGTAAGTAATGATAGCAGTGTTGTTAAGGTTAACCATACCTTCATTCAAGAAGCTATTGATGCTGAACTCAAATGGATTTGGTTGAAACGCAGGTGCAGAGAACTGAGATATAGCTGAATACTCGCCATCCTCATATTGGTATCTGTATGCAAAGCAAATGAATCTGTCCTCCATGAAATTATCCTGACTTCCCGTAGTGAGAAGTTGTATCCCCGGAGATGCAACAGGTGGCTTCTTAATTACAAGAATTGACTCTGCGCTGAACTGATCAATGTTTGCAATAGGATCTGCGTAGTTCTTTTTCCTATTAATAAAGCGTGGAGGATTGTAATCCTCGGTGAAAAATATCAGGTCGTCAATTATGTCAATGCCTGTGATAAGGTACTGAGGATTGAAGTTAAGCGTAGTGTTTACACCTCCGCCATCATCAATGCTTATTACGTGATAGGTAAGAATTGAGGCGAGTGTGTTAAATGAAACAATCATGTCAAGCTTACCCGTGGCCCCTACAGGAAAGTCTGAGTCATGGATAAACCAATACAGCGTCTCATTTGCACTATCATCAATGGTGCCAATACATCTTGCTGATGCACTTAGCGGTGTCCCATCAACATACTTAATTGTGGTAAGCTTTAAATTTCCTTTGGTATTTTCAATGACACCAACTTCGGACTGCTCCGTGGAACCCATGCGAATATTGAGAGCGTCTATGTACTCACCATCGGGAACAAGTCGTTCATCTAACGACTTATTCATTCTACCTGCTGTAAAGTTCCTCGTTATGTTTGGCATATTATTTCAACCACTTGTCCATACCACGCAGGTTCATAAGAAGTCTGCCGGGATGAATGTTACTCATTCTAATTTTTGCATTGCGAAGTAAAGCCGCTTTTTCTTTACGAGCACGAGCAACGATGTACTCCTGCACACCAAGCTTAGAATTTAGTATCTCGTATTGAATATATGCGTAGATATACTTCTCAAACAATTTATTTACACTTACCATTGAGTCATCTCCATTCTCCATACCATCAGAGATGTACTCGAGAATAACAGACTGACCATACATATCAGAATTAAAGTTTATTACTCCCATCCTCTGATCAATAGCAAATGTTGGGTTGAAGTTTGCGGTCTCAGTATTCAAGCCATAGCGCTCACCAAGACTGTAGTCAAAATACCAAACGCCATTAACCTCCCATCCTTCTTGGCCATAGTATTGGCTTTGTGGATTCAGGTAGATACTCTTCTTGGTTCCCTCCAAACGCTGCAAGTCAATCTCTGAAAACTCAGGAGATATTGCGTTTCCATCTTGGTCAAATAATATCGTACCTGTTTGATCCTGCAGATATGCAAGAGAAGAGAGTATTTGAATGTTCTCTGTAAGTGGTCTTAGGTAACCATCTTTGTACAGATTTACTCTCACCCAATTCACGTAGTCTGACGGAAGAATGTAGCGAAGCGTGTCGTCAACAGTTAGCTGCAATGCCTTGATCTCTTTGAACGCATCGTAGTTTAACTCTTGCACTGCACGTTTTGCGTGAAACAAAATCTTGAACCGCTCCTCGTTATTTACAAGTGAGTGGTTTCCCGCATACATCAACATAAAGTTGTTGACTACATCGTAGAGACTTATGTATTGATAGGACCCCCAATTTGCATTCTCGGGTTGATTCCCATTGTTTTCATAATATTTATACTGTGAAATATATGCCATGATTATACAGATTGTTTTTGTTCTTCGGTTCCACCAAATTGAACAGCGGCTATCTCACGAATAGACATTCCTGCGTATTGCAATATTTTAGCAACGAGCTTGTACTCGTCTTCGTATAGCACCTCAAAGTCTTGGTAATCGGGTTGAGACTGATCAAACACAGGCTCTCCGTTGGTAAGCGAAACATAGGTCCACTTTGGATCCTTGGGATACCTGAAATAGTTTGCATCAACTTCGTTCGGAAGATTGATTGTAGATGGATACAGCGTCATGATACCACCTTCTTGCGTGTACGCAGGATACTGCTCTGTTGGCGAAGTAAGGTTGGACGTGGTAAGCATTGTAATCTTTGTATGCGTTACCTTCTCTGCTTCTCCCTTAAATATACGTGGGACTACGGATGCGTCATAACATAGAACTTTGTTGATCATGAAGTAATCAAACCCGGTAGTAATAAGAGATGGAAGATAAAACTTGTTTGTGGCCGGTGCAACTTGAGAAAGTGTTGAAGTCGTGGCAAATATTTCTACGGCTTCTTCAACGGCTTTTCGCATGTCAGCATAACCTGTTCCTGAAGTACGAAGATTCTCCATATTCAAGAGCTTATTATACTCAGAGAAGTATTCGTCAAACACTTCAAGCTGAGCTTGTTTTGAATACAAGTTAAAGTCCGATGGGGACACGTATCCGTAGTTATTCTTATTCAGAATAGAGAGCACAGTATTTCTTACGGAATTTATCATTATAAGCTTTTTACAAAGATAAACAAAAAAAAGAGGGAGATTTAATTCCCCCTCTAAAACTACAATATATATCAATCAAAACCTATTACAAATTATTTTCGAGCATCTTCAAAGCGTCAATGCCTTCATCGCTCTTCAAAAACTCGGCAATAGTGAAGTATGGATCCTGTCCATAAGGAACAGTAAGCATCTTCTTTTTGTTCGATGCAGTGTTAAACCACACCTCTTTTTGCCCGTTTCTAAAGGTAAGTAACTTATGCTCAAAGAATACGTGTACATTGGACTGAAGTCTGAGCATTGGGTCCGTAAGAATATTAACAAACCCTTTGGGGTCTTTCTTGGCATATACCAATATATCACGCTTAAGCTCGGCTGTGGTAAACCTTGATGGATCTTTTCCAAACAATACCCTTGCCACTGTCTCAAGCTGTTCTACAGATAGCTGACGGGCTTGAACTAAGGCGTCTACCTCAGCAGTCAAACTCTCAACTTCTTTAGCAGCATCTTTTTCGGTATCAACCTCAATGAACGTACGGCCATTAAGAGGGTGATAATGAAGGAATTGTTGAAGCACCGGATTGTTCTTAGGGACACTAAGGAACCCGTTCTCAAAGATGATAGGTTCTACAATAGCATTGCCGTCTTGTTCGTCCTCAAATGGGGTTTTTTGGTTGACGGCATACCTGAGTGGTTTATTAATATTGTTCTCCTCGTCAAACCATAACAGAGGGAATCGTCTCGTGTTGCGAGATGGAATAGTGTAAGACAAAGGGGCGGAATCTCCTTTAAGCTTGTAGATCTTGTCCGTAGGGACTGTATTCTTTTTCATTAGATTTTAATTTGATTAGATTTTAAAATAAGGGGGAGCGCTTTTATAGCGCCCCACCCTGTATTGTTTTTCTTCGGATTATGAACCGTAACGGAACAACACGAAGTTGTTAGCACCCAAGGTGCAAACGCAACGCTCAGAGAGAAAGTTTACCTCCATTGCATCGAGATCGCTTGTTTGAGCGCCACCGGCAGAACCTGTGATCCAAGTCTTGTATCTACGGTCTTCTGTTTCAGAAGCACGGTAGCGTACGTGCAAGAATGGACGCTTAGCGTTCTTGCCCATGATTTGGTCATACACAGTAGTTGAACCGGCAGGAACCAAAAGACCTGTTACAGTACCTGCTGCAGAAGCACCTGTAGGCAATCCACCACGCATAGTGGGGTCATTCAGGTACTTCCAATCAGACTTGTAGAAGTCATAACCTCTGCGGAAACCGCTGAAGCCAAGATTCAAAGCCATATCCTTGTCGTTGTCAAACAAACCATAAGAAGTACCACTTGCACCGTAGCTGTTCTGAGCAGCGAGCATATCGTCAATGTCAAAGCTGAAGGCACGGTTTACGAAGATTACGTTCTCTTCGATAGAGCCTTGCTTGTCAAGACGAGAGATGATGCTGTCAAAGTCAGCGAGGGTTGTGGGGTTACCACCGCCCCATACGTTACCACGAGAGTTTACTACGTAGAAGATTCCTTCAGAACCTTTGTTACCGTAGGTTGGGTTTAATGCAGCGTTAGCAACACCTGAACCTGACTCAGCAGGAACAGCCTCGATCATTGCAGTCTCAAGGTAGTCCTCAAAACGCAGACGAGTTTCGTGCTCGCTCTTCAAATACCAAAGGTACCCGGTAGCGCCGTTTTCAGTTGTGATTTCTACCCATCCAATCTGAGCCATGTCAGAACCGCTTACAGCGTATTTGTCCTTGATGATGATTGGAGAGTTGTCGAAGATTTCGTCTTCTGCTTCCAAAGAACCGATCATTCCAGCAGTTCCTTTCTTGAACTCAGAACCGTAAATCCATACAGA
>Ga0172367_10007300_pt1 | contig 12707 bp, 10 predicted proteins | sample Lak10m_FD_114542 | JGI IMG/M metagenome (GOLD analysis project Ga0172367, IMG submission 114542) | Freshwater microbial communities from Kabuno Bay, South-Kivu, Congo - kab_022012_10m | ecosystem: Environmental > Aquatic > Freshwater > Lake | place: Democratic Republic of the Congo: South-Kivu...
CCCGCAGCGGCCCCCACCACACCCAGCTTTGAAACCAGATCACCCAAGTGTTCGAGCGAACCCGCCCCGCCCAACAAGGTGACGGGCACCTTCAAGGCCTGTTTGAACTGCATGGCCAGCTCTAGGTCATAGCCCTGCATCTGGCCATCCCGGTCTACCGAATTGACCACAATTTCGCCAGCGCCGGCATCCTGCAACTGCTTTGCCAAAGCAAGCAGGTCCAGCTTATGGCTGATTTTGCCGTTGTGTGTACACACCTCATAGCCCTTGGAAAATAGACCGCTGCGCTTACGCACATCTAGCACCGTCACCACAGACTGGCGCCCCACGGCAGCCGCCATCTCGGTCAGCAGGGAAGGGTTGCTAATGGCCGCCGCGCTGACGGCCACCTTCTCTACCCCCATGTCAACAATGCGAGACGCCTGTTCTGCCGTAGTTACGCCACCACCGTAACAGAGAGGCATCCGGCATTCCGCAGCCAACTTGGCAATCAAGGCAAAGTCAGGCGCCACCTTGTTCACCGTCGCATCAATGTCTAGCACCATCAACTCATCGGCTTCTTTCTCGTTGAAGATGCGTACAGCGTTGATTGGGTCACCGACGTATTTAGGGTCCTTGAAAGCCTGGGTTTTGACCAAGCCCCCCTTGTGCACTAGCAAGCAAGGAATGATTCGAGGGCGCAACATCTCAAAGCTCCACAAAATTCTTCAAGAGTTGCTCTCCCCAGTGATGGCTCTTCTCGGGGTGGCACTGCACACCGTGAATGTGGCCACGCGACACCACGGCATCAAAATCCAGACCATAACTGGCAGTGGCTGCCACATCATTCTTATCTTCAGCATCAAAGAAAAAAGAATGCAAAAAATAAAACTGTGGTGAATTATCAAACCCCTTAGAGAACAACCTGCTGTGTGCGCGAGGCTGCAACTCGTTCCAGCCCATGTGGGGCATCGGTAAAGTTGCGCTCTCAGGCCTGTTGGCGAATGCACGTACACGCCCAGGCACCCAATTTAACCCGGGTAAGTTGCCTTCGTCGGAACCGTTCGCCAGCATTTGCATGCCCACACAAATGCCCACGACAGGTACTTGCCCCCCTAAAACCAACTCTTCCAGCTTAGGGCGCATCCCAGATTCGTTAAGCTTTTGCATGGCGTGATCAAAATGCCCCACACCAGGTAACACAAGCCGGTCGGCATCTGATAATACGTTAGGCGTATCGGCTCTACAAGCTTCAACGCCTAGACGCTTAAACAAATTCAGAAATGCCTGAATGTTGCCCACCCCGTAATCCACGATGCAAATCATCGGAAATACCTCTTTTCCAGACCCAGCTTGCGCATCACATTGGCCCCCAGGCCGATCAAATTGCGCTTGTTCTTGTAATCGCGGTATGTCTTTTGGGGCATGTCAAACAATGTTTGTAATTCATTTACCGTCAAGCCGAGCTTGTGCGCCACATACTCAAACTCTTGCTTAAGAAAGTGCTCACCCATCTCCGGACGGGAAATCCGATCCAAAGCCTGGTCACGTGTCATCTGACCCGTAATGATCAAGCTGGAGAAGTGGGCACGCCGCTTCTCATAGCCAAACCTGCGCGGCAACCAATAGTCTTCATAAAACCGGGTGAAGCGGGACTCGTGGTGCTTGTGTTGAAAGCGTTTCCAGCCAAAGCGACGTTCCAACTCATCCTCAGCATCTTTCTTATCGTATAGGACCAAGTTCAGCGGGTGGTGCACCTTCATGCCCAGCATCTTTTGATACCACAACTTGTAAACAAGAATGTCCACCAGCGGAAACTCATCATTGGGCTTGCCATCTCCGCACTTTTTCCAGATGTCACCAAATAGCGTCTTGTCGATTCCCAAGTAACCGCCCCATTCCTCGGGTTCGCGGCAACATTCGGTGGAAAAGTTGGAGCCTGTAATGATGTGTTTGATCTTGTACTTACGTGCAAACTTGTAAAGGCCCGAGAAAAATGACGCATCTTGAACCAAGTCTTGATCAGGTATACCTGCCCGCAAAAAGGCTACTTGCATCCGCTTGACAGATTCCCAATTGACCACATCGGTGAAGAGGTCCAGGCCCAAGCCATCGACAAGCTTTTCAATATTTCCCACGGCTTGATCAGTATTCCAGCCGGCATCGACATGAAATAAAAGTGGGCGTAAGCCCATTTTCTCTTTTGCAACATAAGCCACGTATGAGCTGTCTAAGCCGCCACTCAACCCGATGACACAATCGAAATCTTTGCCTTCACCAGCTGCGCGTATTTCTGCAGCGAGATGTGTGATCTCGTATTCGCCTACATTCCCAGACTTCCAATTAGGCTTAATAGTAGCATCAAAGTTGTTGCAATAATCACAAGTACCACATTCGTCGAAAATAATGTTGGGATCCGACGTATCCATGATGCAGCGACTGCAAATCTGATAATTTCTTTTCACATTGGCATTCATAATCTTAAACATGTCATTTAATTTTTTTGACCATTTTTTCGCACAATCAAACGAAGGACGATATGAAAAAATGAAAGGAGAAATATTATTCGGCTCCACAGCTTGCGGATAAATGATCTATTCACAACACTGGCGTTACCACCATGCACACGACGGCGCAGCGTATATCGCTCCAGATGAAGGTTAGACCTAGCTACGTTGCCACACATGGCTATCCAGAGGTCATGAGATTCTACATAAGGCGGGATTGGTAAAATGAGTTCTCGCAATTCATCACGAAAACCCATCGTGCAGCCGTCATAATACGCTGTGCCCAAGAAAACACGTAATATATTGGTTGCGTATCGACTGGAATCGAACTCAGCTAAGTCTGGATGTAGAGGCGGTATCATTCGACCTTCCCTATCAATGAACTTGCTGTTTGTAGAAACCAATGCGAAACCGGTTTCAAGAGCCTCCCGCATTGCGAGCAATCTACCCTCGATCCATATATCGTCCTGATCGGCCATTAGGATGTACCTACTTTTCGCGAGGCTTAATGCTCTAGCAAAGCTCTGTACGTGACCGATATTAGTCAAGTTACGGAATACCCTAATTCGTGGATCGTCAATACCCTCCAAGAGGGCTACGGTCCCATCGCTAGACGCATCATCTACGACAACAAGCTCATCATTTACACCCAATTGTATAAGAATGGAATCAACCTGTTCTGAGAGGTGACGCTCTCCATTATAGGTTGCCATGCAAATGCTAGCTGAAGGAATGAGCGTTGAATGCTCAGTGACCGAATCAAACATGAGAAGTCATCTTAGAGCCTCGACCATTCAGCAAAGAAGAATACATTATTAAATGCTTCTGAGCTGCAACATTGAGTGCGAATTCTTTGGATGCAAGCTTGGATATTCTCTCACGATCGCTTGCATTCACAGATTTTTCAAACTTTTTAAAATCCAATTTGCAATTAACCACATCATTATATTCAACAGTTACCCCACAATCATGAGTGGAAATAAACTCTGACGTATCTCCCACGCCTGACGTAACCACGATACGCATTCCGGCAAGCAAATAATCTTTTACCTTAATTGGGGCGGCAACTTGGTTTATAACGTGCGGCTTTCTGACAAGAAAGCCAAAATCGCACTGTGCAAGATAATATGGCAACTCAGAGGCTGTTGCCGAATATACTCTATATGCATCAATGGGAATCGATCCTCTAATTTTACTATGAATTTTTCCTGCATCTTTAGATAAAAAAACAAATCGGAATTTGATTGAAAACGAATGAAATGCAGAAAATAATTTTAATATTTCGTCAAAGCATTGCCACCCCTCCAACGATCCCGAATAACATAGCAATACGCACCCATTCCAGTCGGTCTGCTTTCTGATATCAGGAACCGAAACGGAAGCATAACTCACTGGCAACTGAGCAAATGTAGGAATGACAATGACTTTACCAACACAGCCAGGATAATCTTCGGCAAAATGATTTTTCATTGCATTAGATACGGCGATCACTACATCCGACACTTGAAAAAAAGCCCATTCAAGCATTTTGAAAATTCTTGCAGCAATGGATTTACCCTTATAATATTCAATTTCTTCAGCAAAAAGTCCTCTAGGATCGAAAATAAGCTTGGCTTTTGGATTTAAGATCTTGTAGAGAAAAGCTGCAGCCATCGGCAAATAACTTCTAACATGTATGACATCATAGTTTCTTCCATTTCTTAGTAGCCACATAATGAGCACGAAAAAGTTAACGACGTGACCTCTGCGCGCAAGTGGATTTATTTTGATCCCAGACTGAAGCTCATTAGCATTAAATTCAAAGTCAACAGATTCAAATGTCAGCAATGATGAGCTGCAATGATCTTGAATAAAATCAAGTAATGGAATCACCTGAGATGAAATTATTGGATCAGTACGCAAGCTTTCGCCGGTAATATATATTATTTTCATATCTTTTGGGTGAAACCCTCTTGCCTCTGAATAATTGACTTTGGTCTATTCGAAGTATAATGTGAAACCATGGCAGCAGCGTAAAAAAATAAATACTCATTGAGCAGGATATCGCCTGAAAACTGTGCATTGATAAGATAGAAAATAAAAATGTATTTAAGTGGCGATGCTGATTTTTTATACGCGTAAAGAGCCATTGTTAACAATCCAACCGTAGCAAATAATCCGTTTTCGATTAATAACTCGAGAATTATGTTGTGTGGATAGATTCTTTCGCCAGATGATGTTCCAGTTAATAGCTTTTCGTACCCACCAATTCCATTACCAAATAACATGTTTAAAAAATCTTGATTTAGGATTCTATCAATAGCCAGAGGCCAAACAACCCCTCTGCTTTCACTTAGTGATTCACTACCATCCGGAATCTGAAGCAAAAATCTTTGATATAAATACGACTCAGCATCTATAAATGACAAAGCCCAAACTGAAGCCGACAAAATAAAGCAAATTACAAATAGTTTGCCAGCGCGTTGAATGGCATTTTCCCCGTATTTACTGTAATACCACAACATGAAGACAACAATAGCACTAACGACAGGTCCCTTGGATCCAGCGGTGTAAATAACCGGAAGAGCAACGATAGAAATAATAATAAGGTAAATTATCTTTAAACGAAATATAATCGCTGCAAGGATAAATAACTCTATCGTAGATCTCGAGATCCAAATCGGATTGAAAACACCAATCTCCAATCGATCATTCACATTAACCGTAGAGACCATGGACAAAGAACCAACTGCAGATATTATTAACAAGCCAGCCATGGGAATAGAATAACCAATAAGGAACTTAGTAAGTTTTCCTCTTAAAATATAAGGAACGAGCATCATTGGAATTGCTTTCACAATGAACATTTGAGTTTTATAAATTGAATACTGGTTTAAATCCGAAGAAACAATTCCAATATTATAAAAAATAACAACGAAAAATATTGCAGCAATATGTCCAGCTCTAAACTTGACTTCAACCAAATAAAATAGTGAAAACAGAGCTATCCAAGGCAAAAGACTTAGGCCCGATGCATCTGGAAATACAACTCCCAATAGGTAAGGTGAGTTAAATACAATTCCAGATGTTACTAATGGATTAATGTACATGCTTAAAAAAATTAAAGATTTCGTACCAGTAAAACATGACGAACAAAACGCTGAGCCAGACACGCCCCAAAGTCTTGCCAGGGCATACGATCGGTCAAAATTGCCATGGAATGGTGTAATTCAATCATCTGGTCAAGGCGGCAGCGGAAAAATTTGGCAGTGATGACTCTGGTTTCTTGAACTCACAGAAAGCAGCCACTATTGGATATCTCGAAGGGAGTTCTGAACATTTGGAATCATCCCAGATCGCAAGCTTTCATGAGGGCTGCAAACCAGGGCTTCCGCACTCGCCTATCATAAAGTTTTAAGGCCCAGTAATTGAGCACGCAAATCATCGTCCCATGCGGCACGTTTTCTTCGGATGCTAAGGCTAGTCTTTTTACGTCCGGAGGTGTCTGTGCGCAGGATATTGAGGACGATTTTCTTGAGCAACGAGAGGTTTTCCGGCGCATTGTCCTTGCGAACGGTGCTGGCATCTTCGCGCGTTGTGACATCCAGTACCCAGTGCAGTTGGTTTTCAATCGCCCAATGGGAACGAACCGCTTGAGCCATATCCGACGGCATCAGTGGACGCGAGCTGATGTAATAGCGCTGTTCCAGTTCCGATTCTTTCCCTTTGACTTGGCGCAGCGACTCGATTCGGCCAATCACCGCACAGCCGGGCCAGTCCGTTTCAGAGACGACACCCTTTGCTGGCAACACCGAGCAGCGTTGGGCCACAATACGGCCGTGCCCTGTGTCGATGTCAGAGATGTGCATGACGTCCTCTTTCTGATCAGCAAATGCATTTTGAACGGCCTGCAGCAGACTGGGTTGGTTACCCTTAACCGCCAGCAGATAATCCGCCTTTTGACTGATGATCTGCCGCGCGATCGCTTTCTGACATCCCATGGCGTCGATGCTAACCAAAAAACCCTTGATGTAGAGCGCATCAAGCAGTTCTGGAATGGCGGTAATTTCATTACTTTTACTGGCGACTTTCTCTTGCCCGAGCACCAAGCCAAGTTCAGTCGCAAAGGCGCTGACCATATGAATGGCTTGCTCACCACCGGTGCCAGATCCGCGCACCGTTTTGCCATCGACTGCAATCGTGCCGCTCAAACCCGTCACCACGCTACTCACCCAACGCCTAAAACAAGCCTCAAAGCTTTTGGGGTTAAGCAGGCGATAGATGCGCAAAAATGTATCTTCAGAAGGAATGCCGTTCTTGAGTGCCATGAACCGGCGCAACCAACCCTCGTGCGCACGCGACCATTCCACGACTTCTTCCATCGTGTCACAGTCTGCCAGCACCGCCGATATAGTCATCACCAGAATTTCCTGAAAGTCATGCCGCGTGCCGTTGCTCGGCTTGCGCGGGTCTGCCAACCCTGCCAAAACGTCCATCAAAACCGCTCCTTCGATCATCTTTTGCAATGCCCAAAAGACGAGAGTAGACGGGATTTTTGTTGAGTTTACAAACGGCTCTCATAGGTCTTTGAATGCGAACGAATTATTGAAAAAGAAAATGCAAAATCAATTACTCAATCCGAGTGCGGGAGCCCTGGGCTGCAAACGTTTTGCAGGGGCGGCTCTGTAAACAAAATTTCAGATTTAAGTTTATCGAGCAAGACATCAGAGCTAAATTTCCTTGCATACAAATGTGCAGCATTTAGTGCATCATCCCCTGATGATTTAATTGTTCTTAAATACTTTAAGCTATCACGGATATTCAATATATTACCCGAATCGGAAAGAATTCCTAGAGGATATTTTGTGATTACATTTCCGGTCTCTGAATCTTTGTCAGCAAGGGCAAGAATAGTTTGCAATTTTCCAATTGCTTCAACTACCTTGCCAGGAACTTCGTATTTATAATCTCGGGCCTGCATGACAATAATTGCATCGCACAAATCTTCGTATTCACTCATTTTATCAGGCGGGAGCTGACCAACATACTCGAAATTCTCATTCATTTTAAATTTTTTTACATAGTCAATAGCCTCATGAACACTATCCCCCCCTCCAGCGAAAATTAATTTTATTTTAAAATACGTACCATCTGTATGCTGCAGAGGAAATCTGATAGCTTCCAATATTGGAAGCAGCGATCGGGGTTTGTTTAAGCTGCCAAAATAACCTAATGTCATGCATGTTGATATTTCTTTATTTTTGAACTTAGAACTTGTCTCGTAGCATTGTGGAATGTATACAAACTTATCAGCTGAAAATAATGATCTTGCCTTTATTAGATACTCTAAATAATTCTCCGCGTTAACAATAACGCTGTTTGATGAATCAATAATTTCATTGAAACGATTTTGCAAGCAATCATCCCCAAACTCGGGCATCGTTCTCAAAGGTGGGTCATGTAACTCATATATCAAATCACAACCAAAATACTGGCTAATTTTAGATGCCGCTATACCCCCTTCAAGCAGTCCGCCACACACTCCCCAAATTAGATCTGGCTTTCCTAGTGTTCGTTCAGCAATTTCAATTTCGCTATTTTTTAAACGATCACCCCAGCCGCATGAAACTTTATTCCAATAAAATTGATCTCCGCGAAGTCTATAAAATCCCCTGGTTATCTTTTTGAAAAAATCATTCTCTATGATTTTAGGATAAGGTCCGAAGTTTTGATTTCTAAATACTTTTCCAGGAAAAATTGCATCAATGGAAGGCTGCAATTTATGATGTACTATTTTCGAGGAAACCAATGAAGTATTGATCCCCAAAAGATTCAGAGCTCTTGCGATTGAAAGAATTCTTTTTGTCGACCCCATCCATCCATATTGAAATGCATTTCCTGTAACGATCCAGATGTGCTTGTGATTATTGGTTTTCATATTTCAATTAGTTAGCCTTAACCTGGTTCGCAGAAATATGTTGTTTAGAAAATCACCAATAAACATAGTGACCAAGAATGATTTATAACCAAATTCTTTAAATGTGAGTGATCCAACGAGCAAAGCAAGTGCTGTAGTTAAACTCCAAGAGTTAAATACAACTTTCGCACGATGAGTCATCATCAAAATTTGACCCGGTACGCCAGTGAACATCAAAATGAATCTAAATACACAATACAACAAAATTCCACTTGATGCCTCTGCATATTCATGACCGAACAACAAAACAGTAATTTCATCAGAATACAATGCAAGAGTCATGATTGCTGGCAACGCAAGGAAGATCGAATTTGTTACCACCGTCCTCTCTTTTATCCGAATATCTTCATACTCCTTTAATAAAAACTTTCTACTGACTTCAGCCATATATAACGAAGATATCGTAAGTATTATCATACTCACAAACGAGCCGCACTGAACAGCAAGTTTGAAAAATGCAACATCGAAACTAGTTCCCAATAACTGCACCAGTATTACACTTGCATGGTCGCTTGCAACGCTAATTAGTGATATAAGCCATAATTGGAAAATTCCACCAAAATTGATACCAGAATTTAGATAATTTTTAACCTCTTTATTTCTGCTGAAATATTTTGAGATTAGATATATTGAAGCTGTAATTGAAATGAAATTGCCGAATACTGTTATGAATGTGACGGTTTGGGCGGATAATTCGTGCAAATATAAAAGTACTGACAATCCCATTATCATTACCAATGGCTTCAAAAGCGGCTCTGGTATATTCGCCAACAATCTGTAATTTAAACCACGTAAAATACCTGTTATAATCGAGCTCTGAGCCATTAAACCAGCCATCAGAAAAAATAAGTACACACCTATACTCAAATCAGGCAATACATGTTTAAAATTTAATGCAGCAATCGCAAGTAGAGCAGCTGCACAAAGTGGAGCGCATAACCATGCCACCACTATTTTTTTTATTTGTGCATTTGACAAGTCTTGTTCGTTAGCCCCCAGATACGATGTAGAGTATGAACTTAGACCAAATTGGATTAATGCGGATATTATCGATGCCAACGATATTGTAAAGGCATATAAACCATATTCAGCAGGCCCCAATAGCCGTGCCCCTAAAATTCCAAATAGTACTGAAAGAGCAGAGCCAGCAATGGCTATTATTATTGCATATACATGTCTTATTTGCATGGCGTAAAATTATTTGTCAGAAATAATTCCACATGTATCTATGATCTTATCGACTTTATTCCAATCTTCTTTTTTTAAATTTTTAAACTCCTTGTGCGCCACAAGAATCACAACTATATGAGCCATGTTCAATGCTTTACTAAGCGATACCATTTGGATTTTTGTGCCTATACTCAAATTAATATTGTCTACGTTTGGATCTACCGCAACAACCAATCCATCATGCTCAGTTGCTATCAGCTGCGTTATTGTGAGAGCAGGACTTTCTCTCAAATCGTCTATATCTGGCTTGAACGCTAAGCCTAGGCAGGCAATCGTCAAGTCCTTGCTATTCAAGTCACTATTTTTTGCCAATAGCTCGTCGACTGAATTTTTTATTTTTGATATTACCCAGTGGGGTTTACAATCATTAACCTCCCGGGCAACCTTTATTAATCTTGCATCATCTGGTGTTTTGCTAACGATAAACCATGGGTCAACCGCTATACAATGACCGCCAACACCAGGGCCAGGTTGTAAAATGCTTACCCTTGGATGGTGATTTGCCAGTTTAATGAGTTCCCAAACATTAATATCTAGCTTATCGCAAATTATCGACAGCTCGTTGGCGAAAGCAATATTGATGTCGCGGAAGCTGTTCTCAGTCAGTTTGCACATTTCGGCCGTTCGAGCATTTGTTTTGATGCATTTCGCGTCTACAAAAATGTTATAGAGTTCGATTGCTCTTTGAGAGCACGTCTCAGTCATGCCGCCAATAACACGATCGTTGTTGACTAATTCATGCACGACTTTGCCAGGAAGAACGCGTTCCGGACAGTAAGCCACATTAATATCTGCTGCTTCTCCCTTTTGCTGCGGGAAACTCAAATCAGGACGTGCTACAGCTAGCCAGTCTGCCATCTGCTCGGTAGTCCCGACTGGTGATGTTGATTCGAGTATCACCAAGTCGCCTTTTTTGAGTACCGGTGCAATTGACTTTGCGGCGGCTTCCACAAATCTAATGTCTGGTTGATGGTCTCCCATGAAAGGTGTTGGGACTGCAATCAGGAATGCATCGGCTGGCTCTGGTCTAGTTGTGGCACGGAGATAACCTTGACTTACAGCCGCACTGACGATCAAGTCAAGTTCGGGCTCAACAATATGAATTTGTCCTTTGTTAATAGTATCTACAGCATGCTGATTGATGTCGACGCCTATGACCTGGATTTTGCGTGACGCAAGCATTGCGGCGGTTGGCAAACCAATGTAGCCAAGTCCGATCATTGAGACTTTACTGAAGCTGTTCCTCATTTTTCTTAACCCTTTAAAAAAGTAACAATTTTACTTGCCGCTTGACCGTCGCCGTAGGGGTTGTGTGCATGGCTCATACGTTGGTATTCACTAGAGTCTTCCAGTAATCGAATGACTTCGTTTGATATTTTTATTCGGTCCGTTCCGACAAGTTTTACAGTTCCCGCTGCAATGGCCTCCGGACGTTCGGTTGTATCTCGCATAACAAGGACGGGCTTGCCAATAGATGGAGCCTCTTCCTGAATGCCGCCTGAGTCCGTAAGAAGCAGGTATGCCTGATCCATCAAATAGACAAAGGGAAGATAGTCTTGTGGTTCTATCAGGTGAATATTCGATTTCTTGTCTAATAAACGCTTCACTGGCTCTTGAACATTCGGATTTAGGTGAACCGGATATACAATTTGCACATCCTCACGCTGGCTTAGTTCTGCCAGAGCAGCACAGATATTTAGGAAACCATCACCAAAGTTTTCACGGCGGTGCCCAGTAACTAATATAAGCTTTTTTGTTCTATCAAGAAATTTGAAACGGTGCACCATCTCCGCGACCAGCGTCGAGTCATTGCGAACACGTTGAACAACGTCCAGAAGGGCATCAATAACAGTATTTCCTGTCACGATGATGTTGCTTGGGCTATTGCCCTCCCGGAGTAAGTTAGCCTTGGCTGTCTCGGTGGGCGCGAAGTGAACCTCGGAAATAGCACCCGCAATGCGGCGGTTCATTTCTTCTGGCCAAGGGGAATAGATGTTCCCTGTGCGTAGGCCAGCTTCAACGTGACCAACGGCGATCTTTTCGTAGTAGGCGGCGAGACTTGTTGCAAGGGTTGTGGTGGTGTCACCGTGGACAAGCACCCAATCGGGGCGCCACTTCTTGAAAACACTCCGCATGCCCAACAAGACATTGCTTGTGATGTCAGTCAGATCCTGTCCTGGCTGCATGAGGTCCAAGTCAAAATCGGGCTTGATGTCGAAGAGTTCTAGAACTTGGTCGAGCATCTTGCGGTGCTGAGCAGTTACGCAGACTTTTGCATCGATCCCATCCGCTCTTGCTAGGGCATGAACGACTGGCGCCATTTTTATCGCTTCGGGCCTTGTGCCAAAAACTGTCAATATCTTCATATTTTTTTACAATTATTCAACTGTTACTGATTTGGCTAAATTACGCGGCTTGTCGACGTCTGTGCCCTTGACCAGGGCCGCGTAGTAGGAGAGCAGCTGCAGCGGCACCACATGCAGCACCGGCGAGAGCAGCCCGTAGTGCTCGGGCAGGCGCAGCACGTTCAGCCCCTCGTCGGCCTCAACGTGCGAATCGGCATCGGCAAAGACATACAGTTCACCGCCGCGCGCCGCGACTTCCTTGAGGTTGGACTTCAACTTATCCAGGAGTGCGTCGTTGGGGGCGACACTGATGACGGGCATGTCTTCGTCCACCAGCGCCAGCGGGCCGTGCTTGAGCTCGCCCGCTGGGTAGGCCTCGGCGTGGATATACGAAATTTCCTTGAGCTTGAGCGCGCCTTCCAGTGCAATTGGATAGTGGTGGCCCCGGCCGAGAAAGAGGGCGTGGTGCTTGTTGGCGAAGTGCTCTGCCCAGGCCATGATCTCGGGTTCCAGTGCCAGTACCTTCTGCACGGCGACTGGCAGGTGGCGCAGCGAGGCAAGGTGGGCGGCTTCGTCGGCCGGCGATAAGCGTCCGTTCTGCTTGGCGAGCGTGGCGGCGAGCAGGAACAGGGCGGCAAGCTGAGTGGTAAAGGCTTTGGTGGAGGCGACGCCGATCTCCGGACCGGCGCG
>Ga0172367_10007301_pt1 | contig 12705 bp, 11 predicted proteins | sample Lak10m_FD_114542 | JGI IMG/M metagenome (GOLD analysis project Ga0172367, IMG submission 114542) | Freshwater microbial communities from Kabuno Bay, South-Kivu, Congo - kab_022012_10m | ecosystem: Environmental > Aquatic > Freshwater > Lake | place: Democratic Republic of the Congo: South-Kivu...
CTACAAGGCGGCTACGAATTCTCGGATGGCCAGATGGACGACCAAGCCTTGGGTTTGTGGGTGGCCGAGCAAGCAAAGCAAGCCGGTGTGAATATCGTCGAACACACAGAAGTAACCGCGCTGACCCAAGACGGCCAAGTCACTACCGCGAAGGGGGCAACACACGCGCACGACCGGCTCATCAACGTCGCAGGCCCGTGGGCACAGCGTCTATTGCAGACAAGCGCGCTTGATTCACCCTACCAACTCGACCTGGTACGCGGCAGCCACTTGATTTTCGAACAACCCTGCAAGCAGGCGTATCTGCTGGAAGCCCCCAATGATCTCCGCATCTTCTTCGTCCTGCCCTGGCAGGGCAACACACTGGTCGGCACAACAGAAGTCCGGCAGACGCTAACTGAACCCATTGCGTGCAGTCCAGAAGAGCAAAGCTATCTGCTGAATGCCTGGTCGCATTACTTTCCGGCCATCCAGCCCAACGTCATCGGCAGCTTCGCCGGCCTTCGCCCCTTGCTTCGTAGTGCCCAAGATCCCAGCAAGGCCACCCGCGAATATGCCATCCACCGCACAGGCAAACTTGTCAGTGTGCTGGGCGGCAAGTGGACCACCGCCATGGCGCTGGCCGACAAAGTCAGTCACGCCATTCATTGAGGAACCATGACCAACATCACCATCCACCCCACCGCCATCGTTGACGACGGTGCACAAATCGGCGAAGGCAGCCGCATCTGGCATTGGGTCCACGTTTGCGGCGGCGCCAAAATCGGCAAGGGCGTATCGCTCGGCCAAAACGTCTTCGTCGGCAACAAGGTTGTCATCGGCGACCACTGCAAGATCCAGAACAACGTCTCGGTTTACGACAACGTCACCCTCGAAGAAGGCGTCTTCTGCGGCCCCAGCATCGTCTTCACCAACGTTTATAACCCACGCTCGCTGATTGAGCGTAAGGCTGAATACCGCGACACGCTTGTGAGGAAGGGCGCAACCCTAGGGGCCAACTGCACCATCGTGTGTGGCGTCACCATTGGTGAATTTGCCTTTGTCGGGGCCGGTGCGGTAGTGAACAAAGACGTCAAACCCTATGCCCTGATGGTGGGTGTGCCCGCCAAACATGTGGGCTGGATGAGTGAATACGGGGAGCAAATTCCTTTACCCCCCTTTGGTGAAGGCCAATATACCTGTCCACACACAGGTCAAATTTACACCCTCTGCCAAGATCAATTGAAGCGCCAACAGCCATGACTATCCCCTTCATCGACCTCAAGACCCAATACCAAGCGCTTAAGCCGCAAATCCAAGACCGTATTGATGCGGTGCTTGATCACGGTCAATACATCATGGGCCCGGAGGTGAAGGAGTTGGAAGACAAACTCGCGGCCTTCACGGGTGCCAAGCACTGCATCACCTGCGCAAGCGGCACGGAAGCTTTGCTCATGAGCCTGATGGCGCTGGGTATTGGGCCGGGCGATGAGATCATCACCACTCCTTTTACCTTTGTCGCTACCGCCGAGGTCATCGTGCTCTTGGGTGCCAAGCCGGTGTTCGTAGACGTGGAGCCCGACACCGGCAACATCAACGCCGACTTGATTGAAGCGGCTATTACTTCCCGCACAAAAGCAATCATTCCAGTGAGCCTGTACGGCCAAACCGCCGACATGGATGCCATCAACTCCATTGCCGCTGAGCACGGTAACCTGCCCGTCATCGAAGACGCCGCCCAAAGCTTTGGCGCCACCTACAAAGGCCGCCAGAGCTGTAACCTAAGTACCATCGGTTGCACCAGCTTCTTCCCCAGCAAGCCTCTCGGCTGCTATGGCGACGGCGGCGCCATCTTCACCAACGATGACGGCTTGGCCCAGGTTATGCGCGAGATCCGCGTGCACGGCCAGAGCCAACGTTACGTGCACACCCGTGTGGGCGTGGGCGGGCGTATGGACACCCTGCAATGCGCCATCGTCTTGGCCAAGCTAGAGCGCTTTGGATGGGAGGTGCAGCAGCGCCACGAAATTGGTCAGCGCTATAACCAGTTGTTAGACCAAGCTGGCATTGCCCGAGTGCAGCAGCGGCCCGAGCGCACCAGCGTGTTTGCCCAATACACCATCATGGTCTCCAACCGCGGAGCGCTGCAAAAGCACTTGGCCGAAGCAGGTATACCCACTGCAGTGCACTATCCCGTGCCACTAAATGAGCAACCTGCCTACAAGCATCTTTGTTGCCCCGAATGCACCCCGGTTTCCAGCCAAATTGCCAAGAGGGTCGTGAGCTTGCCCATATCTCCAGACCTCAATCAAGAAATCATTCAACAAATCGTATTGAAAACAACTCAATGCTTGCGCTAACTAATATTTGTAAAACGACGAGAAAAACCACTTAATGCAATTCGGAAGAATTCTAGGCTTCTCAGTTGGTCCAATAGGAGCGGCACTACTAGGGGCTATTAGTCTGCCCGTCACTGCTTGGATGTTTAGTGCAGATGATCTTGGCCGGATCGCTATGCTGCAGACCGTGACCAGCTTGCTAATTATTGTTGTAGGCCTGGGCTTGGATCAGAGCTACTTGCGTGAATACCATCAAGCGGGCGACCGCCGCTTGCTGTTCCGTCGTGTGACGTTACCCGGGCTGTTACTCAGCGTGCTGGGCGCCACGGCCATCCTGGTAATCGCGCCTGATCGGTTTGCCTCAGCAATTTTCGGCAGCACGGATGCCACACTGTCTTTTACAGCCATACTTGCCATATTGGCTGCATATTGCTCGCGCTATTTGTCGCTGATTGTGCGTATGGAAGAGCGTGGGCTAGCATTTTCAATGAGCCAGTTGCTGCCGAAAATCATTTTCCTTAGCGCCTTGCTCCTGCTATACGTAAGCAACGGCCAGCGCACATTTTCATGGCTGCTAACCATTCACCTTCTGAGCATTCTGGCAACTATGCTTGTTTTTTCATGGAATACCCGCCATGTTTGGATGAATCTCGAAACACCGCAGCCAGATGCATCACCCAAACTAGGCAATCTGATGGGGTTCGGTGTTCCGCTCATGCTGGCTGGGTTGGCCTTCTGGGGCGTCGAAACCGTAGACAAGGTGATGCTCCGATACATTGGTAGCTTTGCCGAGTTAGGTATTTATTCGCTTGCCATAGGCATTGCCTCCATAGCGGGCACTCTCTCCGTCATCTTTACGACCATTTGGATGCCGACAGCATACCGATGGGCGAATGAACCCGATTGCGCTAAACGGATCGAGGCCGTAGCCCAGAAATTAGTGGCTGCCGGAGGTATCCTGGTATGTATTACGGGCGCATTTACCTGGATGCTGGGATTATTATTGCCTACAGAATATTCCAGCGTTCAGCATCTGGTGTGTCTATGCATGGTGCCACCAGTTCTGTATGCAACTGCGGAAGTCACGGGTAGCGGACTTGCAATTAGTAGAAAAAGCGCCCCAATAATGCTCATTACACTGATCGCGGGCGCACTGAATATATTAACCAATATTGCTTTAATTCCAATGTTGGGCGCGAGCGGCGCAGCAATTTCCACAGCGCTTTCGTTCTACGTATTTTTTGTATTACGCAGCGAGACGGCGATGCGGTGCTGGCATCCAATGCGGCGAAAACCACTGTATATCCCCACTGCCGCAGTAACTGCAACGGCAATCCTTTTGAGTTTAATCGGTCCACATTATCCGAATGTAGCAATCGCGATTTGGTTGGGCGCGGCTATTTTGCTTGTGAGGGAAAACAGAAAAATGCTAGAAGAATTAATGGATAGGTTCAAGATGTCAAGAAAAACGGATCCGGTTTCGAAAATTTCAAGCGCCCCGCAAATCGAATGCGAACAACCAGGATCCAAGCCATGATTTCAGTGATTGACTACGGTGCAGGCAATGTGGGCTCAGTCATCCGAATGATCGAAAAAGTGGGCGGGCGTGCACAGCGTGTTTCAACCTCGCGTGAACTCGCCGATGCGAATATTGCGATTCTGCCGGGAGTCGGAGCATTCGACTACGGCATGCAACGTCTGGCGGACAGCGGCCTCATCGAAGCGCTGTGCGAGGCAGCCCTAGTTCGCCGCATTCCCATCCTGGGGATATGCCTTGGTATGCAATTGATGTGCAAGCGCAGCGACGAAGGCCAGTTGCCAGGGCTGGGCTGGTTTGACGCCGAGGTGGTGAGATTCCAGTTCGATTCAATCGAACGCTTGCCGATTCCCCATATGGGCTGGAATACGCTCGAATTGATACGCCCCAACCGACTGCTTGACAACGAATTGCCGCGCACACGCTACTACTTTGTGCATTCCTACCGTGTTCAATGTAATGACGCTGCCGACGTTGTGGCCAGAACGACTTATGGCGAGCACTTCGTTTCCGCGTTCGAGCGCGGAAACCTGTTCGGCGCCCAGTTCCATCCCGAGAAAAGTCATCGCTTCGGAATGGCCATGATAAAGAAATTCGTGGAGTGGGAACATGCTCAGTAACCGAGTCATCCCAACACTGCTGTTACAGGACGGTGGCCTTGTCAAAACCAGAAAATTCAAGAATCCGAAGTATGTCGGCGACCCAGTCAATGCGATAAGGATCTTTAACGAGAAGGAAGTCGACGAACTGGTGGTTCTGGATATCCAAGCGTCGAAGCAGGGCCGGGAACCCAATTATGCGTTGATCAACGAAATTGCCGGCGAGTGCTTCATGCCGCTTTGCTATGGAGGAGGTGTCCGCTCGGTTGAAATGGCTGCTCGGATTTTCGACTGTGGTGTCGAAAAAGTATGCCTACAAACGGCGGCATTGGAAAATCCAGGTCTCATCACCCAGATCGCCAAGCGTTTCGGCAGCCAAGCGGTCGTTCTGTCGGTTGATGTCAAACGGGATTGGCTGCGCCGCACTCGCTTGTACGCTGCGAAAAGTGGCAGCACCGCATCGCAGGCCTGGACTGATTTCCTTCGGATGGGCGTGGAGGCCGGAGCGGGTGAAGTGATCGTCAATTCCGTCGACCATGATGGCGAGCTTGACGGATACGACCTGGAAGTCATCCGCCAGGTCGCCGGCATGGTCGAAGTGCCTGTCATTGCGTCGGGTGGGGCCGGCAAACTGGACGACTTTAAGGCTGCAATTGCCGCTGGCGCCTCCGCCGTGGCTGCCGGCGCCATGTTCGTCTTCCACGGGCCGCACCGGGCTGTATTAATTACTTATCCCCGCTACGAAGAGCTGGAAAATATTTTAGGAGCAAAAATTTGACTGAATCCAAAAAAATATGCAAGCGCTGCATCATGGACAGCAGTGTGCCAAACATCACGTTTGACGATCAGGGTGTGTGCAACTACTGCCGAGAGTATCTCGAGCTATGCAGTCATGTTCTGGATGACAGCAACGGGCAAAAAGAAGCCAAACTACAGTCGTTGGTCGCGCGCGTGAAGAAAGCCGGCGAGGGCAAGCCGTACGACTGCATCGTCGGCGTTTCCGGCGGCGTTGACAGTTCGTGGGTATTGGTGCGCGTGGTCGAATTGGGATTGCGCCCGCTGGCCGTGCACATGGACAACGGCTGGAACTCGGAACTGGCTCAGCACAATATCGCGTCGCTGGTGCAAAGATTGGGTGTGGATTTGCACACACACGTCATTGATTGGCACGAGTACCGTAAGCTAATGCAGTCGTTCTTCGACGCCGATGTGCTGGACGTTGAGCTTCTCTACGACAACGCTGCGCTTGCCGTAAATTACCGCGAAGCTGCCAAATATGGAGTCCGATTCATCCTAGCCGGCACCAACTCAGCCACCGAGGGCATGCGCATGCCGGAAGGGTGGAACTGGTTGAAATTTGACAAAAAGAACATCAAGGCGATTGCTGAAAAATTCGGCAGCATGCGCCTTTCGACCTTCCCGGCCATCGGCACAATGGATTTCTTTCGCTTTCGGTTCATCAACCGCATCCGTTGGACGTCCATTCTGGACATGATGCCCTACAACAAAGCTGCCGTGCTGCGTGAACTGCAGGAAAAATACGGATACAAGCCCTACCCGTACAAGCATTACGAATCGATATTCACGCGCTTTTACCAGGGCTATATTCTGCCGACCAAATTCGGGGTGGACAAGCGTAAGCTCCACCTGGGCACCCTGGTTGCCTCAGGCCAAATGGACAGGGCTCAGGCGCTCGCCGACCTGGAACGGATTCCCTATCCGAGCCAGGCGCAGTTGAACGAAGACCGCCAGTATTTCCTGAAAAAGATGAACTGGACCGAGGCGGATTTGCAAGCCTATCTGGCTCGCCCCGCGGTTGCGCACGACGCTTATGGAAGCGAGCGTTCGTTCTGGAATTTCTGTGAACGCACTCTGAAGCGCCTGCGCGGTGCCCGAACGCAGCGGAAGATGGCCTGATGAAAATTCTCGTTTTCTGTGACAACTACCCGCGTCCCGGTCCAGGCTACGCCGATTCCTTCGTGCGTGTGCGGCTGGAGTCATACCTGCACAGTTTGGACGCCGATATTGTCGTGGTCAAACTCCGGCGCGTGGCAGCGGGCGAAGAAAACTACGTGTTCAACGGAGTCAAGGTCCAGCATCACACGCGCGAAAGCCTGCCGGCGCTGCTGAAGGCATTTCAGCCAGACGTGATGCTGGCCCATTTCATCCAAGCCTATTTGTGCCGCACCTTGCCGGCGCTGACCGACACACCCTTGCTGACCTGGGTGCATGGCGAGGAAGCGCTGTCCTGGACGCGGCGCCTCTTCTACCTCCGCACGCTGGGCGTAAAGAGTTTCCTGAAGTACGTTGCTGCCAACACGGTACAGCGCCACGAAATGGCCAAACTGTTTCGCTGGGCGAACCGTTCCGAGGGCCGTACACAGTTTGTTTTCGTTTCGGAATGGATGCGGCGCATTGCCGAAGCCGATGTGGGCGTGCGCCTACAGCACTGCAACATCATTCCGAACTGTGTCGACAACAATTTTTTCCAGCAGGTTGCGAAGCGCCCGGGAGACAACCGCAAGATTCTCCTGATCCGCTCGTTCAATTCCGCCAAGTACGCGAATGACATTGCCGTGGCGGCCATTGAAAAGCTGAGCCGGGAGTACAAGGGCTTTGAGCGGTTGCAGTTCACGATTGTCGGCGAAGGCAAGTTGTGGGATAAATTGACGGCGCGCATCCGCTTTCCCAACGTCACGCTGATCAACCGCAGCCTGGATCATGAGGAAATCCGCAGCCTGCACGCAGGCCACGGTGTATTCCTGTGCCCGACGCGCCAGGACGCGCAAGGTGTTTCGATGTGCGAAGCAATGTCCAGCGGGCTGGTGCCGGTCGCATCCGACAATACGGCGATACCAGAATTTCTCTCGGAGCGCGAAGGCTATTTGTGCAAGTCGGTCAGCGAGGTTGCGGCGGCGTTGGCCGAACTGGCGGACAACGATATGTTGTTCATGGAAAAGGCGACGGCTGCCGCACGGGCCATACGTGCAAGCACCGGGTATGAAGCCACGATAGACAAGGAAATCAGGCTGATCAAATCGGTGGTCGCTCCAGCCCTGGCCACGGCCAGGTTGCCGGACTGACGCGGTGCCCGCCATGCTTAAAAAGATCTACAGCGCCCTTTTCCATTTCGCAAAGCTGTTGCCCGGCAGCGCACGCCAATCGCTGGGCTGCCGTATCCGCATCGCTTTGCTGCGCCGGCTGACTGCGGGCTGTGGGCGCGGTATCAACGTGCTGGGCGGCGCTGAAATTGGCGCTCCGCATAATTTGACCCTCGGCGACAACTCGGCTATCGGCCTGGGCTGCTATTTAAGCTGCCTGGACAAGGTGACGATTGGCGACCGGGTTCTGATGGGGCCCGGCGTCATGATTTACACCTCCAACCATGTATGGAACCCGGAGGCCCTCACCTATTTTCGCCAAGGTGAAACACTGGCCCCGGTCACGATCAAGGATGACGCCTGGATAGGTGCGCGCTCCATCATCTTGCCTGGCGTGGTCATTGGGAAAGGCTGCACGGTCGCAGCCGGTGCCGTGGTCACTCGCAGCACGGCGGATTATTCTGTCGTCGCCGGCGTGCCGGCCGTTCAAATTGGCACCAAGGCAATTGGGGTCCAGGTGGCAGCATGAATCAGACCCGTCTCAGCGTCGTAATGTTTTCCGCCATGCTCAGCCACGGCGGCGGCCGGGAGACTTGGCTCAGCAATATATTGCCCGAGTTGCTCGCGCTGCGCGCATTCGACCACATCGATGTCCACTACGTGGCCGATGCGGAGACCGATACCCACGCCAAACTGCAAATCTGCGCCGACCCCCGCATCAATTTTTTCGAAACCAGGCTCCCCGTCAGCAACAGCAAGCTGACGTCGGTGCGGCGCATCGCCATATTTTGCGCCCAGGTGGTCCGGCGCCTGCGCCGGGTTCCGGCGTCGGGGCATTGCGTGGTTGCAGTCGGCACGTTTTACGAAGGTGCGGTCCTGGCGCTGCTCAAGCTTTTCTCGCGTCGTCCCCCGACCCTGGTCACATGGATTCGCGGCGTGTGGTCCAAGGAAATCAACCACCGGCATGGCAATTTTCTCAAGCAATTGATCTGCTCATCCGAAAAGCTGTTCATGCGCTGCTCGGACCACATCATCTCGAACGGACACGATACCAAGCAGTTCTATGAGGCCCTGCTTGGCCGCCATATCGAGGCCATTCCGAACGCGCTGGACTTGAAAAAGTTCGCCGCAATGGCGCGCCCGGCTTTCCAGGAGGACCGCAAGACTATTGCCTATATTGGCCGCCTGAGCGAAGAAAAGGGATTTCGCAGCTTTCTCGATGCAGTTGCTGCTTATTTTGCCGCGCACGCCTCTTCCACGCTGTCGTTCGAAATTGTCGGCGATGGGCCTTTGCGCGCACTAGCCGAGGCTTTCGTCGCAGACCACTCGGGGCGTCCCGTGCGCTATCTGGGCCCCATTTCAAACGAGCAAATGCCGGGTTACCTCTCCACGATAGATGCCGGCGTCAATCTGACCTATTCCAAGGCATCGGGCGGTGGCGGGGTTTCAAATGCAATGCTTGAGCTCATTGGTGCTGGACGTCTGGTCATCGCATGGGACTCGCCAATTTACAAACAGGTATTGAACGGCCAGCAGGCTCTGTTTGTAGACGAATCCATCGTTGCCGAGTTGGCAAACAGCTTCGCTAGAGTTGACGCTGATCCGATAGAGATGCGTAGACGTATCAAGTGCAGCAGCCAAGTGCTTAGCTGTTACTCGTTGGAAAACCACGTCCGGCACTTCATTAATTATGTCAACAATTAGAAATTCAAGCTTAGATAGGGTCGTATCCAGGTTGCCAAGATCACGATCTACTCTATTTACGCCAATGATGCTGGTTGGCGCGATTGCCATTGCCGATACTTTTGGCGGATTAGTGCAAGATATTTTTCCAGCCACTCTATTTTTGCGCACATTAATGGTTGGGTTTCTAATTATCTATATCTTAAGGCCATCCACCAATCGGCAGGACTTACACATTCTCTGGCTGGCCCTCATCGGTTATTTGCTTGGCCGAGTAGCAATAGATTCTATTATTTTTCAGGATTTAAAGGTATTGTCCCTTGAGATCAGTGCAACCCTCAGACTGCTGTACTTTCCTTTATTATTCAATTATCTTCACCGTCAAATTGAGAGGGGGAGTATTAGTTCAGGCGATATACGTCGTATGTTATCTCTCTATGGGTGGCTGATTTTGGCATCTCTACTGCTTGGCCATGTGACGGGATTGGGTGGAACTATCGGCGGGCGCGGTGTCGAAATGGAGGGCGGCAAGGGCTTCATGATTGGAGCCAACGAAGTGGGCTTGATGTTGCTATTGACTGCACCTTTCGTAGGGGCAGATATGATGCGCCTTTTGCGCAGTACTTGGCTGGGCGGCTTAGTTCAACTGATTGTGTATGCCATGGCCGGATGGCATGTATTTACAAAATCCTCATTGATTGCAGTATTGACTACTGCATTCTCGGTCTATCGCGCGTTTGTCAAGCTCGGTCATTTTTCGAAATGGTTGGTGCGAATTTTACTGCTTGGTGTCGGCATATTTTTCGTGTCACTGGTACTGAAGAGTCTAGAAGCGATCCAAGCGTTTGCACTAGATACCTTCTTTGCTGCGCTGTTGAATGACGGACTGCTAGCTTTCCTTTTTCGGGGGCGGCAAGATTATATTTCCGCCATCTATCCGCAACTCGTTGAGCATGATCTGAGTGGTTTGTTTCTATTGTTTGGTGCCGGTGAGTTTTTTATCCGCGATTTGTCGATCGGTCCGTTGATGCTGGATCAAGGCGAAGGCACGACGTTCGAAATGGATCTATTCGATCTAGTAGGTGCATATGGCGTTGTCGGGGCTTTATTATTCTGCGCCGTTGTCGCCACAATGTTGCGCAAATCCGGCCGAATTCGCATTCCCTTGGATGTCAAAATCGTTATTTTTTGCGTCCTGATCCACGCATTCATGGCTGGTCATGTATTTTTTTCTCCGCAGGTCACGACGGTACTCGCACTTGTACTGCTGTATTTTCGCGACCATGGTGACAGGCCATTTCATAGGCGCTATTTCCAACAAAAGAAAGTATCCCATTTGATATGAAAACAGTTTTAATTGTATTTGGAACTCGTCCTGAAGCTATCAAGATGGCCCCAGTAGTCAGCACACTACAGCGCAGTTCCCTCTTGAATGTCAAAGTCTGCGTGACTGCCCAGCACCGCGAAATGCTCGACCAAGTGCTGCGCCTATTTAATATTCAGCCTGATTATGATCTGAATCTCATGAGGGCGGGGCAAGATCTATCTGACATCACTGCTCGTGTGATCTTGGAGATGCGTCCCGTGCTGACCGATTGCCGTCCGGATATCGTTTTGGTGCATGGCGACACCACTACTGCCATGGCGGCTGGGCTGGCTGCTTTCTACGCCCGAATACCCGTAGGGCACGTGGAAGCAGGTCTTCGAACTAATGACATTTACTCACCTTGGCCAGAGGAGATGAATCGGCGCATGGTCGGCCGTCTGGCAGAAGTGCATTTTTCGCCTACCGTGATTTCGCGCGATAGTTTGCTAGCAGAAGGAGTGGCGGCCCATACCATCCACGTGACCGGCAACACGGTCATTGATGCCCTTTTCGACGTCGTCGCCCGCCTCAAGAGCGACCGTGAGCTCATTGCTTCCCTGGAGCAGCAGTTCAGCTTCATTGACGCTTCCAAGCGATTGATACTCGTAACCGGACATCGCCGGGAGAACTTTGGCGGCGGTTTCGAGAATATCTGCCGTGCGCTGGGAAAACTGGCCGAACGCAAGGATGTCGTGATCGTCTATCCGGTTCATCTGAATCCAAACGTGAAGGAACCAGTTCATCGTCTGCTGGGAGATGCGGAAAACGTAATGCTGATTGATCCGCTTGAATATGTTCCATTTACCTTTTTGATGCAGCGCGCGCACCTCGTATTGACTGACTCTGGTGGCATCCAGGAAGAAGCCCCTTCGCTTGGGAAACCGGTGTTGGTGATGCGTGACAACACGGAGCGCCCGGAGGCAGTCACGGCGGGTACAGTCAAACTGGTGGGTACGAGCTTCGAGTGCATCGTCGAAAGTGCCAACATGCTGCTCGACAATTCTGCTGCTTATGACGAAATGGCGGGAGCCCACAATCCGTACGGCGACGGACAGGCAAGTTCACGTATTCGCGAAGTTCTTGAAGCTCGATTGATGTCGTCTGCGATGACGGACTAAGGATTTTGATGAAAGTTTTATTTCAGTCGCGTTCGACGCTTTTTTCAGTTCCTGGCGGGGATACGGTGCAGTTGATGAAGACTGCCGAGTCGCTCCGTAAACTTGGTATCACCGTAGATATTTCAACCGAATTGGAGCCGTCACTCGCGGGCTATGACTTGGTTCATTTGTTCAATTTGATGCGCCCACAGGAAGTCTACGTGCAGGCTGTCAACGCTAAGAGCCAAGGCAAGCGAGTTGCACTTTCGACCATTTATGGCCTTTACACCGAGTACGAGCGTAAGGCTCGCCCTGGTCTTGCTGGTTTCGTTAGCCGTCATGTATCACCTTGGCAGGTCGAGCGCTTGAAGGTGTTGGCCCGTGTCATTACCAATAGAGAAATCGGACGCGGAAGCATGCTCGTCGCCGGGTTTGGATACAAACAACTTTGCGGGCGCGTGACCAAGCTGGCGGATGTTTTTCTGCCCAATTCTGGCAGTGAAATGGGCCGTGTTCATGCAGATTTTCCGCAGTCGCGGGAGAAGCCATTCGTTGTGGTACCCAATGCGGTCGATGAAACCGTGTTTGATCCTGCTTACGTTGTGGTGCCTGAATCCATGAAACGTTTTGAGGGCTGTATCGTGTCCGCCGCCAGGATTGAGGGGCGCAAATGCCAATTGGAGCTGGTCCGCGCTGTCAAGGGGCTTGACGTTGATCTCGTACTGATCGGCAAGCCCGCACCAAATCATGTCAGCTATTATGAACAGATTAAGCGTGAAGCAAGCGACCGAATTCATTTCGTCGGGCAAGTTGATCACGAAAAACTCGCGCAGTATTACGCGGCCGCTAAGGTGCATGCGCTGGTGAGTTGGATGGAGACACCCGGTTTGTCTTCGCTTGAGGCCGGGGCGATGGGCTGTAACCTAGTCATCACCGATAAGGGAGATACTCGAGATTATTTTGGAGACGAGGCCTATTACTGCGATCCGGAATCTGTTGATTCA
>Ga0172367_10007302_pt1 | contig 12704 bp, 9 predicted proteins | sample Lak10m_FD_114542 | JGI IMG/M metagenome (GOLD analysis project Ga0172367, IMG submission 114542) | Freshwater microbial communities from Kabuno Bay, South-Kivu, Congo - kab_022012_10m | ecosystem: Environmental > Aquatic > Freshwater > Lake | place: Democratic Republic of the Congo: South-Kivu...
AAGTGCGCGTCGTGGGAAAGATCGGCGCAGAGCGTCCATCCGGAGCAGGAGAGGAGCCCGGCAGCGGCGCAGGCATTCCAGAAACGGATCGAGCCGCGGGGAGTTTTTGGGGGAAGAGTATCGGCTGAAAACGTCATCCTGGCAGGGTGGTGGGGACGAGCAGGATCGTCCGATCATTTTTGTGGTCCGATCTATAACGGATCGCGACTTGGAAGGCGCGAAAAATCGGCGACCCACCTGGTGGAGGTGGCGCATCCGTGCGGGTGCCGCGCGCGAATGCGTCCGGTTTCCGTCTCGACCGGCAGGGATCGATCCGCTTTGATAAGGTTCCCATGACGACACGCCGCAAATTTCTCCAGAGAGGTGCCGCCGCCTCCGTCCTCGCCGTCGCGCCCGCGATTGTCCGCGGACAGAACTTGAACTCAAAGCTCCAACTTGCCTCCATTGGATCCGATGGAAAGGGGTTGAGCGATATCAAGGCAATGTCGACGCACGACAGGCAACAATACGTGGCTTTCTGCGACATTGATCTGAACCGCACCCTCAACGTCAAACAGATCAGTCCGGAGACGCCGGTTTATCAGGACTTCCGCGAGATGTTCGCCGAGCTGGGCGACAAGATCGATGCGGTCACCGTGTCGACGCCCGATCACATGCACGCCTACTGTTCGATCAGCGCGATGAAGTTGGGCAAGCATGTCTATTGCCAGAAGCCTCTCACCCACAACGTCTGGGAGGCCCGCGAAGTGGCGAAGATGGCCAAGAAAACCGGACTCATCACCCGGATGGGCAACCAGATCCATTCCCACCAGTTCTACCGAACCGCGGTGCAGATCGTGCAATCGGGACGGATCGGAAAGATCGTCCAGGTCCACTCCTGGGTGGGCACGCCCGGCCACTGCCGCAGCGGCCACATCAGCCGGCCGAGGCACACTGATCCCGTCCCGGAGACGCTCGATTGGGATAAGTGGATCGGCGTTGCTCCGGTGCGGCCCTACGTCGGGGGCAGGTGCTATGCGCCCTGGGGTTGGCGCGATTGGCAGGATTTCGGCGGGGGCGCCATCGGCGACTTCGGCTGCCACATTCTCGACCCGGTCTACACCGCGCTGAACATCACCGGCTCTTCCGATGATTTCATCGCCGAGCACTCCGGAATGAATGACGAGGTCTGGCCCGCGCAGACGACCTACAGCTTCACCGTGCCCGGCACCGAATACACCGCGGTGGAGCGCCTCAAAATCACCTGGTATAATGGGGGTATGATGCCCTCGATCAAGGGGTCGCACCTTCCCGAACGTGAGGCGCTGCCATCGAGCGGATCCATGTTGATCGGCGAGGGCGGCACCCTGATCGTGCCACACGTCGCTGCACCGCTTCTCTATCTCGAGGGCGGGGAAGCAAGCACAAACTACGAGATGGCCGACGATCGCGACCATTACCACGGATGGATCGATGGCTGTTTGTCAGGGAAGCAGCCGTCGGATGATTTCGAATACGGGGCGCGTCTCACCGAGACGATCCTGCTCGGCAACATCGCGGTGCGTTATCCCGCCACGAAGCTCCGGTGGGACGCCGCCAAGATGCGCTTCTCGAACAACGATGACGCCAACCGTTGGCTTGCGCGCGACTATCGCGAGGGCTGGGATCTCAAGGCCCTGATCGGCTGAAGTTCGACCACGAAGGGCCGGTTGACCGGCTCACCGGGTCGAAGGCCGCACATCGGAGACGACGAGGCGGTTTTTGGCGCCCGAGTTGAGCCGCGCCATCGAGTGCCGTGGCTGGAGGTTGGGTGAAACCCAAATTTGGTCGAGACGCAGCAGAGGATAGTCCGGGGGGTGGGTGTTTCCCCAGCCGGTTCCGACCTCGCCGTAGGTGTCGAGCATGCCACTGTTTTCGAGGGGGCGGAAGACGTCGTCGCCCGGAGGAGTTCCAAAGCCTCCTCCGATGATGCGCCCGATGCTCTGGCGGTTGATGGGATGCTCCCCGAGTTGGGTGCGGACAAGGCGGCGGTTTTCAATTCGCGCGGTGATCAGTTGGCTCCAGACGGCGGGCTGCCACATCCGGAGGTTCGGCGCGCACCCGGGAAGGTCGAGATTGGAAACATCCAGGACGAGACCGTCGGGACGTTTCAGGCGCACATGCAGGGCGGGAGAATCCGGCTCACCGATGACGGCAAGAGCTTCCCCGCGGCCGAGGATCGCCTTTTTCCCAACCAGGGTGACGGAACGCTCGACGCCGTAGAGCTGGTCGGCGACAGCCTCGAGAATGGTTTTCTCAGGGGCCTCCTGCACGATAAGGACGTCGGGACTCGACTCCGCCGCTTTCCGCAGTGAGGCCTCTTCGCCACCGCAGCGAACGTTCACGATTCGCAGGAGTTTTTCAGTCGGTGCGTTGGCGGGCTTTTTCTCGAGGGAGACGAAGAGCTCTCGGACGATGCCGGCCGCCTCCTCGGAAAAGCCGATGCCGGTGATGAGGAAAACGCAGAAGAGGACGCCGGGCACCACCCCGCGGGTGATGATCCAGCAGACCAAGGCCACGAGTGCTCCGGTGGAAGCCCAGATCCAGACCGGCACGAGGGTCACTGCGACCATGACGTCCCAGCGGTTCAGCAGGCAGGTGGCCACGGCGAGGTAGCTGAGGAGCAGGAGCGGTGGGACCGTGGTCGCGAGGGTCTTTTGAATGGTTCGCCACATGGGAGGTCGTGGTCCTGTCGAGGGACGAGCACAGGGTAGACTGGATCGGGCTTTTTTCCCGCGGAAATCTTCTCTTGCGGGGGGCGCGTTCGGGGTTTCGTTCCGGACATGTTGCGTGATCTGAAAGAAGAGGTGCTCGAGGCTAACCTCCGGCTCGTGAAGGAGGGGTTGGTGCGGCTCACTTGGGGAAACGTTTCGGGGATCGACCGGGCCAGTGGCCTGTTCGTGATCAAACCGAGCGGGGTCGCCTACGAAGATCTGACGGTCGATTCACTCGTCGTCCTCGACCTCGAGGGCAAGATCGTCGAGGGGACCTTGCGCCCCTCGTCGGACACCCCAACGCACCGCATCCTCTATCGAGAGTTCCCGGAGATCGGCGGAGTGACCCATACGCATTCGACGAAGGCGACCCTGTTCGCGCAGGCGGGGGTGGAGCTACCCTGTTTTGGGACGACTCATGCCGACCATTTTTACGGCACCGTGCCGGTCGTGCGCGAGCTGGCTGCGGCCGAGGTTGCGGACGACTACGAGACGAACACCGGGCTTGCGATCGTGGAGCGTTTCCGGGCCGAGGGCCTCGATCCGATCGCGATGCCGGCCTGTTTCCAGAAGTTTCACGCGCCTTTCACTTGGGGAGGAAGCGCCCTTGAGTCGGTAAAAAACAGCGTCGCCCTCGAGGTTTGCGCCGAGATGGCGATGGGGATGTGGCAACTCCGTCCGAAGTCGCCCCCCCTCCCCGCTCACCTTCTCGAAAAGCATTTTCTGCGCAAGCACGGTCCGGGGGCCTATTACGGTCAGGGCGGGGACTGAGTTCAATCCGCCCGGCAATAGTCTAACAAGCGCGCAAACACCTCCGTCGCCTCGAGTGAGGATCCGTTTTCGAGGCCGGGGAAGGCACCGATCAAGACGGGATGATCTTCTCTACTTTTCGGGATGCAGCCGTGTGAGCCCTTCACAAGAGATGCGTCGAGCGGGATCACGTCCATGAGCATGCGGAACCCGAGCATTTTTTTGGCGAGCCGCCAAGCCACCGCGAGTTTTGGAAAACGGATCTTTGGATCCACGAAGAGCTCGACGGGATCGTAGCCGGGTTTGCGGTGAATGTCGACGCAGCGCGCATAGTCGGGGGCTTTGCGATCCTTTTTCCACCAGTAGTAGGTGAACCAGCTCCGCTCGTCGCAGACCGCGACGAGGTCACCGCCACGCTCGTGGCCGAGGCCGAGGGCTTCCTGATCCTCCCGGTCTAGCACGTCGGTGACGCCGCCGACCTTGCGCAGTGTTTCCGCGACTTCGTCGAGGATCGCGGGATCGTTCACGTAGACGTGGGCGATCTGGTGATCGGGCACGGCAAAGGCCCGGCAGTTGCCGATGTCGATCATCTCCCGTCCCAGCTCCTCGCGCCAAGTGATCCAGCCTTTTTCGCGGAAGATCCGATTCAAATGGATGGCACGGTCGACACGGGTGATGCCGTATTCGCTGAGAATGATGACACGCACGCCGCGTGATTCGAGGTGGGTCACGAGGTCGGCGACGACCCGGTCGATCGCCTGAAGGTCGTCGCTGATGGCGGGGGCTTCGGGACCGATCCGCTGGAGGTTGTAGTCGAGATGGGGCAGGTAGACGAGATTGAGGCTCGGAGAAAACTGATCCTCAAACCACTTTGCCGATTGTGCGATCCATTCGCTCGAGGCGATCCCGGCGGTGGGTCCCCAGAAGGCCGGAAAAGGAAACTTGCCCAGTTTGCGCGTCACTTTGCTCCGAAGTTCCATCGGCCACGTCTGCACGTCGAAGAGCTTCTTGCCGTCGGCCCGGTAGATGGGCCGGGGGGTGATTTGATAGTCGGCCGAGGAGTAGAGATTGTTCCACCAGAACACTTTCGCGCAGGTATAGCCCGGGTCGCCCTCGCGGAGGTGTTCCCAGAGCTTGCGCCCCTTCACGAGGCGGTTCGATTGCTTCCAGCAGCGGTGTTCCGAATACTCGCGGTCATACCACAGGTTTCCGACGATGCCGTGTTCGCCGGGGGGGGTGCCGGTGAGATAGGTCGCCTGCATCGTCGAGGTGACGGCGGGCAGCAGCGGCTTGATATGGGCGAGTTTCATTCCCTCCCGCGCCACGAATCGTCGCAGGAAAGGCATGTCCGGCGTGAGATGGCGCGGGGTGAGCCCGACGACGTTGAGTATCGCGGTGCGCGGCCGGGTGGAGGGGGGGGACGAGGGTTTGCTCACTGGCTCGGCGGGGTAAGTGGATCGGAAGCTAAGGCCGAACCGGCCCTCGCTCAAGCGGTGCTCTTCACTCCGCTCCGGGAGGCGATCAGGCCAACGCCCGCGGTGAGCAGCGCTCCTAAGAGGCTGAACCAGATGAAGGAAACGAGCTGAGTTGGGGGGGCAGGCGTGAACAGACCGATCTGATAAAAATAGAGTGAGAGGAGGGAGAGGAAGCCGATGAGGCAACCGGCGAGGGCCCCCCGGGTATCGGCACGTCGCGTGAACATGCCGAGGAAAAAGAGTCCGAGGAGGGGGCCTCCGACGATGGCGATGACGGTGTTGACTGACTCGACGAGATTGCCGGGCATGGTTGAAACGGCAAAAGCGAGAAGCATCACGAGGAGGCCGTAGGCAACAGTGATCCAGCGGGCGTTGGTTACTTGGGCTGCATCGGACGCTCCGGCGGAATTTGAGAGCCGCTGCTTGAAATCCACGACGGTCGCCGAGGAAAGCGAGTTCAGGCCGGCCGAAATCGTCGACATGCTGGCGGCGTAGATTGCGGCGATGAGGAGCCCGGGCAGTCCGGCGGGTAGTTGGGTGACAACGAAGTAGGGAAGGATCTGATCTTCCTTCTGGATCAGGCCGGAGGCGAGGGGATCGCCATCGATTTTGTAGAAGGCGTAGAGGACGAGTCCGGTGCCGTAGAAGAGAACGACGACGGGGAGGAGGAAAGAGAGTTTGATCCAGAGCGATCGTTTTGCCTCGGTGAGGCTCCCGGCGGTGAGGTAGCGCTGCACGGAGACCTGGTCGGTCGCCATCTGCACAAGGTGGAGGAAGGCGGCGGCAATGACTACGGATCCGAGGTTGACCCTTTCGGACAACGCGAACGACAGGCTGAGGTCCATGCGACCGTCGGCGAGGGCGGTCTCCCAGACGCCGCCGAGGCCTCCGGGGATCTTGGCTGCCGCGACGAGGGTGATGACAACCTGCCCGCCGACAAGGACGATGAGCTGCATCACGTCCGTCCAGATCACCGCACGCATTCCTCCGAGGGCGGTGTAAAGGGTCGTGAGGGTGCCGGAGGCGATGATGGTCAGCCAGAGTGGAATCCCGGTGACTTTTTCCAGGGCAAGGGCTGGCGCGTAGGTCGCGGCGGCCAGCCAGAGCGAAACCCGGAAAAGAAAGAGTCCGGAGGCGAGGAGGCGGACGGAGAGGGCGAAGCGTTCCTCAAGGAACTGATAGGCGGTGTAGAAGCGGGATTGATAGAACTTTGGAAGGATCCAGATTGTTGTGATCGGCGTGGCGATAAAAAAGGCGAGGATCGCGTAGGCGAATCCGAAGCCGTTCTTGTAGACGTCGGCAGGTCCGGCAAGGTAGCTGATGCCGGAGAAGAGGGCTGCGAGGATGGACATCGCGACGAGGACGCTGTTCATCCCGCGTCCGCCGAGGAAGTAGTCGCCGAGGTTTTGCGACTTCTTCCGTGCCGAGTAGAGACCAACTCCGACCGAGACGGCGAGATAGAGGGCGAAGAGGGTGTAGTCGAGCGGGGAAAAATGCGTCATGAGTCACGGGTCATGAGTCACCGCTCACGGGAACGATGAACCCGTCCATTCCACCATGTTCCCTTGCGGGGAACAATAGGCCTGTTCAAGTATCTGCCCGTGACCGGTGACTCGTGACCACTACACTTCCAACTGGATTCCCAACTCGATCACCTGACGCGGCGGTAGATCGAAGTAGCCGGTGGCGGGACGCGAGAGGCGCGAGAGCGTGACAAAGAGTTTTTTTCGCCAGGCTGACATCTTGCCCGGACCGGTCGTGAGGAGGACCTCGCGGCTTTGGTAGAAGGTAATGCCAGCGGGCCTGATCTTCCCCTTTCCGGCGAGGGCTTTGCAGAGATCCTTGAAGACGTTTGGCGACTCGGCGAAGCCGTAGCGGAGAAGGACACGGTAGAACTCATCGTGGAATTCCTCGATCTCGCTTCTCCTTTCCGCGGGAACACGGGGAGCGTTCTCGAAAACGACAGTGAGGAGGACGACCTGTCGGTGCAGGGCCTTGTTGTGTTTCAGGTGATGGAGCAGGGCGAGAGGCAGGCCGTCCGCCGTGGCCGACATGAAGACGGCAGTGCCTGGAACGCGGATGACCCGGTCGGCTTTGATATCGTCGATGAGGTGTTTCACGGGGAGTCGGCCGCGCTGCATTGCCTGAAAGAGGATGGCCCGGCCATCGGTCCAGGTTTTCATGACGATCCAGATCAAGGCGGCGACAGCGAGGGGAAACCAGGCACCTTGGAAAAACTTCACGAGGCTCCCGGCCACGTAGCCGAACTCGATGCAGAGGAAGAGGGCGACCGGCAGGCCCGCTTTCCACAGAGCCCACGCCCAGTGGTGGCGTGCCACGAAAAAGAAGAGCACGCTCGTCAGGAACATTTCAAGCGATACGGAAAGTCCGTAGGCAGAGGCGAGGTTGCTCGATGTCTGGAAACCGATCACGAGCGCGACACACGAGATCATGAGGAGAAAATTCACCTGCGGCATGTAAATCTGGCCGCGGATATCGGGATTGGTATGAATGATCTTCAGTCGCGGTAGGTAGCCGAGTTGAACGGCCTGCTGGGTGAGGGAAAAGACACCCGTGATCATGGCCTGCGAGGCGATGATGGTGGCGGCGGTGGCGAGAATGACGATCGGGATGAGGAGCGGGCTCGGGACCAGATGAAAGAAAGGATGCTCGATCGCTTCGGGATCGTGAATGACGAGAGAACCCTGGCCAAGGTAATTCAGGGCAAGGGCGGGATAGACAAGGGGAAACCAGGCACGCTGCAGCGGCTTCGACCCAAAGTGTCCGATGTCGGCGTAGAGAGCCTCGCATCCAGTGACAGCGAGGAGAACCATACCCATGATGACGATACCGTGGCTGCCGTGGTGGAGGAGGTAGCTGATCCCCCAATGGGGCGAGAGGGAGACGATCACCTCGGGATGTTCCAGGAAACGGTAGACGCCGAGTGCCGCGAGCGTGATGAACCAGACGATCATGATCGGCCCGAAGGCGACTCCGATGCGGGCGGTGCCGTGGCGCTGCACCAAAAAGAGACTGACGAGGATGCCGATGGAGACGCCGATGACAATGTTTTGGGAGAGTCCCTCCTGAATTTGCTTCAGTCCCTCGACGGCCGAGAGCACGGAAATCGCCGGCGTGATCATGCCATCGCCGTAGAGCAGGGCCGCGCCAAAAAGGACGACCAGGACGATGAGAGAGGTTTTGCGGGTGCGGCCGTTTTTGTCTGGAGCTCGGAGGAGCGAGAGCAGCGCGAACATCCCGCCCTCGCCCTGGGCGGTGGCATGGCTGAGGATGGTCAGGTATTTGAACGATACCATGATCGTGAGAGACCAGAACATCAGGGAGATCGGTCCGTAGACCATCTCGACGCCATCGACGCCTGCCTTGTAGCCCGAGTGGGCGAGACATTCCCGCAGGGCATAAAGCGGACTGGTGCCGATGTCGCCGAAGACGACGCCGAGCGCCATCAGGGCAAGGGGCCAGTGCGAGGTGGAATGGGGTTTCTCCATGAAGCCGGTCGACGGACCGGACGGTGACCCTCCTTCAACGAAGCGGCCAAAGCAAGGGAACAAGCGGCAAAACGACCAGCATGAAAATGAGGGTCAGGCCCCCCCCGCCTCTCCCCCCAATGAGGGTGGGAGAGGCGAATTCGTCGGCGATGGCAACAGCGCTGCCGCGCCTGATCGAATCGAGTTTCTCCGCTTTGGACTGGACGAGGAGGGCATCCCCGGAGCGGAGTGGGATTCTCCCCATGTCCTTCGTTCGCGTTCGCCCGCGGTGCCTGATCACCGAGATCGGCGGAGATTGCCCTTGCCGCGAAGACGCTTACTCGCGAAGCCGAATGAATTTTCAAGAGATCACGCCCTGATTTTCTGCCCGACCCGCTCTTGAATGCGGCGCGCGAAAGGAAGGGGAATGTGGGGTGGCAGGCTGTGGTGTTCCTTGCGGAAGGTGAGGAAGAGCCAGCGATGCTCGAAGAGGTTAAGCGCGGCGCTGAGGTCCCAGAGCGGAGGCACCACGAGTGTGACGTGTTTTGAGACACGCTGCATTTCCGCGAAGAAAGCGCCGGGATCCTCGACGTGCTCGATCGTGTGGGAGCAAAGGGTGTGCTCGAACTGGTTCGCGGAGAAGGGAAGTTGATAGACATCGTCGACGACCACGAGGTTCGGGATCTCGGCATGTTTGGCGATGTCGACGTTCACACCACCTCCGTCGGTCTTGCCGCAACAGATGTTGAGGTCCCAGGTCTTGCGTCGTCGTCGGATGATGCCTCCCATGACGCGATAGCTGAGCCAGTTCAGGGCTGGCAGGAGAATGACGAGAACGCCGGCGCTACAAAGCAGGAAAGAGAGCATGGTGATGGGAAAGTTGCTTAAAGGGAGTTAAGCAATTCCGGCGATCACGGTATGACAAGACCAACTATTTGACGATTTCGTCAGGAAGGCGACGCTGCCGACGGCTTCGGGGACGAAGGGGATTCGCCTTCTCTGGACTGCCGGCTAATTTCCCGAAGGGTCGCGAGGACGGCCGGTGGAGTCGACGGGAGCGGCAGGTCGATCTTCAGCTCGGGCTTGAGGCCGAAGGAGCGCAGGGCATCCCAGAGCGCTTCGCGCACGCAACTGGCGAGCAGCACCGGCGCCTCGGCACAGGGATCGCCCGGAAGGGCCGACGGGTCTCCAAGAGGTCGAAGCCGGTCGGTCACTACCTGAAACGGAGCGTCGGCGAATCCCGGCACGCCCTCGGCGACATGGCAGGTTGCAGATTCGTCGGTTTCGGGATACGGAACACTTTCGGAGAGGAGCCAGCCGGTTCCCAGCGTGAAGGCACGCATCAGTTGGGCGAAGTCGCGATCGCCTTGATCGGGAGAGGGCGACCCTTCGTGGGCAAAGTCAGCCCTCAGAATCTGCACTTCTCCTGTGAAGGCATCGATCTGCACCTCGGCGACGGCGGCCGCATAGGTGAAGGCCGAGAAAGGCCAGCCCGCCCCGAGTTCGTGATCCCACCAGAGATTCGGCGTGCGGTGGTAGCCTGTCTCGACGAGATTCACGCGTTTTCTCCAGGCCCCTTCGATCACCTCCCGGAAATGGAGGGGACTTGCCGGCGAGATATCAGGACCGACGAGGCCATTGACGAAGCGGATTGCCTCGATTTCGATTTCGGTCTGGCCGCGCGCGGCGAAGAGCTGCAGGGCGACTTCGCGGAGGCGGCTCTGGAGGCGTTTGCAGGCGTCGGCGATCGCGCGCATCACCAGTCCGCAGGCGTCCGCTCCGATCACCGGAGTGGAGCGGGGGAGGACGTCGAAATCGTTCAAGATCACGCGGACCGACTCCTCCTCGAGGCCGAGACGGGTCGCCACCTCCTCCCGAACCTGGCCGCGGAAGCCGTCGTTCACATCAACGAGCCCGACTCGCACCAGCACCGAACCGTCGGCGAGGATTTGCACGAGCACGGCCGCCGCATCCCGCTCGGGTCGCGGATCCCCGAGGCCGAACTTGGTTGCGACCACGGCGATGCCGCGCTTGTGACAGGGATTGCGGCGGTTCCACTTCTCGATTGAGGCGATGCGGAGTTCGTAATCGCTGCGACGAAGGACTTGATTCCAAACCCGGGCAATCGAAGCGGCCTGCACCGGCTGGCCGTAGGGCGCGGTCTTGGGGTCGGTTCCTTCGCGATAGAAATTGTTCTCGCGAACTTCGCGCGGGGTTTTACCGGTTGAAGCGGCGACTCGACGGATGATCTCCTCCATGGCCCAAGCCCCCTGCGCTGAACCTTCGGCAGGCAGAGATGAGGAGGTGATGCGATGTGTCCGACAGAGCTGCGAGGTGATGCGGAAATTGGCGATTCCGTAGACCGAGTCGGCATGCAGGGCGGCCCGGTCCATCACCGTGGTCGAGTCGGTCGCGTAGAATCCCCCATCGACGTGCAGTTTCAAACTGAGGGCGGAAATTTTGCCATCGCCGTCGTGGGCGGCCTCGAATTCGACCTTCACCGGGTGGCGTTGCCCGCGCACGAGGGGGGAATCCGGGCTCGAGACCTTCAGGGTCACGGCCGTGCCGCAAGCCATCGCCGCGCGGGTCGCGAGCATGGCGAGACGAACGGGCTCCAGCTCGAGGGCATCGGTCACCCCGGCGAGGCCGACGGGTTCGAGCTGCACTTCCGACTCCGGGATGTCAGCGGTCCGCGCCACTGCGGTGCGGATCAGGGCCGGGGAAAGGGCGCGGGTTTTCACGGAGTAGCCGCGGCCGCCGCGCACCGGAGTCACCCGCACTTCAGCCGATCCCGCGAGCGCGGCCTGCTGCGGAGGAATCAGAAACGAACCCAAACTCCCCGGCCCCTCAGCAGCGAGGGCCGGAGCCACCTTGCCGCGTTCGCAAACACGTGGAGCCTCGTGGAAGCTCGCCATGGCGACCGCATGGTCGAGCGAAAGGATTCCCGGGTTGACATGGTATTCGATCTCGAGCTTTGAAGCCGCTTCTCGGCACACCCTTTCGTCCGTCCCGATCACAAGGGCGACCGGCTGCCCGCGATAATTCACCTCGTCCTCAGCGAGGAGGGGTTCCCCCGAGAATTCGTGACCCAGTGAGTTGCGGAAGGGCGGGAAATCGTCGGCGAAAAGGACCGCTTCGATCCCCTCGAGACGCCTCGCCTCGGCCGCGTGGCGACGGATGATCGAGGCGCGTGGGTGCGGGCTTTCCACAACGAGGGCGGTGAGGACGCGAGTGCGGGCCTGCCAAGATGAAAGCGCTTTCATCTCGTCGCCCTGCGCGAGTTGCTCCCTTCGCAGGCGGAGCCGTTCCCCGAAGGTTTCCCGATTCTGTTTCACCGGACCGCTCGAAGGAAGACGGAAGGGACTGAGTTGATCTTCGGGTTCACTCATGGAGAGGACGTGCCGCTTCGGGCCGTTGGCGCCGTCGTTCAGGCACGGGGCGCTTGAAAAAAAGGCTCGTCGAGTCTCGCGAACTCGCCCGTAGCCGTCAGCAGCTCGGGCCGGATGGCGTCGGGCCGTGGGTGTTGGTGGTAGAATTTCTGAAAAAGCGTGCCAACGAGCTGTTTGAGATAGCCGGGAGTCGCCGCGCCCGTTCCCGGCGCGGTCACCTCGACACTTCGATTGAGCACTCCGAGAGTTTCGATCATGGTCGGCTCATCCCAATTTTTCCCGGTAAGAAAATCCTCCGCCGCACGTGCCCGCAGGGGGGACTCGGCAATCCCGGAGTAGGCGACCCATGCTTTGACGATTCTCCGATCCCGCAGTTCGAGGGCGAATCCGCCGGTCGCATAGGGCTCGCAACCCGTTCGGCGTGGAGCCACCGTGTAGACATCGCAGAGGCGTGAGGTGACGCCACGCGACGAAAGGGCATTTTCGGTGGCGCGCGGAATGATGACACTGCGGATGATCTCGTCCGGCTGGAGAATGGTGCGACCCTTGCCCGTATAGAATTGCGAGACCGGCGCATCGCGCTCGCCATCGGTTGAAATCAGACGGACGCGGGCGTTCAATGCCATGAGGAGGGGCGCGAGTTGTCCAGAGGACCAGGCCGTGGCGAGATAACCGCCAAGCGTCGCCCGGTTCCGCACCGCACGCGAAGCAAAGCGTCGCAGCACCTTGTTGAAGGCGAGGCATTCCCGACCGATGTGCTCGGCTGCTTGTGTCAGCGAAACCGCCGCACCGATTTCCCAGAGATCTTCGCTCGTGGCAACGCTGTTGAGTTCCTTCACCGCTTCGAGCGAGACCAGGTCGCCCCCGCCT
>Ga0172367_10007305_pt1 | contig 12701 bp, 16 predicted proteins | sample Lak10m_FD_114542 | JGI IMG/M metagenome (GOLD analysis project Ga0172367, IMG submission 114542) | Freshwater microbial communities from Kabuno Bay, South-Kivu, Congo - kab_022012_10m | ecosystem: Environmental > Aquatic > Freshwater > Lake | place: Democratic Republic of the Congo: South-Kivu...
AAGACTGGTGTTATAACCAAACTTGGTGAACAATTGAAGAACATCAAGATCAATAAGAAAGGCATGCTTTACAGGACAATAAAGGTCAAAGACGGATATTTTGTCAATGAAATAATTGATCAACATTACTTTTCGCTAATCAAGAGATTTGAAGAACTTACATCAAATAATAGTGATTAATAAATATTTTTTTTATGAGTAGAGAGTCAATCTCTACTTAGGTTGTCTGCCGACCTAAAACTGGCAGAAAGGGGGCCAATACCATGGCCAAAATACCCGTAATCCGGACCATCACCGGGGATGATGGAAACAGCTACGCGCTGAAATACAGCGAAGAAAGAAAGACATTCTTTGCCGTCGTCAATGGCAGGGATGTCAAGTATCCCAAGGCATCCGATGATGTCTCAACCGAGGATAAGGCCGTGGAATGGATCAAGTCCATGTCAAATCCAATGAAAAACAATCAACCCAAGGAGGTTGTCATGAATAACAACAACAAGGAGGCAATCGTGCTGAACGAAATGCAGCAGGAGGCGTTTGACCTGATCGTCAACGGTGTGGGCAATGTCCTCTTGACCGGCAATGCGGGGACCGGCAAGTCCTTCGTCATCACCCACGCCATTGAGGCGTTGCAGCAGAAGGGCAAGCGTGTCCAGGTCTGTGCTACAACTGGATTGGCAGCTATGGCAATTGGTGGCAAGACCATGCACAGCGCATTCCGGATCTTCCCGAAGCATGCGGTCAGCTTTGACCGTGCGTGGAAGCCGATGGAAAGGACAATTGAAGCTCTCATCGAATTGACATTGGACGACCTACCTGTTCACAAAGAGAAACTTGATGACCTGAGCAGGGCACAGCGAGAAGCTGCATTCTTGATTAACCATCTCGATGTGATCATCATTGATGAGGTGTCGATGTTGCACGTCCATGACCTGCGTCGACTTGATGCTCAATTGCAGAATGTTCGCAAGAACAAGCAACCGTTTGGTGGTATCCGAATGGTGTTTGTTGGTGACTTCTTGCAGCTTGAGCCGGTCCACAACAACAACGCACCGGTAGCTTTGCCCGCAGGTAAGAGTGCGTTTGCATTCGAATCAAATGTTTCGTGGAAGAACGCTGGAATTCAAACAATTCAATTGACAAAGATCGTTCGTCAACAGGATGTGTACTTTGCCACATTCCTGAACAACGTTCGTTGTGGCATCTGGCAGCCGTGGATGAACCAGATCATTGAGGAATGCAAGGCCAAGACGATTCCGGACTTTGGTGTTCCATACTTCTCATCAAAGAACGCAGTGGTGAATGCAATCAACAAGCAAGAGATGGACAAGTTGGATGGCGAACCATGGATCAATGAAGCCGAAGACAGGAAAGAGCTGTGGGAAAAGGGCAGGCCTACTGGAAAACCCGATCACGAGTTCTGGAACAAGAACTGCTTGGCTCTTCACATGCTCGAGCTGAAGGTCAACGCTCAAGTCATTTGCTTGATCAATGGACCGTCAGGATGGAATCTGAGGCAGGATGAAGACGGTCAGTTCTATGTCCCCGAGGCAGACCCAGATATCAACAAGAAATTGGTCAACGGTGACGTTGGTATCGTCATTGGATTTGTCAAGGCCAAGGATCCTGCATCCAAGCACAACCGGTTCAAGCCGAACGGATATCCAGTTGTTGAATTCAAGCGGACAGGTCAAATGTGGATCTTTGACACCAATACGTTCAGCTTGGGAGTGCCCAATGAGTTCCGCAGGCAGTTCCCAATCAAGCCATGCTGGGCACTGACAATCCACAAAGCGCAGGGCATGACCTTGAGTGCCGCTGTTGTGGATCTCGACGATGCATTTGCAGCTGGTCAGGTGTATGTTGCACTGTCACGAGTGCGCACCCTTGACGGCTTGTACATCAAGAGCTTTAATGTTGATAAGATCAAGGCACACGAGAAGTCCCTCGAGTTTTACGGAATCAAGGGCAACTACAAAGGTGACGAACAGCAAGGTCCTGGTGAGGGCAACCAGGGTGCCGAGCCAATTCAACCAACCAAGCCCAACAATGGAGGTAACGAAGTGAAGGTGCCAATGTTCAAGAAAGAGGAGTATGCGTTCTTGTCGAACATGTACCCTGTGATGATTGACGGATACAAGTCCGTTGAATCGTTCTATGTGGCCATGAAGACAAAGGACAAGAGCATTCGTGCCCAAATCCGTGGAATGAGTGGAATGGACGCCAAGAAGTTCGGCAAGACGATCGTTCTGCGTGAGGACTGGGATGCAATTCGACTCGATGTCATGCGCTATGCATTGAACATCAAGTTTGCTGCCGGCACTGAACTGGCAAACAAGCTGCTGGCTACTGGATATATTCAATTGGTGGAAACCAACAGTTGGCATGACAACTTCTGGGGCGACTGCTACTGTGACAAGTGCGCCAATACCAAGGGAGAAAACCACCTTGGCAAGATGCTCATGGAAATCAGGGAAAACCTGAGGAAGAATGATGGTGGTGAACCCATCGTGCCCAACAACCCAACTACGCCACAAGGAGGCGAAACAATGAACAACGAAAAAGCTCCAACTGAAGCTCTCGTCAAGTGTGAGAAACTCAGCCCAGAGGCAGTTGCAGAAATCACGCAATTGCTTGAAGAGCGAGTGCTACCGAACCTGGTTGCAGATGTCAGTTCGTATGCAGCTGGCCGCATGCGCATCTGGATGCCGTATGAGGCTCCTCTCGACAGTCCCACAAACAACAATCGTCCGTTCATGCCGGGTCTGTTGGATGAAGAGGTTTGGAACTGGATCAAGGCAATCTGCCTCAAGCATGGCTTTGTTGCGGCTACCTGCCTCATCTCAAAGGGTGGAGCGATCAATCCGCACAGAGATACGACGTATGCCGAACCATGGGCAATGGGAATCAACCTTGGCAAGTGCAGCTGGTCGATTGCCCGCACTCGTGAGTCTGCATCCGACTTTTACACGATGGAATTGACTGGTGGCGAGGTATTCAAGTTCAACTCCAAGCATGTGCACAAAGTTGAGAATGTTTCTCCGGATCGTTGGGCAATCAACATCTGGCGCATCTCAAATGGCCCTGCAGCACAACGCAACAACATTCAGGGCAGACTCGATGCAATGCTCGAGGCCAATCCGAATGTTCGTGCATTCATTGAAGGAAACACACCGCAACCAAAGGAGGAAGCAGTGGATGAAATTGACAATTTCTGGACAGAAGAGGTCCCAACCATGACAACACCAACCATGGAGCAGATCAGGGAAGCCGTTGAACTGGAAAGGGCAGAAGAAGTGAACGTCCTACTGTCAGGAGGGAACATGACCCCAGCTAAGCAGATCTACGCAGAAAACAAGATGAACAACATGCGTATCATCACCAACTACAACAGTGGCCTGGAGAACTTCGAGATCAAGCCCGATGGCAGCTACTCGTTCGCCTTCCTCGACCACTTCTTCGGTGATGTTGCGTACCGCGTGCACGTGATGCCGCTGTTTGTCGGTGGCGAACCAAATCCTGACTTGTTCAACGAAAATCAGCTTCCCAACAATGTCGTGATCAGGTGGTCAAATGCTGATAAGCAGTACACCATCACTATCGCCGATAACGATGGATGGCTTAACAAGCTCAACCAAATTGGCTTGGTCGTTGGCAATAGCAAGAAGATGGCCAAGCGTCTCCAGGAACTGGTCCGTCACACGGCTGCCTACAAGTACTTTGACACTCTCAAGATCGAGGTCATGGATCCTGCCGTTCTGGGAGTTGACGAGAAGTTTGTTGACGGCATCAGCGCTATCAGCCGTAGCTTTGCAATCGATCTCTACATCAACAACAAGAATGCCAGCGATGCGTTCGTTGAAGAGAAGATCAAGGCGATTGAGAATGGTCGGATCACCGTTGTCAGCCTCAGGGTGCTCACTCCCACTGGCTTGATCAAGGGCAATGCGATCATCGTGCCAGACAAGATGATGAATGGATACGACATCAGGACATTCACACCCAATGTCAAGGCTGAATTGTCAACCACTGGTTGGTACTGGGCAACTATCGAGCCAAGCTTTGGTCGTGCACCGCTCAAGAGTGATGACCTAACGATGGCCATCTATCATGGTGTCAAGGGCATTGTCGATCCTCAGCTGCTGATTGACACGCTCAGGGTTGTGGTTGCTGAACAGACAGATAAGACGATCAATGGTGATCCGAATGATTGGATCAGGCAAGTTCGTCAGTATGCACAATTGGACAAGGACGATCTCAATGCAGAATCGTTTACCCTGACCAAGACAGTTGACAAGCTTGCAGACAGGCTTGAGGAAATCGGTTTGACGATTGAGTCCAGCCAACTCCTCATGTACCTGAAGGCATTGAACTTCGGTCAAATGTACGGAATCGTTAACAGGAACGCACAGTTTGTCGAGAAGGGAGAAGCCTTCCTGCAGGACAATGGCACCTGGATGCCTGTTCCATACGCGTTCCGTGCACACATCATGACTCGAGAGGTCCTGGAGATCTTCGGCTTCAAGTTCAAGAACAAGGTCTACGAAGGCTTTTACCATGAAGAAAGCCACTGCTTTGTGGTTCCTGGTGAGTTCTTCGTCGCCAACTACAAGAACCACGGTGGCTACGACCTTGACGACACCATCAACGTCCTGATCCGCCAGTTCGTCACCAAGGATGGTTCCAACTCCCTGTGCGCATTCCTGCTCAGGAATCCCAACGACTTCGCTGAGTGGAGTGAGATCCCAGTTTCGCCCAAGCAACTCGAGTACTGCTACCACAAGATCGGTGACATTCCGACTGTTAGCTGGGAGGACCTCAATGCACGCGTGCCCAAGTTGACCGATCTGTTGGCCAACAACGAGATCACGTATCAGTACGCGGCATTGCCTGGTGCTAGCAGCCTCGTGCTCAATGCCATCTACGGCATCGATGACGAGAAGCGCAATCGTCAGTCCTCACTCATGATGCCTGGTGGCACTGGTGCTACGGTCCTGCCCAAGATCATCTACTACGCCATCATCGGCAAGTTCATACCAGAACAGCTGACCTCCAACGAGCAGTTGATTGACGCTGTGCAGCAAGGCATTGCAACAGTCGACGACATTGCGCTCATCCGTGCGGCATCTGAGGACATCTATGCTGACGTCAAGTCGGCCTTGACTCGTAACCAATGTGCCTTGATCGATTCGTACTGGGCTGAGACCCGGATTACCTATCCTGCCAACAAGGAACACAAGTTCTGGGGCAAGGGTTACAGCTACGTACTCGACCGCAAGGACTCGATGTTCATCCAGATGTTCAACGAGCGTGAAGAGATCGTCAGAAGTGCATTCGCCGAACTCAACGAATGGGCCAACAATCCGCATGCTCCATCCAAGTTGATGAACATGGTTGATCCGGACTACCGCAAGGCAGCTATCGAATTCAACAAGATCATGGCGCTCTACCACACAGCTACCGCAAAGGACACTGGTGGTAAGGTCAAGAACTGGGCTGGTGAATTCGTCAAGATCCTCGAGAACTCTGACCGCATCAATGGTGAGGAGTACACTGACCGTAAGATCCTGCGTCTGTGGCGCCACGCCTTTGAGATGAAGCGTGTCAAGCCGATGGCCAACTGGGACAAGTGGATCTTTGTCGTGGACACCACTCTCGACAAGCTGCCAATTGACTGGCTCATCCGCGCCTACAAGAGGTTGGGATAATGAATATAATATTTAACCAACTTCTAAACAAACGCCTGTGGGTTGGGTTGCCTCGTGTTCCAAGGGCTTTGGGTGCTTCTAAACGGTGCGTTCAAAGTAAACTTGGAAAAGAAGGGTCGTCCGACCCACTCACAACCACAAGGGGGTTCCCGTGAGCACTAATCCATCCATCCAGCACGCTGAGTCGTTGCTGTCGCAGGCGGAAATCAAGCGTCAGGCTGCTTTGTCAGTCGTGGCTCGTCTTGATGAAGTCTTCGCGGCGGCTGACACGCGGCGTGCTCAACTGTTGGCCATCGCTGGAGACGCTCTCGTCGTCCACGGCGACTAGCCAGCAGTCGCGGGGAGTTCACCGTCCCCCAGATTACAGGCTGCTTCGTGCGCCAACGGTCAGATTTCAAGTTCCTTTGCGGACTTGGAAAAGAAGGGTTCGGCAATCCCGCCGTTCCCTAACTACTACCTTACCTAAGGGGGTATAGGATGAGCGACACGCTCAACACGGGCAGCACCACGGCCCGCAAACTCGTGGTGGCTGGCGTCAGTGGCGCTGGCCCAAAGGCTACGGCCGTCAACTTCCTCAAGGATGCCGCTGGTGTCCGCGAGTGGGCTTGGCTGCCGAACGCCATCGCGTCTCAGGTTCGCGCTGGGACGGTCGTCATCGCTGACGCCGTTTCCTGCTCGTCCAAGGTTGAGACGACCTACACCGACCAGAAGACTGGCGTCGTGGTTGCCTTGAAGGTGCCAAAGCGTCAGTTGTTCCTTGGTGGTGCGGTCACCATCACGGCCCCTGAGTCCGACCCGCTTCCCGCCGCTGACTTCACCGTCACCGACGAAGCCGTGGTCTACGCCTCGCGGGTGGACGCAAAGAAGGTCGCTTCGGCGGCAACCTCGGACGCTTCGGGAGATGAAGCGTTCTGAGTCGGTTCGCCCGATTCGTGTCGGTGGGTCTCGCTTGTTCCTTCGGGGACGGGCGGGACTCACCGATTCCCCCTTTTTTTGGTGCCACGCTCACCCCCCCTGGGGGGTTCGCGTGTCACCCCGCCCAGTTTGTGGTTGGTTGGCCCCCCGCGCGGGGCCTTCCCCCCCAAAATCGTAGAAGTAAAATCGCAATCTAAGTCTAGATTGACTTGGAAAAGAAGGGTCGTCAACCAATTAAGGAGAAAGCCATGATGGCAACAAAGGTAGTATTTGATGGAGACACTGTGGTTGTTCACAACTTCTGTGTGTGGTGCAAGAAGGACGGCAGTTTTGTTCTTACCCCGCAGCAGTATCGTGACATCGTGGTGAAAGGCAAGTTCGTTCAGGATGTATTTCCTGATTTGGATGATGATGAGCGTGAATTCATGATTTCTGGCACGCATTCGGTGTGTTGGAATGAAATGTTCAAACCCAAGGAGCAAGAAGCATGAGTTTTGTAACTCGTATTATTCCAGAGAGTTTCGGTGCAGAAGGTCGTCTGATTTTGGCAGACGCCATTGTGAGTGTTCGAATTGGTGATGTGGAACAAAATGGTGTTTTACATCGCGAGCAGGCACTCAAAGTGAATGTGTCTTTCAAGTCTGAGAACACGGCGTACAATTGTGTTTTCAAGGGTAGTGACATGATTGAGCAGGCCTCTGAGTGGTTGTTGCTCAAAACTGAAGGTGAGTTCAACTTTCAGAATGTTGGCCCAGTGTGGCTTGAAAGAATGGTTTTCTACAGCAGTGTAGATAGTCAACCAGAGAACGAATAGATGTTTCCCTGTACAACCGTAATCACATACAGGGTTATGCCATCGGGCGAAGAACCGATGTTGGCGGAGAATGGTTGGATTGTCCGGGTTTATTCTGTGTCGGCCCTTAAGTGGAAGTACGTACAGGATAGACGAAACTTATTGTGAACTGGGTTGGCCCGCCCCAATGGATGTCGGAGTGTGTTGATATCTTCGGAGCAACACACAGGGCCTTTATTCTTCTAAACAACTACAACTAGGAGTAATCATGAAAACATTGCTATGGAATCTTTACCAGTTTCTTGGTCATCTCTCTGAGAAGGCCGGCGACTGGCAGATGTCTGCTATCCGTAAACTGGACAAACTAGACCCGCATTATGCTGGACGCAAGTGGGCCCAGAAGACGGAAGAAGGCTTCTGGTAGTTCTTGGGGATGAGTGTGTTGCGGGAGTGGTTGCCTGCGCACACTCATCCCACGCAATCTTTTTTATTATTAGAATATATTAAATCACAGACTGAGAAAAGAAGGGGTGACAACCGTAATGAAGAAGCCAGTAAACAGGTGGAGTGACGCAGATCGTCGTTCGTTTCAAGACGGGCAGCGTCTTCGTGCTCAAACCATTCCAAACAAGAAACTCGCACTGAACAAGAGTGCGTGTCGTAAGTTCAAACACAACAAAGGGGACAATCAATGACCACGCAAACCAGAGACGAGTTGTTGAATCAAATCATCAACAACATCGGCAATATCATGAAAGACCAGTCTTCTATCAATAAGAGCCAGTCAGAGATGAATTCAATCATCCTTGAGCAACTCAATGATTTGAAGTTCCGTGTTGAGATTCTTGAAGAAGATCTCAACGAGCGTCTTCGTCAGGAAACCATCCGTCATAACGCACTCGAGAAAGATCAGGTATGACAATGTTGTACGCAGTAGGTTTGTTCTTTGCCTTTTGGCTGGGGACACTAGTGAGTTCTTTGATCACCGCAAGGCTGGTCAAGAACTCTTTTACGAATAGAACAGAACTTCCTTCTAAACCTCAGGTCAAAGAGAACATGTTTCCTTATGACTGGGAAGCCGATGAAGAGTTCTTGGCAATAATCGATAACTTCAAGAAGGGCAAGTGATGAAGAAGTTCATGAAGCGTTATCGCAACAATCGTTACTTTGGTGACAGCATTGCTGAAGCCTTGTGGTACGCGTTGCGTGGTAAGACATTTCCGGATGCCGAATTAATACGAGAAGTAAACAACTACAAGGGAGACAAGTAATGTCAACATGGAAAATCACCAAAGCAATCATGCTCGCTCAACTGATGTGGCTAACATTGGTTGGCGTCATCACAATGGTCGTGGCATTGTTCGCAACCAAAGACAAGGTTCCGAGCAAGAAGATGACCAAGGATGGCTTTCACACACCTGAAATGCAATCAATCTATGACCGTTACGTCAACAAGGAGATGAAGTATGGCCAGTCCTGAGAACACCAGATGGTGGAAGGAATCAGCACGCTTGAAAGAAAAGAACAAGCGTCGTTCTGCGCGCCGTAAGGCAAATCCTGGTGTCCACAATCCCAAGTCCAAAAAGAAAGAGAGTGAATAATGTATATTGTTTACGAGAACCAGCATGATTCAGAAACGCTCAGCGTCTATGGGTTCATGGTGTATCGCAAGGACGGAAAGTCAATGCCCAAGGGTATGATCACTTCGTTCAATGCGTATTGGTACAAAGCCAATGTGGAGTTTGAATCAAGGACTCAGATTGAGTTCGCGGTTCAGTCTCCGACTGGTGATGCGTCTGATCACTACAACTACTCGATGCCTTGTGTTGATTTTCATCAGGCTAAGGCAATCGTTGATACATACCGTAATGGTGTGGAAGAGATGGTTGGAGTGTTCAAGTATCAGGAGATGTACTCATGAACAAAAAGATCACTCTCAGCGTTTTACTAACCACGGTGACATTTGTCATAGCAGGACTTATCTATAGAAAGACACGCTAATGATGTCTTTTCTACTAGGTTTTGTCACTTGCTACTCAGTCGTCATCACATTCGCACTGCGTCACGAACTCCGAAAACAATCCGGATTCGTTCCACAAAGGCAATGGTGGAATCGCTAAAATCGAGCAGGCACTGTCACCCCCCGAGTACCCACCTGAAACCTTTATGGTTTATTCAGAAAAGAAGGGACAGGGGGTGACAAGTGCTTGATTGGTTTTTCGATATTATAGAAGAAATCCTTTCTATATTATTTCCAAGCGACGGTTATGTAGAATAAATCACTTTTTACACCTATAACACAAAAAATGTAATAAAGAAAAAAACATCAAAACACAACAAGGAGAAACACACAATGGCTATCATGGACAAAGCAGTTCGCGGTCTGGGCAAGATCACGGGCACTACCATCAAAGTCGTCAAGGATGCCCCAAAGAAGACGGTAGAAAAGAGCAAGTCTCTCAAGGACTCGTTCGTCGACGGTCTCAACGCGGACAAACCCAAGGACACGCCGAATGTTCCAGAGATCTAAATCTCTGGTTCATCCAAAACATCGGACATTCGTCCACAATCACATATAATCACAATTACACAAACAAAGGAAACACTCATACATATGGCAACAACAATCAGCAAGTTCAACCTTGATGAAAATCTCTTCGAACAGATTGCGGATAACATCGATATCCTGCAATCCACCGCTCGGACGCAGATGCTCACCAAAGACAAGAAGGTCAACTTCAAGGGCTCAATCAACGGCGTGGAAGTTCCCGCCTCAGTGACGCTCAAAGAAGCAGCCCTCTCACGCATCTCGGTACTTCGCCAGAAGTCGCCGTACACGGGCAAGGAATACTTCCTCGTGACGGGCGTCATGAACCCAGTCAAACTGGACTTGAGCCTCACCCTTGACGGACAAGAACTGTCCATCGTGGACTTCCTCTACAAGTTGGTCACCGAAAGTGGCAAAACCGTAGACCGCGACAAGTTTGAGATGCAACATTTGTCTGGCCTTGGACTCAACTTCAACAACGGAATGCCGCTCTTCTTCCACCAGTTCGGTGCCAACGAAGAAGGCTTCAAACACGCAATCAACGCCTTCAAGTCTGCGGGCGCAGTCGATGTCACGGGTCGCATTGAAAACCCGGGACGCATCGTTGCCGCCTACCAGCACAAGACTGGCGTCCCTGTGAGCGCGTTTGAACTGGGCACCACTGACCGTAGCAAATCGCGTACGAATCAGGGCTTCCAGAACCTCGTTGACGCAGCGTTTGACACCTACCAGCGTGTCACTGCTCTTCGCCTACAAGCAAACATCATCGAAACCAAGATGACGGAACTGCCACAGGCCAAGATCAAAGACGCCCAAGAAAAGAAGGACAAACTGATGCAACTCTCGCGTCAATGGGTGTCCAACTGGGCTGGCAGCCAGCAACGCATCACGGTCACGCCATCAGGTGCCAAAGAAAAGCAGGACATCTACGATCCAGTGAACGCCCCCTGTGGCCGCTTCACCATGGTCGTCAACGGAAACGATGTCGCCTGTGACCTCTGGAGCAACTCGGCGCAAGCCAACAATGCTTCGGCATCCACAACCGAACCCGTCAGCACAGAAGACCCGTTCTGACCCATAGTGTGTTGCCCCCCCTGGGATTCCCCTTGGGGGGCGGCACACGCCCAATAAAACTCTTTTTTTATTTCATACAAAAAATGATAACTTCATACATACAACCCTATATGCTACCCTACAGCATACCAATAAAACAAACTTTTTTTATTTAGAGCGGGAACCGCCGAACTTTCAATGTTCGTGCGGGGACCGCGAAATATTTTCCGCAGTGAGGTTGTTTTTGATGCAAAGATCTGATATCTTATATGCGTCAGATTATCAAGCACACGAAGGAGAAATACGAGCAATGCCTCGCCAACATCAATCTTCCAGAATGAAGAAGGTTCTAGCCGAACTGAATCGGTTAGGCTTCGAAGTCATACGGAAACCATCAGGGGCTTTTAAAATAGTACCCCCTTCAACTATCAAAGGCCCGGTTTACAACACGCATGGAACTGAGTCAGCATTGCATCCCATGCGAAGAGACTTCAAGCGATTGTACAACGTGGAACTCCCTGTGTGAATCTGATGAGTGGAGAGTGAATTTCGTGGTTGGGTTCACTCCCACTCTCTTGTCATTTGCCGACGATACAACAAACTTTAATTTTAAAGTAGATCCGAAATCGCCGCAAACCACAATCACGCTCACATAAAACAAACCACCTATAATAGAGACCCACACACAACAAACCACAGTATACAAATATTATAATTAAAGCTTAACTAAGTCCAATTAAAGAAAATTGTTAACCAAACACACTTTAACACCCTTTTTCAAGGGGGGACCCAGATGAAACATATATAATCTTGGATACTGTTCCCCACTTTGTTCCACAATCCCCCACAGCATCATTGGTGGATACATCAATGCCTAACTACGTTCAGAGTTCGTCTGGGTGCAGGCTGTGTTGGTTATCCTCCTCCTACTATCCATTACTCATCGCTATATCAACTACATACCTATACTCTTTAAGGAGACATTATAATGTCCTCTCTATCACCCTTTACCAAACTATTTGCGGCGGCCTTAGGCATCCTACTCATCCTAAAAGCCATACAACTGTTTTAAACCCCAAACAAAAAAAAATTATTGGCGGCGATTTCATCGAGAATAATAAAAGAAATAGTATCTACAAAATTTAAGACCTTCGGGTCTGTTACTTGAAATGATGACGCTACTAAACTAACTTCCCTCCTTTCAAAAGTTTCGTACGTCCTTCAGGCGCTTAGGAAACGTCTGTCATTTTGAGTATCGGGAATGTTAGCAGTATAGAGACTTGTCCCCCTTGACTCTACTGCTAGCATTCTCCCGATTTTTTCAAAAGGCATCAGAAAGTGAGTAAACATGAAATTAACAGAAACACAAGCTAGTGAAATTTTAAAAGTTCATAACTCTTTATGGAACGCAGTGTACGATCATGATTCTACACTACACACTCTTGATTATAAAGGCGATGAATACACTATAAATATTGCACAACATAAAGGCTACGCCACAGTAATGCTACCCAATTCTAAAGGTACAAAGTTCATGTGGATTACACAGAATTTGAACAAATCTACTTACGGAACTTTGGCCATAAACAAATCACGTGAACAAAACCAAGATCGTCGCATCACATGGATTGTTGACACGTGCAACGGTGGTTTCAATTACCGATGCAACATTACTACCAATGCT
>Ga0172367_10007307_pt1 | contig 12698 bp, 11 predicted proteins | sample Lak10m_FD_114542 | JGI IMG/M metagenome (GOLD analysis project Ga0172367, IMG submission 114542) | Freshwater microbial communities from Kabuno Bay, South-Kivu, Congo - kab_022012_10m | ecosystem: Environmental > Aquatic > Freshwater > Lake | place: Democratic Republic of the Congo: South-Kivu...
CTAAGGTTTGGCCAGTAGCACGGAATAAGTTGGCTTCATTGCCAATAGCCAAATCGACGCTGACAGCATCAAATTTTGCTGGGGCCATTTGACAGGCAACAGAGCGTTTCCAAATCATTTCATATAATTTGAATTGCTCATCGGTTAGAAATTTCTCAACGCTAGCAGGTGTGCGCGAAATGTCGGTCGGGCGGATTGCCTCGTGCGCTTCTTGTGCATTTTTAGACTTAGTTTTGTAGCCAACCGGCAGTTTTGGTAAATACTCTGGGGCAAAATTTTCTTTGATATAGCCGCGAATTTGGGCAATCGCTTCATTTGCCAAATTCAAAGAGTCAGTACGCATATAGGTAATAAGACCAACCGTGCCACTACCAACATCAATACCCTCGTATAGTTGTTGGGCGATACGCATGGTGCGGCTAGTAGTAAAGCCTAATTTACGTACAGCCTCTTGTTGTAGTGTTGATGTCGTGAAAGGCGCTGCTGGGCTACGACTTCTTTGTTTTTTCTCAACACGACTGACCGTTGTTTTGCCAGCGCTAGCCAATAGCAAGCGACCTACGATGTCGGCCTGTTGATCAGAATTGATGACGGTAAATTGCTCAACTTTTTTGCCATCAAGCTGAATTAGCTTAGCGTCAAAGCTGTGTTGATACTTGCGAGACTCCAAATGAATGGTCCAATACTCTTGGCTCTTGAACGCTTCAATTTCTAGCTCACGCTCAACAATGAGACGAAGTGCAGGGCTTTGTACACGGCCTGCAGATAAGCCACGACGAATTTTTTTCCACAACAAAGGTGATAGGTTAAAGCCGACTAAGTAATCTAGGGCACGGCGTGCTTGTTGGGCGTTCACCAGCGGCATCAAGATATCTCGAGGTTCTTCAATCGCGTGTTGCACTGCATTTTTGGTGATTTCGTGGAAAACCACCCGTTTCATGATTTTGTCTTTAAGCAGTTTTTTAGTTTTTAAGATTTCGGCGATATGCCATGAAATCGCTTCCCCTTCGCGGTCCGGGTCGGTTGCTAAATAAACTGCTTCGGCGTCTTTTACTGCGCGAGTAATGGCATCGACGTGTTTTGAATTGCGATCGATGATTTCATATTTCATCGCAAAATCGTGTTCGGTATCAACTGCGCCGCTTTTTGGAATAAGGTCACGTACATGGCCGTAAGAAGCCAGTACTTTGAAATCTTTGCCCAAATATTTTTCAAGCGTTTTTGCTTTGGACGGTGATTCAACAATCAACAGTTTCGACATGGGAGCTATATAAGAAAGGTGCGAATGGGAGTGATGATAAGAGCAAAACCTGCTCTAGACAAGGAGACTGGGGCAAGTTCTTCAAATAAATTGTAAATAATTGTTAAGATTTTGCTTAAAACGTCGTTATTAATTTCGAATAAATTCTATTTTTTTACTGTCACTATTCGCTAGTGATAGGGCGCCATCGGTCTTATCTTTTTCGGCAATATCTCCGAATAGTGGATCCTCATCTTCGGCGCTGGCCTGGCTTAAATTTTTAAAATCGTACAAATCAGTGTCGCCTAAATGTGAGGGTTCGACATTGGTAATAGCCCGGAAAATATTATTGACTCGTCCAGGTTGTTCCAACTCCCAAGCGCGCAACATGTCTTTAACTTTTTGGCGCTGTAGATTTTCTTGTGAGCCACATAGGTCGCAAGGAATAATCGGGAAGTTCATCTGTCGCGCATAAGCGGCGATATCTTTTTCTGAGCAGTAAGCTAGCGGACGGATGACGACATTTTGTTTATCGTTAGTGGCTAGTTTAGGCGGCATCGCTTTCATTTTTGCTCCGAAGAATAAATTTAAGAATAAGGTTTCTACGATGTCATCGCGATGGTGTCCAAGCGCAATTTTATTAGCCCCTAGCTCTTTTGCTGTACGATAAATAATGCCGCGACGTAGCCTTGAACATAAAGAGCAAGTAGTTTTGCCCTCTGGAATCTTCTCTTTCACAATCGAATAAGTGTCAGCTTCAACGATGCGGTACTCTACCCCCAGATTTTCTAAATAGTGTGGCAAAACGTCTGCCGGAAAGCCGGGTTGCTTTTGATCTAAGTTCATTGCAATTAATTTGAAATTAATCGGTGCACGTTCTTGTAAGGCTAGCAAAATCATCAACAGTGCGTGAGAGTCTTTGCCGCCACTCATGCAAACCAGCACGGTGTCGCCATCCTCAATCATGTTGTAATCGCCAATAGCTTTGCCTGTGGCGCTGATAAGGCTGTTGCGCAGACGAATAAAGGTATTGGAGGCGTTGTCTGGTAAATGCTTGATCATAAATTGCTAACTTCTGAATAGATTTAAAGGTTCAATGAGCGGCCACCATCAACAGCAATAATCTGGCCTGTGATAAATGGTGCATCTTGAATAAGAAACTTCACCGCTTTGGCGATGTCCTGCGGCTCACCAATGCGCTTGAGTAAGGTTTGTGAAATCACGCGCTGACGGTAAACCTCATCGAATTGTGGGTTGTCTTCTGGCCACATCACAGGGCCAGGCGCGACAGCGTTGACGCGGACGTCTGGACTCAGTTCGTGAGCGAGTGATTTGGTCAGCGTGACTAGGCCTGCTTTGGCAACGCTGTACACGATATAGCCTTTTTTGGGGCGCTCAACGTGCATGTCCGTAATGTTGACGATACAGCCTTGTTGCTTGCGTAACTCGGGCGCGGCGGCTTGAGATAAAAACAAAGGCGCCTTTAAATTAGAACCCATTAAATCGTGCCATTCTTCTTCATGAATCGTGCCAAGCTCGGTTGAGTAGTAGCTCGATGCGTTATTAATCAATACATCTAGCCTACCAAAGTGCTGGACGGTCTCTTGAACTAAGCTGGGCAAGACCGTCAATTTGAGTAAATCACCTTGAATAATGGCAACGGAATTGGGTCGTTTTAAATTGAGTTCCGATTGCAGTGATCTAGCTTCATTGAGCGAGCTGCGATAATGAATCATCAACTTTGCGCCGTGCGCATGCAGCAAACGGCAAATAGAAGCCCCAACACGTTTAGCGCCGCCAGTGATTAAAACAACTTTGTTTTCTAAATTTGTTTCCATTTAAACCCATCTACCTAAATTTAATCCGGGATTTCCCGGATTTTGAGTTTGAACCAATTATAATCCAGTCTTGCTTTAAACTTGTTTAAGTATGCAGACATTACCTCAACCAGAAGCTGATGCCCTTGTGCACAGTTTGGCTTTATCCAAAAAAATTCACCAAGCCATACAAAATAATCATGGCTGGATTCGCTTTGCTGATTTTATGCGCATGGCTTTATATGAGCCTGGCCTAGGTTATTACAGCGGCGGTGCAAAAAAGTTCGGTTTGTCTGGTGATTTTGTGACGGCACCTGAAATCTCACCTCTGTTTGCGAGGACGCTGGCTAATCAAGTTGCGGAGGTTTTGCAGGTTTTGCAAATTGAAGGTACCCAAGGCGATATTTTAGAGCTGGGTGCAGGGACAGGTCGGCTGGCAAAAGATCTATTACTTGAGCTCTATAAAATAGGGATTCCTTTTCATCATTATTTTATATTGGAAGTGAGTGCCTATTTACGGAATGTACAAAAAGTGACTTTACAAGCCGAGTTGCCACCGGAGTTATTTGAAAAAATAGTTTGGCTAGATGCACTGCCCACTGAGTTTTATGGCGTCATATTAGGTAACGAAGTGCTGGATGCATTACCTGTGCATATTTTGAAGCAAGGCCAATATGACATCACTGAACTGGGCGTCATTTCGGACAACGATCAGTTTTATTGGCAAGAAAAATCACTAGACGATGCAAATTTGGCGCAGTTTGTTGAGCAATTGCAACTTGCTGAAAATTACACCACAGAGGCATGCCCAGCTGCCTCAGGATTAATCGCCAGTCTTGCTCAGGCTCTTAAAAAAGGTGTGTTGTTGATGATTGATTACGGCTTTGCGCGAGCCGAGTATTACCACCCGCAGCGTCGTCAGGGTACGTTGATGTGTCATTATCGACACTATTCTCACGATAATCCTTTGCTGTATTTGGGCTTGCAGGACATCACAGCGCACGTTGATTTCACGCGTATTGCTGAGGCCGGCATCAACCATGGATTGACGCTCGAGGGATTCACCACACAAGCGCAGTTCTTAATCAATGCAGGCATCATGCAGTTATTAGAGGCGGCCAATCAGGACAGCTCGCAAGTTTATTTGCCTGTCGTTGCAGCAGTGCAAAAACTTTTATCTCCAGCTGAAATGGGCGATTTATTTAAGGTGATTGGATTTAAGAAAAACTTAGATCTTGATTTAATCGGATTTTCCAGTGGCGATAAAACGCATACGCTTTAGCATCCAGTATAATGCGCGCCATGAATTCACAAATTGCCACCAAACCAATCGCTGAAGAAGACCTAAAACAACGTCGTATCCGTAGCTTTGTGCTGCGTCAAGGGCGCTTAACAAAAGGTCAAGAAAAAGCGCTTTCTGAGTTTTGGCCCCAATTCGGTGTTGATTACGAAGCCGCGCAAATTGATTTGCCGACCATCTTTGGACGTGCAGATAGCCTGAAGATTTTAGAGATTGGTTTTGGTATGGGTGAAACCACAGCCAAAATTGCACAAGGGATGCCTGAAAGAGATTTCTTGGGTGTTGAGGTGCATACCCCAGGCGTGGGTGGTTTGTTAAAACTCGTGGGTGAAATGTCGCTTAGCAATGTGCGTGTTGTTCAGCATGATGTCGTTGATGTACTCAATCACATGTTGCCGGATGCTAGTTTGGATGGCGCGCACATTTTCTTTCCCGATCCTTGGCATAAAAAACGTCATCACAAACGTCGTTTGATTCAAGCAGAGTTTGTGAGGTTGCTATGCGCAAAGATTAAGCCAGGTGGTTATTTGCATGTGGCAACGGATTGGCAAGAGTATGCTGAATGGGTTTTGGAAGTGCTTCAGGCTGAGCCTTTGCTGAAAAACACTGCACAAGATTACGCGGAGAAACCTAGTTATCGTCCGCTTACTAAGTTTGAAAGCCGAGGGATCAAGCTAGGTCACGGCGTTTGGGACTTAGTCTTCACTCGGGTTTAGGTTTTCCTCGGCGTTCTCATTGAGCCAAGCGCCAATCACTTTTTCTGCTTCCTCAACACCTTGCTTTTTAAGGCTAGAAAATAGCTGAATCGAGCAGTTTTTCCAGGTGCTTTGCAGTTCTTTTTTGACGGCCTGTAGCGTTTGATTGGCTGCATTACGGGATAGTTTGTCTGATTTGGTGAGTAGCACATGAATCGGCTTGCCGCTCGGTGAAAACCAATCCAACATTTGTCTATCTAATGGGGTGAGCGGGTGGCGGCAGTCCATCACCAATACCAAGCCACCAAGCGTTCTGCGTTCACTTAAATATCTGGATAGCGTTAATTGCCAGTGTTCACGCATGGCGACAGGCACTTTGGCGTAGCCGTAACCAGGCAAATCAACTAAAAAGCGGTCATTACCAAGGCTAAAGAAGTTGATCAGTTGTGTGCGGCCAGGTTGTTTACTCACATAGGCTAAACGATTGTGGTTGGCCAAGGTGTTGAGTGCGCTGGATTTTCCGGCGTTTGAGCGCCCAGCAAAAGCAACTTCGATGCCAGCAGGGGCTGGCAAATCGCGTAAATGGTGCGCGGAAATATAAAAGGTGGCGTTTTGAAACAATGGCATAGATAAAACCTCTTTAAGGCGCAAAATGCTACCACGATTAAGTGATTTTCGATAAAATGTTTCAATTATTCAAAACTATGTCAGCCCTTGGAGGGGCGAGCATCGGTACTTTAGGAAAAATCAGTATGAAAATCCGTCATTTTTTTACAGTGGTTGTTTTATCAATTGGCATGATTAATTTAGCGCAAGCTGCGGGCAATGCAGCTGCCGCTGAGAAGATTGTGACTGGTGTTTGTGCTGCGTGTCACGGTGTTGATGGTAATAGCGTGATTACAACTAATCCTAAGTTGGCAGGTCAACATCCAGAGTATTTGGTCAAACAATTAAGCAACTTTAAATCTGGCGAACGTAAAAACCCTGTGATGTCAGGTATGGCAGCAACACTTTCTGCTGAAGATATGGCAAATGTGGCAGCTTATTTCAGTGCACAAGCTGCTAAACCAGGCAGCACTAAGACAAATGCAGCAGGTTCTTTGGGTGAGAAGATTTACCGTGCAGGTAATGCCGCAAATGGTGTTCCAGCTTGTGCATCTTGCCACGGCGCAACGGGTGCAGGTATTCCATCACAATTTCCACGTTTGGGTGGCCAGCATGCGGACTACGTAGTGGCTCAACTGAAAGCTTTTAGTACAGGTGAGCGCGCAAATGACAACGCAAAAGTTATGCGCATGATTGCGGCGAAAATGTCAGAAGCTGATATGGCAGCTGTAGCGGATTACATTCAAGGTTTGCACTAAGCCACTGGGTGTTGCGAAATTCAAGGGTGGCATGGCCACCCTTAATTTTTGGAATTTAAAGTTTTTCTGGAATTAGGCATGACAACTTCAAAAAGGCTATATGAGTTGCTAAGTTCAATGCGCTTTGCAGTGAGCGTATTGACGGTGCTTGGCATTGCTTCAATTATCGGCACAGTACTCAAACAGAACGAGCCTTATGCCAATTACATTATTCAGTTTGGCCAATTCTGGTTTGATTTTTTTGAAGTGATGGGCCTCTACGATGTTTATCACAGCGCTTGGTTTTTAGTCATTCTCGTTTTTCTTGTGGCCTCAACCAGCCTCTGTATTTATCGCAACACTCCCTCAATGCTAAAAGAGCTCAAGGCTTACCGTGAAAACGCGACGGAGAAGTCTTTACGTGCTTTTAGCCATCAGCATGAATACGCATCGATAAAAAAAATAGATGAAGCCAAGCAGACAGTTGCTGGTTTTTTGACGGCACGAGGTTTCCGTTTCAAAGTTGTGCAGCATGCGGATGGCAGCGAGTTAATCGCTGCTAAGGCTGGTAGTTACCAACGTCTAGGCTATATTTTCACGCATCTTGCAATAGTGATTATCTGTATTGGCGGTTTGATGGACGGTAATGTACCGCTCAAGGTCCAAGAATTACTTGGACAAAAGAAAGTGGAAGTGCGTGATATTCCTGCTAATGAGGTGCCAAAAGAAAGTCGATTGTCTGTTAGAAACTTATCCTTTAGAGCCAATATGACTTTGCCAGAAGGCGCTACTGCGGATGTTGCTTTTCAGCGGGTGCGTGATGGTTACATGGTGCAAGAGTTGCCATTTGGTATTGGGTTGACCGATTTTAGAATTGAGCACTATCCAACTGGGCAGCCTAAGTCTTTTGAGAGTGACTTGGTGATTTACGACCCAGCATTAAAAGCGCCTTTTAAACATACCATCAGCGTCAACCATCCTTTAATTTATAAAGGAATTGCTATTTATCAATCCGATTTCCAGGATGGTGGCTCAACGCTTGAGTTTAATGCCTGGAATATTTTAGGAAATGAAGCTAAGCCAAGTTCATTGTCAGGTGCAGTATTCAAAAAAGTGCCTTTTGGTAATAAAGGAAGCGCTGAGTATCAGCTTGAATTCAATGATTTCCGCAAATTTAATATTCTTAATTTAAGTCCTGATGGCAAAGGCAAGCCCCACAATGTTGGCGCAAATATCACTTTTAAAGTGCGGGATACGGCAGGGCAAGCCAACGAGTATGTCAATTACATGCAGCCATTGCAGCTAGATGGTAAATATTATTTTGTTTCTGGGATGCGCTCCTCACCACAGGAAGAATTTAAATATTTGCGAATTCCTGCTGATGCCAATTTGCAGTTGCAAGGTTTTATGCAGCTAAAATCAGTGTTGTTTGATAAATCTTTACATGCGCAGATCGCTCATCGTTTTGCAGCAAAAGCATTAAATTCAGAAGCTGGTGATGCCGCCACGCGTGATAAGTTTGAGGCTAGTGTGGTGCAATTGCTTGGTGTATTTTCTGACGGGGGATATTCAGCAATCGCCAAGATGATAGAAGCTTCTGTGCCACAAGATCAGCGTGAAAAAGCGGCGCAAACCTATATCAAGATCATCACAAGCGCTGCGTTTGAGGCTTATCAGTTGGCCCAAGAGCGCGCTGGTGCTAACTCCATCAAAATGAATGAAAGTGCGCAATCATTTTTGCAAGATTCACTCAACGCAATGAGCGATCTTTTTTACTATGGCGCACCTTTCTATTTGGAGTTAACGAAGTTTGAACAGCGTGAAGCGAGTGGATTGCAGTTGACGCGTTCACCTGGCAAGAACCTTGTTTACTTAGGATCGGTCTTATTGGTGTTAGGTATCTTTGCGATGATTTACATTCGTGAACGAAGAATTTGGTTGCTTATTAAGCCAAAATCAAAAACCGTTTTGTTTGCGATGTCTGCTAATCGTAAGAATCGTGACTTTGAAATTGAATTTAATCGCCTTCAAAGTCAACTAAAAGGATTATTCGAAAGTTAATTGAGTAAGTGATTTGGGAAAATGATGATGAAAACTCAACAAGTGATGCATGCTGATCCAAAGCCATTTCTAAAGCAGCTTAGCCCGATAGATTGGCTATATAGTGTTGCGCTAATTGCGGCCTCAATATTTGCATTTTCCAAATATGGCGAATTTATGGATGCTTACGAAACACTATTTTTATTTGGTGCGGGCATTACCTTTAGTGTGTTGGGGTGGTTTTGGAAACCAATGCGCGCTTTGGTGACCGGTGTTGCTGCACTTAGTTTATTTTCTATTTCACTTTATCAAGGGGACTTGGAGCGGGCCAATCAGGCTTTCTTATTGAAATATTTGATTGGTAGTCAAACAGCCGTCATGTGGATGAATGTGTTGTTTGTGTTATCGATGCTGACCTATTGGTTTGCTTTATTTAAGCGCTCCGCATTTACGGGAAAAGTAGCGACGTTGTTGGTTTGGGGTGCCATTTTGATGGGCTTTGTAGGCTTGATGGTACGTTGGTATGAGTCTTACTTAATTGCGCCAGATGTCGGTCATATCCCGTTAAGTAATCTTTATGAAGTATTTATCTTATTCTGTCTGATTACTTCGCTCATGTATCTTTATTACGAACAACACTATGAAACTAAACAACTTGGCGGGTTTGTAATGTTGGTGGTGAGCGCTGCAGTCGGGTTTATTCTTTGGTACACATTTAGCCGTCACGCGAACGGTATTCAACCCTTGGTGCCAGCCTTACAATCTTATTGGATGAAAATCCATGTGCCAGCTAATTTTGTTGGCTATGGTGCATTCTCACTGGCAGCGATGGTGGCCAGTGCCTATTTGCTTTCGAGCAAAGGTGTGATGACTTCAAGTTTGCCAAGTGTAGAAGTGCTAGATGATTTGATGTACAAAGCCATTTCAGTTGGCTTTGCCTTTTTTACGATTGCCACCATTTTAGGTGCGGTTTGGGCGGCAGAAGCTTGGGGTGGTTATTGGTCATGGGATGCCAAGGAAACTTGGGCGTTAATCGTGTGGCTCAACTACGCTGCTTGGTTACATTTGCGTTTGGTTAAAGGTTTGCGTGGCCCGATGCTGGCTTGGTGGGCGCTAATAGGTCTTTTGGTCACTTCATTTGCCTTTCTTGGCGTTAATATGTTCTTGTCAGGGTTGCATTCTTACGGCACGCTTTAATTAATTCTTTTAGATTGTTTAAACGCCATCTCATTGAAAAATGTGGTGGCGTTTTCTTTTTTACCTCCTCGTCTGGCAGTGACGCATTTTGGCAGCCATCCTTTTGTTGATGGGCATTAAGTTTGAGATATGTTTTTTAGCAAATTATTCTGGCTGTCGGTTTGGCCTGGCTGTCGTTTTGGCTAAGTAACAAGCGATAACGAATACAAGGGGAAATGAAATGAAAAAAGAATCTGGATTTACGCTGATTGAGCTTGCGATTGTGCTGGTGATTATTGGGCTATTGTTGGGGGGCGTGCTCAAGGGGCAGGAGCTTATTAATAGTGCTAAGGTTAAGAACATGGCGAATGATTTTAAAAATGCACCCATTTATATTTACGGTTATCAAGATAAATTCAAGGCCTTGCCTGGGGATGATGCCGCTGCTGCTACGCATTTGGGGGCTAGCGCGACAGTGGCTGCTGGCGGTACACCAGGCTTGATTGATGGCGCTTGGGATTCTGTGACGACGTCAGATGAGTCTATATTGTTTTGGCAGCATGTAAGGCTGGCTGGGTTGGCGCCAGGTTCTACCGTGATAGGTGGTACGGTTACCGGGTTTGTCCCGACAAATTCTGATGGTGGTCGAGTGGGTGTTTCAGGTGTTGTCCCTATCAACGGCATGACAGGCTCTTACTTTGTATGTTCTGGGGGTTTGGATGCGAAATTTGCATTGCAACTGGATACTACGATGGATGACGGCAATACCACGACAGGTTCTATGCGAGCCGTGCAAACTGCTTCACCGCCAGCAACGGTTGGAGATGCTGTCGAAATAAAGTCCACGACAACTGGAAAATACACCTTGTGCCAAGCGTTCTAGTCATTGCCCCGCTTGTTTAAGCCCGCAATTGCGGGCTTTTTCTTTTCTATTTCCAAGGGGCTAAATTTGCTTTAAAATAGCGCATGTTTACTTATTAAATTGGCAGCCATGTCCGACAACATCGTCGAAATTAATAATCTTTCTTTTGGATACAAAGGTCGATTGCTCCACAAGGGCATTAATATGGTCTTTCCACGAGGGAAAGTTGTGGCCATTATGGGGGGGAGCGGTAGTGGTAAAACTACTTTGCTTCGTCTTATTGGTGGGCAGTTAAAACCGAATGTCGGTGAAGTGCGCGTTGATGGTGATGTAGTGCATGAGCAAGGCCGCGAAGGGCTCTACCATTTGCGACGTAAAATGGGCATGCTTTTCCAATTTGGCGCACTTTTTACAGATTTATCCGTGTATGAAAATGTTGCCTTCCCAATTCGTGAGCACACGGATCTGCCGGAATCTATGGTGCGTGATTTTGTCATGCTGAAGTTGAATGCCGTGGGTTTGCGTGGTGCGCACAATCTCATGCCTACGGAGTTGTCTGGTGGCATGGCACGTCGCGTGGCCTTGGCCCGTGCGGTTGCTTTAGATCCTGAAATTATTATGTATGACGAGCCTTTTGCGGGGTTGGATCCTATCTCAATGGGCGTGGTTTGCAATTTAATTCGTAGTTTAAATGATGCCCTAGGTGCGACTTCAATTGTGGTGACTCACGACGTGCATGAAACTTTCATTTTTGCTGATTATGTTTATTTTGTGTCTGATGGTGTAGTGGTTGCTGAAGGTACGCCCAATCAGTTGCGTAAATCTAAGATGCCATTTGTTCATCAATTTGTGCACGGTGAAGCTGACGGTCCAGTGCCTTTCCACTATCCAGCCAAAGACTACGCAACCGAAATGCTAAGAGGTCACCATGCTTAGAAGGTTTAATGTCGTGTTAAGTGGTTTTGGGCGCCGTGTGATTGATGGTGTCTGGCGTGTGGGTGCCGCTGGGCGTTTATTTTCTTATGTGTGTGTTTATTTGTTTGAAAGTTTAAAGCGTCCAAGCTTAATTGTCCGTGAAGTTTATGCAACCGGCGTTTTGTCTTTATTGATTATTTTGGTATCCGCCTTTTTTGTGGGCATGGTACTTGGTTTACAAGGTTACAACACCTTGCAAAAATATGGCTCTTCTGAGGCAATCGGGGTGTTGGTGGCTTTGGCGTTGGTGCGTGAGTTAGGCCCAGTTGTGACCGCCTTGCTATTTGCTGGGCGGGCGGGCACAGCGATTACTGCTGAGATTGGTTTGATGAAGGCTACGGAGCAGCTCTCTGCGATGGAAATGATGGCAGTAAGCCCTGTTGCACGTGTGATTGTGCCTAGATTTTGGTCTGGAGTAATTGCAATGCCAATTTTGGCTGCATTGTTCTCGATGATTGGTGTGCTAGGGGGGTATTTTGTAGCGGTGCCGATTATTGGTGTGGATAGCGGCGCATTTTGGTCGCAAATGCAGGCTAGTGTTGATTTTTACGACGACATTATGAATGGCGTCATCAAAAGTGTGGTGTTCGGCGTTGTATGTACCATGATTGCATTGTTTGAAGGGTATGATGCACCGCCAACAGCCGAAGGTGTGAGTCGAGCAACAACAAGAACAGTAGTGAACTCTTCATTGGCGGTATTGGGCTTAGACTTTATCTTGACCGCTTTTATGATTCATTGATTTTTTGGAAAAGTGTACAGATAAAAGGCAGTAAATTGGAGACCGTATGGAACGTACAACAATAGATTTATGGGTGGGTGTTTTTGTGGCTTTGGGCGTGGCAGCTATGTTTGGTTTGGCGCTTAAGGTTGGTAACCTCACTTCAAATAACTTGGGGGATACTTATCGAGTATCTGCCTCTTTTGAAAATATCGGAGGTCTCAAGCCTAGGGCGCCAGTCAAAAGTGCTGGCGTGGTGATTGGTCGTGTTGAGAATATCGCGTTTGATTCTAAAGACTTTGAAGCTAAAGTGACGATTCAAATCGATAAGCGCTATCAGTTTCCTACAGATACTTTTGCTAATATCTATACTGCTGGGTTGTTGGGTGAACAGTACATTGCATTGGAAGCTGGTGGTGAAGAAGTGCAATTGAAAGAGGGCGATAAGATTCAGCATACACAAGATGCAGTGGTGCTTGAGAAGCTGATTAGTCAGTTTTTGTATAGCAAAGCGTCCGATAACAATAAA
>Ga0172367_10007308_pt1 | contig 12696 bp, 11 predicted proteins | sample Lak10m_FD_114542 | JGI IMG/M metagenome (GOLD analysis project Ga0172367, IMG submission 114542) | Freshwater microbial communities from Kabuno Bay, South-Kivu, Congo - kab_022012_10m | ecosystem: Environmental > Aquatic > Freshwater > Lake | place: Democratic Republic of the Congo: South-Kivu...
ATCTTTTCCTAGATGTAAGTTTTTTAAAAAACCTAGTAAAAAGAGATACATCAGCCTATTTAAGTATTGATCATTCCGCCTTAGCTCATTTAGAGATCTTTTTTAGCCCATCAGGCAAATCTCTTTTTGATGTGATTAATTTTACAAAAACCCCAATGGGTGAAAGATTATTAAAAAACTCCCTGCTCTACCCTCTTATTTGCAAAGAGCAAATCATTAAAAGGCAAAATTGCATAAAAGAACTGCTTGAAAAAGATGTGGATTTATCCTCCTCTTTATCAGGTAGTAAAGATATTGAACGATTGATGACAAAAATTGTTGAAGGTAGGGCAAATCCAAATGATTTATTTCTTTTAGCCATCTCATTAAATACTATCCCTTCCATCATAAAAGATCTTCATGGCACCTTAGCACCATTTATCTCCTCCTTGCCAAACCTTCCTTTAGTAGATGCAATCTTACAAACTATTGTGATTGATGACTCAGAATATTATATTGCCCCTTCTGTAAATGCAGAGCTTGATAGATTAAAAAATCTTGAAAAAGGTTCTTCTGCCCATTTACAAGCTTATGAAGACCGCCTTCGTGAAGAGCTTGATATAAAAACATTAAAAGTAGGAGTCTCTAGATCTTTTGGCTATTATATTGAGGTATCAAAAAAATCTATCCATCTTGTTCCACAAACATTTATCAGAAAACAAACAGTGGTAAATGGTGAGCGCTTTGTAACTCAAGAGCTTCAACAATTGGAAAGTGCCATCTTTTCAGCAAAAGATGGAGCTTTAAAACTAGAGCGAGAAATCTTTGAAGACCTTGTAAATCTTTGTATAGGACATCAAAGAGATATTTTAAAAGCGTCAAGTCTTATTGCAAAAATCGATCTTATCCACTCTCTTAAAACCGTGGCTTTATCCAGAGGATATATTTGCCCTACAATTTCAGAAGGTAGCGAAATAGCAATTACAGAAGGTGCTCACCCTGTGTTACTAAAAATGATGAAACAAGAACGGTTTATCCCAAATGATATCTTTTTATCTGATGAAATGTCTCTTGCAGTGTTAACAGGTCCTAATATGGCAGGTAAATCAACCTATATTAAATCTGTAGCTTTACTTGTTCTTTTAACGCAAATTGGATCCTTTATTCCTGCAAAAAGAGCATCCATAACTATTGTTGACAAAATTTTTACACGAATTGGCGCTATGGATGATCTAGGGCGTGGACAATCCACTTTTATGGTTGAGATGAGCGAAACTGCTTGTATCTTACGTAATGCAACAAAAAAATCATTGATTATTCTTGATGAAATTGGCCGTGGCACAAGTACTTATGATGGAATTGCTCTTGCAAAAAGTATTGCTACCTACATTGCAAAAGAAGTGGGCGCAAAAACCTTATTTGCCACCCACTATTTGGAATTAACTGATCTATCTGATACCATTTCAAATATTAAAAACATCCGATCAACCGCCTTTGAAAAGGATGAAAAAATCACCTTTTTACATAAAATCGAAGAGGGAAAAGCAGATCAAAGTTATGGGATATTTGTAGGTCAGCTTGCAGGCCTGCCAAGAAGAGTGATCCTTGATGCAACAGAGCATCTTAAAAATCTATCTATGGAAAAAAACCCTTTCACATCTTCCCCCTTGAAAAAAACAGCCCCTGCCCAATATACTTTGTTTTGTGAAGAGGAAAAAGAGCCGATTAAAAAGGAGCTTGATGCTCTAGATCTAAATAATATGACCCCTTTTCAAGCTTTAGAAAAGCTCATCCAATGGCAAAAAAATCATCTGTAGATAACAACCCATTCGATGACGTACCCGATAAATGCGGCGTATATATCATGAAGGATAAAGATCTACATATTCTTTATATTGGTAAAGCGATCAATATTAAAAAGAGAATGCAAAGTTATCAAAGTGGGAAAGAAGATGGGCGTCTTCAAATCCCCTTTCTTTTGGAAAAGGTGGCTTTTGTTGAATGTTTCATCACCTTTTCAGAAAAAGAAGCCCTCATTTTAGAAAATACGCTCATTAAAAAGCACAAGCCAAAATATAATATACTTTTAAAAGATGATAAAAATTACACATGCCTTGCAATTAATATCTCTGACCCCTATCCTGCCATCTCTTTACAACGCTTTCCTATGAAAGATGATAAAGGGTATCTTCTTTCAAAACCATTTACCTCAAGTTTATCGGCAAAAACCCATTTTGAAATAATTCGACGTGTCTTTCATTTAAGATCTTGTAGCAACTTTGAATTTAAATCCAGAACAAGGCCATGCATTTTATACAATATTAATAAATGCAGCGCCCCATGTGTAAAAAAGTGCACTAAGGCTCTCTATCAAAGCTCTGTAGATAGTGCAAAACTCTATTTACTTGGAGATACAAAGACTGTTACTTCTCATCTAAAACAAAAGCGAGAGATGGCCTCAAACGATCTTCTTTATGAAAAGGCAGCCCACTATCATAAAATGCTCCTTGCAATCGATAAAGTCCAATCAAATACGGTCGCAGTAACTTCTACAGAAAAGATAGATGTCTTTGCCCTCATTCAAAAGTCAGGCTTTTGTATTATCTACAAACTTGAATTTAGAAACGGGCTTCTTGTAGATGGTAAGGATTATAGTTTTTCAAATATAGCAAGCGATCCAACCGCTGCTCTTACCTCTTTTCTTCTACAGCATTATGAGATAATAGATGAAAAACCTGATTCTATCTACACTCCTGAAACCCTTCCCTTAGAAAAGGATCTAAGCTCTATTTTAGGGATCAAAATTTCTTCTCCAAAAATTGGACAGAAGCAAAAACTCCTCTCCCTTGCTCTTGAAAATGCAAAAGAGATCATGGATAGAGAGTATTTAGAGCAAAAGCCCTTTGAAAATATCCTCATCGATCTAAAAGAGGCACTTTTATTAAAGAATGTACCCGTTGTGATCGAATGCATTGATACCTCATGTCTTGCCGGAAAAGATTCTGTAGCAGCAGTTGTAGTCTATAAAAATAGCGCCCCTGATCGATCGCTTTATAGAAATTACCATATTAATTCCAAAAGCTACTCTGATGATATTTCTGCTATGAAAGAGGTTATTATCAGGCGCTATAGTAAACAAATTTCCCTCCCAGATTTAATTATTATTGATGGAGGAAAAGGGCAACTTGGAATTTTAGAAAAAAGCTTAGAAGAGCTAAATATCATTAATGTAGAAATTATTGCCCTAACAAAGGAGGAAAGTCGCCATGATAAAGGACTTACCAAAGAGCGCGTGTTTATCCCTGGTAGAAAAGAGCCTATCATCTTAGATAGACATAGCCACTTGCTCTTTTTTCTACAAAATATACGGGATGAAGCGCACAGAAGAGCAATTTCTTTCCATAGAAAGAAGAAAGTTAAAACAACAACTGCCTCTATTCTTGACGTAATTGAAGGAATTGGTCCTAAGAAAAAGGCTCTTTTGCTTAAAACTTTTGGATCTGTCGAAGGAATAAAATCTGCTGAAGATGCCGATTTACTCACCTTACCTTCGATTTCCAAAAAAGATGTCAAAAATCTAAGGGAAATCCTTTAAACTGTGATGAAATCTTCTAAATCATTAATTTCTGGAGATTTGCTACTTTCTTCCTCCTGAAGTTTTGGCCTTACTAATAATAGATTTTTAAATACCACATGTACCGATCTTACATGTAAGCCAGTAAGCCTTGTCACCTCTTGAACAATTTTTGCCTGAATTTCTTCTGATTTCTCTGGAAGTGAGATGTCATAATAGACATTTAATTCAACTTTTATGCTAACTGTTCGATTTTTAGCATCTTGTTCTACAAAAATTCCCTTAATTCTTTCTAAACCTTCTCTACCTAAAATGTTGTCAATCAACGTCCCCTCAAGAAGAGCTATTCCATCTATTCCTGATAAGCATTTTATCGTAATTGATTGAAACACACGAGTTTCTATATCTCTTATGTAAATGGTTTCAGGAATATCCATTTCTTTTGTATCAATATCATCAAAATTATCTAACCCATCATTTCTTTCCATAATAACCCCTCAAGCAACAAATATACTTGTAATTTTCCTGTATTTATTGGATTTAAAGCAATAGGTAAATAGATATGTACTATAAAAATTATTTTGAAACTTTTGAAGATCATTTGTTTATAATGTAGATTTGATGTACAATCAACAAACCCTTTCCTTAAAGGGACAAAACCACTAGGATGCAGATAAACTAGGAGAATCGTAAATGAATGAACCAAGCACTCTTTTTACCCTTTTTACATTACTTGTATCAGCAGTATTTGCAGTAAGTTGCTATCAAATAGCTAAAAAAAAGGGGCGTAATGAAAAGCTTTGGGGGATGTTAGGCTTGTTTTTTGGCGCCATCGCTCTTTTAACCCTTGTATTTCTTCCTAAGAGGCAAAATGCGATCCAAAGCCGTCCTATTCAAGAAACTTCTGGCTCGATTGCCTCTATACAAAATGAAGCCGCTCAACCTCTTGATAATGAAGATTACTACGAGCTACCAAAAGCCCCTCGAATTCCTGGGAGCAAAAGCCTTAACTGGTACTATATCAATGCAAAAAAGGATGATGAAATTAAAGGCCCTTTTTCCATAAATACACTAAGAAAGGAAATTTTTGATAACAAGCTTGATGGATCTACCTATATTTGGTGTGAAGAACTAGAAGATTGGACCCTTATTTCAGAGTTTTCAAATTGTAATCTTATCCTTGATCCAGACTTTATCGAATAAAAAAACCTAAATTCTTTCGAATTTAGGTTTTAAAACTAATAGTAAAGTTTTAATTCTACCAAGAAGATTTTGTTACACCTGGAATCAGCCCTGCTAATGCCATTTCTCTAAAGAAATGTCTAGATAAACCGAATTTTCTCATATACCCTCTAGATCTACCAGAAATTTGACATCTATTGCGAAGACGAGTCTTTGCAGTATCTCTTTTCATTTTTGTTAAATCATCCATAGCTTTAACTCTATCCTCTTCGGGAGTATCATAAGCTTTAATAATTTTTTTTAAATTAGCCCGCTTTACTGCACCACTTTTAACTAATTTTTGACGGCGCATTTCTTTTTCAACCAGTGCTTTTCTAGCCATGTGATCTCCTCTTCTATTTTTTTCTTGCAGGTCCAGTTTGACGCTGCTTGCGATTTGGATCAAGTTTGTTAATTACGTAAAGTCTTCCTCTACGACGAACCAACTGGTCCCCTTTGCTTTTGTCTGCTTTAACAGATGCTCGTACTTTCATTTGGATTCCTATTTCTTCTTCGTTTGTTTATTGATGCAACAATCATAACATTTGGTAGAATTATTGACAAATATTATCTGCTCTGCTATTCTTTCTGTCATTACATTAATAAAAATTTGAGAGTTACGCATTATGAAAAGAACCTATCAACCAAGCAAGATCAAAAGACAAAGATCTCATGGATTTCGAGCAAGAATGGCAACTAAAGGCGGACGTAGAGTTATCGCCAGAAGAAGACAAAGGGGTCGTCACCAATTAACAATCTAGGTTTTTCTTTTAAAAAAGAAATGCATGTACGAAAGAAATGGGAATTTGGCAAGATCCGTAGAGATGGAATCAAGCATTATGGTAAGTATGTTTGCTTTCAATACACAAAAGAGCTTAGCCTGTTGTCAAAAATTGGTTTGACTGTTTCTAGAAAGTACGGCAATGCGGTAGAGAGAAATTTCTTTAAAAGACGCATGAGAGAATTATTCAGATCAAATAGACCTGATTTGCCTTTTTCTATCCAAGTAAATATCCTTCCTTTACAATCTGGTAAACTGGCTTCATTTGATGAGCTTTTAAAGGATTGGGTAAATTTTATGGACTATTTAACCAAGGTAGAGCATGAGACGGCAATTAAATCCTGAACAGTTAAAAGCTTGTCTTGCCATAAAGGGTAAAGTCTTAGTCCTTGCCGGAGCAGGATCAGGAAAGACATCTGTGCTTACAGAAAGAATTATTCATCTTATTCAAGATCAAAAAGTCCCCCCTAATGCTATTTTAGGTTTAACTTTTACCAATAAAGCAGCCGCTGAAATGAGGGAGCGGATCACTAAAGGGGTTGGAAAAACAACCGCCTCACTCATAGCGCTTTTGACCTTTCATAGTTTTTGCCTAGATCTATTAAAAAAAGAAATACACCACCTAGGTTATACACCAAATTTTTCCCTCTATGACGATCGAGATAAGATGCGTTTAGAAGAAGAGGTGTTTCAAAAACTCTCTAGCAAAGAGCTTGAGGAAGTTAAGGTAGAGCACTTTCGTCAGGGAATGACAGAGGTATTAAAAGCTTATAATGCAGTAGATTTTGATGGCTTGCTTGAGCTTTCTGTAAAACTGTTTAAAGAGCACCCTAAAGTCCTATCAAAGTATCAAGAGCAGTTTCAGTACGTAATGATCGATGAGTATCAAGACACCAATCAGGTTCAATATGAGCTTATCTCCCTTTTAACCGAAAGAAGTGGAAATTTATTTGTTGTTGGTGATGATGATCAAGCTATCTATGGGTTTCGCGGTGCAGAAGTGGATCATATTTTATCCTTCCCTCACGATACCTCCATCAAATTGGAAGAAAACTATCGATCTACTCAGCCTATTTTAGATATTGCAAATGCAGTGATTAAAAAAAACTCCAAGCGCCATGATAAATCGCTATTTTCTAAGAAAAGAAATGGAAATAAACCAAAGCTTTTCCATGCTCCCACAGAAAAAGAAGAAGCAGAAAGTATTATCCATAGACTTCTTTACCTACAGAAAGAAAAAGGTCTTCAGTGGAGCGATATTGCCATATTATACAGATCTAACAACCTATCTAAGCCTTTTGAAGTAGCGCTTATGCAAGCGTCCTGGAAAAAAGATGGGCAGTTTGTAAGAGGTATCCCCTACCATGTAGTTCAAGGACTTTCCTTCTATCAACGATCAGAGGTAAAGGATATTTTCGCCTATCTTAAAGTGCTGAATAATCCAAAAGATACCACAGCTTTATTAAGAATTTTAAACTATCCTAAACGTGGTATCTCTACAGCAACAATTGAAGCGCTTACTACAGAAGCAAATCGACTACATTGCCCAGTCTATGATGTGTTAGATCATTTTGACCACTTAGAGATCTCCTCAGCTGGAAAAGTAGGCCTTTCAAGTTTCAACTCCATTATCAGAAAAGCAAACGCAAAAAAGACCATTACTGAAACCGTTCAATTTTTGATTGATGAATTACACATAAAAGACGAAATTGAAAAAGAGGTGAAAAGTGAGAATGCACGAATGTTTAAATGGGATAACATTACCACCATTTTAGATATGGCCGCCTCTGCAGATCAAGAACACACCACTTTAGCAGATTTTGTCAATGGCTGCATTTTAGATGACCATAAACATTCAAGGAATAAAAAGGATAAAGGGGTCAATCTTCTTACCTTCCATAGCGCAAAAGGACTTGAATTCAAGGCTTGTTTTATCGTCTCTTTAGAAGATGGGATTATGCCTCATGATAAAAGCTTAGAAGAAGGTGGCATCGAGGAAGAGCGTCGCCTGTTTTATGTAGCCATCACTCGAGCAAAAGAATATCTGTACCTTTCGATGGCAAGAAAACGTCTTTTTCGTGGAAAACCGATGACTAGAAACGCCTGCCGATTCCTTTTTGAAATTCCAAAAGAGCTTATTGATTTTGAAGTGTTTAATAACTTTCAACCTTTTTTACACTAAATTCAACCTATGAAATTCAGCTACCCCTTTTAAAGGGGTAGCTGAATGGTTCCTTGTAAACAAATTAATTTTGTAACGGCTGGGTTTCAAAACTCCACATTTGCGCATTTGCATCTTGCACTAAAATTCTAAAGAATTTTGCATCTGCAGAATCTGTCAAATCAATAAACTGTTCTACATTACTTTGGCCAGAAGGCGTTGTAAAACTCATGCTATGTTCCCAATTTTCCTTAATAGTAACAGCATCTTGAGTCCCCCAACAAATAGTTACAGTAGATTCAAGCTCTGTATTTGTCTTGAAGCCCAACGTAACTAAATTATTAGCGTTTAATGTAGCACTTGTTATTTGTGGAATAAACGGTAGGGTAAAAAATCCTTCCAGCTTTGATGGATCCATATAACCAGGGCGTTGTACTATTTTACCCTTTTTAATAATTCCAGCTTTTTGAGCTTTTTTATTTGCTAGGCCCCCTGTTTTTGTAAAAAAGCACTCTCGATCTTGAGCTATGCCTCTTCTTTGGTTAGTGATTCCTGAACCCCCGGGAAGGATTAACTGATCTAAATCCGACCAATTACCCACTGAGTCACAAACAAACCCTTTATAGTTAACAATTCTTGGAACATGACTGCTTCTTTCACCAGCGGCACTTCCAACAACTTCGATAAACGCTTTTGTTTTTAAATCGCTAACAGGCTCATCTTTAAACTTTCTACCAGCGCAATACAGTTGCCAATTGTTTGTAATTTCATTCCAAAAATACCCATAAAAAGTTGTAAAGTCCCCATCATTAGTATACCTAAGACCAATTACATATTTTTTTGAAACATTATCCCTAAAAACTGGCCATTTTCTTACTTTAGCTCCAGTGCCCTCTTTTGTATTCCATGTTTCAAACTCCCCTTGACTTGAACCTATTCCAAGTAGGTGTGATCTTAAGTTTAACGGCAGCATAGGTTTATTTTCCCCAGAGCTCCATATAGACATAGTAATGTTATCTGCTTTCCCCTCTGCGTCAAATCCAGGACCAAAGTATCCAAATTCGGTGGTACATGGAGCAAAACATCCTAACGTACTATCACTTGAAAGCTCCATAATCCAGCCTTGAACATCATTTGGGTTTTCTGAACTACTCCAATTTGAATAAGCAGCATTAGGGCGCCATCTTTCTCTTATAATATATGAATTAACAAGAGATTCTCCACTTAATCTCACATTTAAAATCGTCATCTGATTTCTTTTTATTGTTTGAATAACTCTTATTTTAAATGTATGAACCCCTTTTGCTACATTTAAAAAATCTAATTCAAAAATGGAATCGCCAACCATATCTTCTGTAACAATTAGATTATTTGCCGCTACAGTACCATCAATTTGAAATGATAAAATGGTCCCAACATCGGCAAGAGTTGCTGTAAAGAATAGGTCTGCATGAATATTTCCTGATGAGTTTGTAATAAAACTCCATTCTAACTCTGCATTATTTTCCTGAAGTCTTCTTATTAAACTAAATTCTTTTCCCTGATTAAACTCTAAACTGTCATTTTTCTCTCCATCATCAAGAGTTAAAATCCCTATTGGTCTAAAAAATACTTCATTTGCTCCTAAATAAAGATATGGATTATCAATATTTCTCTGAACTTTATAAAAAATTTTAAGTCCATCTGTATCTACCCCTAATTGTAACGTAGAAACATCGCTATACAATTGATTCTTATAATCCATTATATCGTAAGGCTCAACTGCTTCAAGCTTTCCATGTGATGAAAAACAACAGATTGAAACTATAGAAAATAACGCATTTAAATGTTTATTGATTTGCATTCTAATCCTTCTTGTTATTTGTTAAATTAATTTTCCCCTTTTTGAAAAAACAAATTTATATCATTCTTATTACTTTGTAAATAATTTTTAAAAAAAATAACGAAAATTGTAAAAGAATTCTATTTACTTTCTCTCAAAAACATGCCTATACTGTCGCATGCAAAAGTACCCAGTAACCATTATCTTACGACATCGAAGAGAAAATTTAAAAAAATGCTCTCTTAAAGGGCTTGAAGAGCTTTCTTCGTTTTCATTTTTTACCTACCCAAAAGATCATCTTCCAAAACATCCAGGGTATATTCTTTTATCTTTAGGAGAAAAAGAGCTTTCCTATCAAGATAAAGACTTTGGGATCTATTTAATTGACGGAACGTGGAAGCTGGCTACAAAAATGGACAAAACTCTTCCATTTCAACCAGAAAAGCGATCTCTTCCAAAGGGGTTTAAAACAGCCTATCGAAGAAGGCAAGATGATTGCAAAGATCCTGAAAGTGGGCTAGCAAGTATAGAGGCGCTTTATATCGCTTATGTGATACTTAAAAGAGATCATGAATGCTTACTTGATCACTACCACTTCAAAGATGAGTTTTTAGCAATAAATCATAAACTTTTACAAAAGTACACACACTGAAACGACAAGCTCTGCAATAATTGCCATTAACAGGATCACTAAAACGGCATTTCCCCCAAAAAGAACTCTTTTCTTGCTAGCAAATTTCCCCTTAGATCTTCCCATCCAAACAAGGACAATAGGTAAAACCCCCAATAATAATGCTGAACCAAAGCCTCCTGCAAAAGATAAGGCTGTTAAAAATATCGATGGATTACTAAGCACTACCACAACCACTGGGACAAAAATTAAAAGACACAAATAAAGACGTCTTAATTTACAAGCCTTTACATGGAATAGATCGGCAAAAAAATCTACCATACCGAGGGCTACCCCAATAAATGAGGTTGTTAACGCAAAAAAGGAAAACCACCTACCCAGCGTATAAATTTTTTTTTCAGAAAATGCATAAAATAAGGGATCAACAGCGCTTAATCCCATTTTCTTTGCCTCTATTAATCCATGAACACCTTCTGCAGGAATAATTCCTTTTATCAAATAGTCCCAGATTAAATACGCAAGTAGTGGTATAAGTGTGCCAAAAATCACCGCTGTTTTAGCTTTTGAAACGCTACAATCTAAATACGTATAAAGAGTAGGGACAGTTCCTTGATAACTAAATGAGGTAAAGATAATGGGAAGACCAAGGAAGGCATATTTCCAACCCCAATAATTTGCCCTCTCCACGCTTGCTTTTTCCCCTGAAATGAAAACAAAAATAAGGAATGATAGGACAAGACCTACCATTAATAATGCGTTTACTCTAGAAGAAATCTTTGCCCCGCCCCAAATAAACCCTCCAAAAAAGAGAATAAAAGCAAAAACCCCAAAAACATAAGGGATATGAGGGCAAATCGCCTCTAACACAAGTCTTCCCCCTAGCGAAGTATAGGCAATCAAAAGAAAATAAAATAAAAACATATACAAAGAAAAAACAAGCCATTTACCTATTTGTCCAAGAAATGTCTCTGCCATCGTAAGCAAGTTAGAATCTTTTGGAAGCCACGAGCAAAGTTCGATAAATAAACACCCAGTTGCGGCAGAAAACATCCAACATAACATATAAATGAAATAGGAGGGTAATATACCAGAGCCGGCAGTAGCCACTGGATTTGCAAGCATAGCCGCACCAATTGCTGTTCCCCCAATTAATAAAGCACCAAGGAAAGTTTTATTTAAAAGTGTATGGATTTTTGTTTTCATAAAAATATGGTAACAAAAAATGAAAAAGCAAGCTATCTTTTTTATAGCTACTTTGATAGAATTTAATTCTAATGGAATACTAGTAACTGTGAAAAAATATTCAAAACAACAGCATAATATAGACCAAAGTGAGATCGATCCTGACGCTCTTGAAGTCCTTGATATCCTTCATGAAAATGGATTTAAAGCCTATCTTGTCGGTGGCTCTGTAAGGGATCTTTTACTCAATTATACACCAAAGGACTATGACATTTCCACAGATGCTCTTCCTGAAGAGGTAAAAAAATGTTTTTCCAACTGCTTTATTGTAGGGAAAAGATTTCGACTCGCCCATGTTCGGATGGGCCATAAAGTATATGAAGTATCTACCTTTCGAAAAGGGGATAATGAAGATGATACCCTTATTTATAGCGATAATGAATGGGGCACCGAAGAAGAGGATGTCACAAGAAGGGATTTCACAGTAAATGGCCTTTTCTATGACAGCAAAACCGAAGAAATCATCGATTATGTAGGCGGGGTAGAAGATGCGAAGAAAAATCTTTTACGCTGTATAGGCAATCCCTATATACGGTTTAAACAAGATCCTGTACGAATGATTCGTCTGCTAAAATTTAAAGCCCGGTTTGACTTAACACCTGATGAAGAGATGATTGAGGCATTATTTGTTCTTCGAAGAGAGATCCTAAAAAGCTCTCCTGCTCGTATTTTAGAAGAATTTTTACGCATGCTTGAATCTGGATCATCGGTTTCTTTCATTAAAATTCTTCAAGATCATGGTTTTTTAGAAACTTTGCTTCCAAATTTAGCTCATTTTTTTGAAACTCCTATTGAAAAAGAAATCTACGACTTTTTAAGCGATATAGATAGATCTATTTTAGTAGAACAAAAAAAGCCCCAAAGCCGTGCAATTTTAGTCTCATGTCTTATTTACCCTATCTTTAAACAACATATTTTTGAGATGTATGAGTCTTTTCCTAAAAAAACTCACCTTGGCAAAATTCAAGATGAAGCACACGATTCTACTGAATTTTTATTCGAACCAACTCTGCGAATCACTAAAAAAATCCTTGCAGAAGTGGTCAATATTTTATCTACGCAATACCGATTCACACCGCTTCAAAAAAACAAACGGCCTTTGTATAAAATTCCAAAAACACAAGATTTCAGCTCCTCTTTAAAATTTCTTAAAATTCGGGCAAATATCGAACCAGGTCTTACAGAAATCTATGCTCGGTGGAAAGATGCCTATGAACTTCATAAAAAAGAGCATCCAAAGACAAAGGATGTTCCAAACGAAAAATCTACAAGAAGAAGAAGAAGA
>Ga0172367_10007309_pt1 | contig 12695 bp, 13 predicted proteins | sample Lak10m_FD_114542 | JGI IMG/M metagenome (GOLD analysis project Ga0172367, IMG submission 114542) | Freshwater microbial communities from Kabuno Bay, South-Kivu, Congo - kab_022012_10m | ecosystem: Environmental > Aquatic > Freshwater > Lake | place: Democratic Republic of the Congo: South-Kivu...
AACGCTTTTGAATGTATTGGGCTTGCAGACTTCTCCAACACGATCACCGTTGGCGATATGAAGAGCGACGATGCAGTACCCGGTATGATCCGTTTCAATGGGGATTTCCAAGGTTTCGATGGCGAGTACTGGTACTCGCTAACGGGCAAGGATTTCATAGGCGCACTATTTGGTGAAGGTTTCATCAATACGTTGGCCTTACAATCTTTTGCTGATATACCTATGACTGCTGGTAGGCGTCATGCAAGTAACTTCCACGGCGCTAATCCCTATATTTTTGAGACAACTGGTAGCGGCATAGACCTCGCCGTTCCAGTGTTTAGATTTAGGCACACTCACGACGACCAAGTAACGTTTACCACTACCCTTACGATCCCTGAAACCTCAGAAGCGCTACTTCTAAAAATGTTCGTAGGCGACGAATTCTGCCAATACACAGCAGATGGGTTGGGTTTTGATGTACGAATCGCTGCCGGTGCTCCAGGAGCATTGTTCCCAAACGATCATGCTTCAATGACACTGGTCCTTAACGAAAACAGCGTAGCCTCGTATGGCCTATACGACGGCTACAATATACTCAACTATGTTGTTACCCCGGCTGACTTCATAGACCCCGATTATTTCCCTAGAGGTCTTCTGACCCTCACGATCAATATCGGAAGAGACAATTCAGTCGGAAGTAACCACAGCGGTCTCGTTAATTTGTTCGGCCTGGCAGTCGCTGCCATCAAGAGCTAAACAAACTGGCGCGGCGGTCCCTAAGGACCGCCGCGCCATAGGAGGAAAGATGGAATCGAAACGTTTGGTCCTGAGAGGACCGGAAGTCCGAGCGGCCAAACGTGTCGCACGTGCCGAGGCTAAAAAGCTGCAACAGGGCCGCGCTAATAATACTTATCAGACCGAGCCACTCCCAGTGTACAGAGCCAAGACTTATAAGGACTTGGTTCGTATGCAACCCCCGGCTCCAGCACTGGGATTCATTGAAGTCGTGGAGCAAGTGATCTCGTATCCGACCTACGATGAAGCCGGTAATGTCATAGGTTACGAGGAGGCGTCCCAGTATGTTCCTGCTGCGAGGTACTTCATACGATCGTACCCGCCAATACCAAAGGTAGACTTCTTAAAGATGCCTGTGCAGGACGCGCGTGAAGTAACATGGTCCACAAAGATTTATCAGCCAAGCGCTGGTATCTCTGGGGCCGTCGTGTATTTCGATCAAGATATTAAGGTTACTGATGTTTCGTTCTCAAGAGACGCGGAACTTTACTACCCAGTAGGATCGCCTAATGCTGGTAAGAAATCCATGTACAAGGTGGCCGATGTAACGACAAGACTCAATGCTCGTAACGAGGAAGTGATCGAGTCTATTAGAATCGACTACGCTAATGGCCTAGATACCACGAAACTCGCTTGGCTTGAAGTAGACATTCTCCCGCCTTGGGGCAGATCCAAGCTACCTGAAAATTCTGCCGGCGAAACAACTTGGCAGCTTCCAACGTATGTACCACCGGAGATTCCAGAATGATCTTAACAGGACAACCGTTCACAGAGGCACTGGCTGTTGATGAACCAGAGATACCTTACGGGCACTATGTCCTAGGTAACTTGAACGGCTACGTTGTCCTTAAAAATATGTCTATCGGTGACTCGGTTGAAGTCAACTACGGGCAGCTCAACTACAATCAAATCCTAGCGTTTGATCAGAATTGGAGCAGGGTTGCAAACAAGACCTACAACTTCACCTTCATCTGCCAAGAGGACTTGGCGCGAGCTAGGCGTGTTCTCTACGCGGATCACTCATTAATCACGCGATTACTCTGCAAGGGCGAGCCTAACACTGATGTGCCTTGGGACTGGGTGGAATATGGTTTCATCGATCCACTTTCCACCAAAATCACTTATCAGAATAACAAGGCCGCACTTGACCTAGGTTTCATTACTGTGTTTGAAGTCTCACAGAGAAAGCAACTCCAATGTCGGTAGAAGCTGTTACGCATCAAATCCTTTTCGAGTACCCCGCCTACGCTCCTGAACGGAAGTCTCTTACGATTAGAGCGCAGGCTACTGGTAACAGCGACTTGAATCCGCAGGAACAAACGATCCTATTTACTATGGATGGGCGGTCGCTTTCGAGGAATAAAAGTCGCCATACCAAGATACGATCAGAATGGTCTTTTACAACTATTCAAGACATTGAGACTGTGAGAGCGTTTTTCCGCGCTGGCGATGGGCACTATTTCAAATACACTCACTATGATGGTACAGAATGGTACTTCATTCTCATAGGTGCGTCGTATACGGCTACCAGCTCAAACAGCAAGCTCTTCTATTACAATGGCAATGAGCGGGTTTCGCTTGTTACCTATGATTTTGCATTAACGGTTGAAAGGTGGGCGGTATGAACGAGGAGTTTCTAAAAGCCTTCGGCACACGGCACGGACAAGAATTTTATTACCTCTTGGAAGTCCAGTGGCCGACAGGTACGGAAAGATACAGCCGTACGCCAGAAGATACCGATTGCCTCCCGCTACTTCTGGAGATCAATGACTATTACGTAAGAGGTAGAGCCGATGGCTTCGGCGAAGCCGCCACCCTTACAGTGAGATTGGCTGATCCTTTCGGCCACTTGAAAACGATCTTCCTCAATTACGACCCTACCGATGTTCCTGCTAATGTCGCGATCAGAGTAACTAATCGCGACAGAACAGAAATTAAAACCGTTCCGATTATGCAAGGTTACATCAAAGGCCCGTTCAAGTGGGAAGAAGGTACCAGAACTTTCACTTTCACAGTGGCTTATAATCCCGTGGATAATACCTTAGGTTACACGCCTTCGGTAGACGACATTGCACAAACGGACGAGTTCCAGTTTGTCTATGGGTCAAGTTGGTATACTCCGGATCATCTCCCACAAATAGAATCACCGTATATCACGGACCAGAGGGCTAGGAACGAAGAGATTCTGAACACCGATCCGTGGCCGCTCTCTTTCAATTACTGTAAGAACATAACTGTGACGCCAGTAGGAAAAGCTCCTAAGACAAAAGTTGTCCGTGAAGTGATCGACACTACCGGCGGTTGGGCATTCAGGCGTTGGGCGCACGATATGAATAATGCTGCTAAAGCATACAACTTCATGGAAGCGTACAATATCCTAACCGGTAAAGCCGAAGCAATGCCGTATGTTGACGTGCCGGCGGCAACAGGGAAGATCATCATTCCGGTCGAAGCAACGGGTGCCCTCGTTGAGGGGGAGCCGCAACTTTACGAATTGATAATGGGCGATGATCTTTACGTCTTCGTAGGTACCTTGTGGAGGACACCTGAACAGGATTTTGACCCAACAACCAAATCAGGATATATTCAGATTGACCTTACGGAAGCAGCGCCAGAGCATCTACTTCCTAGGATACCGAATCCGGACTATAATCCGAATATACCAGTTAGCCCCGAGAACCCAACACTCATTCCAGATATCTACGAGTACCCAGTAGGTTGGGATCAGTACGAACAGATACCGCCTATTGCTAACTTCAATCTGCCGATTTACCAGTACCTTCATTGCATTCAGCGGGTTGAAGGCTCAACCAACGATCCCTACGATCCTGATGCTTATGCGGGATTTGATCGTGCAGATATACTTTACCAAGCTGTATCGTCATTTAAGTCTGCCTCGCGTATGGCGTATACAGACTTAATCAATGAGTACAGTTCACTAGATGTTGGCCCGAATGGCCGTCCTAGGGATGAAGTCAAGTTCAATGAAATGTACAGCGACCTCGCGCCTATGAATTTGCTGACTCCGGGGTTCCAACAGGATGGTTTAAGTGGTTTCTTCCTAACCGGATACTTCGAATTCAATCAACCTCAACATCCTAATCAACCTGCACCTAGGCCAACACTACTCAATCAATTTGATTATCCGTGGATCGAGGGATGTTGGATTGAAGTTGAAATTGACCTAGAGGATTACGCTGAACCTCTTGACCCGTCGCTGACTGATACGCAACTAGCACAGAGGAATCTCAGCAGCCAACAAGAGCAGGCAAAAGAGTACTCGGCCTACGTCACCGCCGCGCGTGCATATGGTATCGGTACTGTCGGCGGGGCATTGCCACCGATCCCCTTACCGGCAACTAAAGCGTACATAAGCCTGCGCGTCGTCTCACAGGATGGCATGTATTGCGTCGTTGAGAATCCGTTGAATTGGAAGTTCCACAAGATTATCAACGTGTTCAAAAACCCTGGGACGATCAGAGCTAAAGACTCTCCCAACACAATGTTTCCGTCTCCCTACCAAGGCGCTTCGCCGTATATGCGGCATACCATAATCAAGTCCGGCTCGGAGATCTCGCTCTTCAATTGGAACCCAGCTAAGCAGTTCGTCGTAGATGCAAAAACTGGGACCAAAGTGATCGCATTAAAGTTCGATACGGGGTTCGGCCCTCGTGCGATACTGCCCGGCACATTCACTACACAAGATATGTACCCTGGAAGTATCTGGCCGGGCTACCATCCAGCTTGCACAATGGTCTACCTAGGATATAATGCATACATCCGGTTACGCGGTCTCACCAAAGAGGACCCTACGCTGCTCGTGGATCTTGATAGCCCGTATCGCACGGATGAACAGATCGCGTTAAAGGCCGTCGAATTGTCAAATGATGTAGCGGAAGTTCCTCTTGGGTTGCAAACGGTTATCCTAGATACCAGACGGTCTATGATGTACATACCGGGATCAATACCTAGGCCAGCCACTACGATCGTCAGTGAGCCGCTTTCAATCCGAGAGTTCATTACAAAACTACTTTTCCAAAATGGTAAAGTGGTTACAGGTAATGCTAATCTTGTGTCATCGAAAAGCATGATGAAGCCAATTGATGGCTCTGGTATCCGTAACATTCGACCGGAAACGATCATTGAAAAGTCTATCAACCTAGGTATGACGGAGGCTGTTAGCACGGTATTTGACGTTACGTTTACGGGCAATGACCGCATAAAAGAGCCACTTGTTTTCTCTAGGAAGTACAACAGTCAGCGGTACGGCGAATCCGAAACGTCTATCGAGCTTTCAACTTATGTCGATATCGCAGACGCTTACGACGTACTTGCTTTCTGGATACGGTTCTATGGCAACTACTGGAAGACAACTTCGCTCAAAGTGACAATGGAGCACGCGGATATCAAGATTCACGATATTGTGTATCTGGATCTCTCCGCAATTGAACTCCATTACCAAGAGCCTTATGAGGAATTGTTTCCTACGCAGCCAACTGCACCGGCAGAACCATTTCTTCCGAGTTACCTAGGTCTTGTGCGATCAGTTGCTTTCAACATAGCTGAGGGCACAATTGACTTGGAGGTTTGGCACCCAGTAGTTGCAGGGTCTAGGAACCAAGATCCTCTCTATTGGGACACAGTGTGACCCGTTACACCGAAAGGTGTGGTTCGCAAACGGAAAGGGCCAGTGCAACTTGTGTTGCACTGGCCCTTCTGTTTACTCGCCGATCACATCATCCAAGCTACAAACATCGCCTTTGTCGATAGTGTATTCGACTGGAACAGAGTTGTCGTATTTCGTTTGCCCTAGGTCAATACCATGGGGCATACGCATGTTGATCAAACGCGAGTACGCTTTCGCCGTCATGATCGCGTCGGTCAAGGCATCGTGAGCACCGTCGGCATTGATATCGAGCCGCTTGCAAACATAACCCAAAGATGCCTTGTTGAACGGCAGTTCCATTACATTACCGTAGGCAAGATCATTCAGATAATGTACGACAGGCTGCAGGTCGCGCGCGACACGGCTATTGATGTACTTATCGAAAGCGTATCCATCCTCGTCGTCAAGGACGGAAAACCACTTCCTCAAAAACCCACGATCAAAAGCCCAGTTCTTTACCAAAGGTACGATGCGCTTATGGTAGGGTGGGCTCTTGGTCTCAGCCAACGGTAGCTCGTGAAACCAATCAATGAATTGATCGAGTACGAGATATTTGTCCAAGCCGTGATTAGCAGATACCTCTCTTAACCCATTGACTCGGGCCGCACCGTCATCCCACCGACCTGGGTACTCCGGTTTGATCGTAGCGTAGAATGGGTCTATACTCTCGTCTACCTCGAAGTTGACTCCTAGTGGTACAATCGCAACCTGAATCATTTCATGGTAGTCGCAATCTAACCCAGTGGTTTCAGTATCGATTGCACAGACAATATCGCCATTCAAATGCACTATGCCATGATTTGCTTTGTATTTCCCCGCCACTGGCTACTCCTTTTTATGTAAAGAACTTCCACATCGGTGTCACTGCGCTCAACTGCTCGCGCCATACAGTCACGAACTTCCCAACTGTGAACCTCGTCCCACGGGTACTTCAGGATCAAATCATTCTTGTACCCGGACAAACACACAGTACCTTGAGCCTGTATGACCTTCTGCAACATGGCCTCATGATCGGCAAGACTCATGTTGTGTTTGTAGGTACCAGTCGGGGTTTCGATGTAGGGAGGGTCCAAGTAGAACGTAGTCTCGGGGCTGTCGTAATACTCGAACAATTCTTCCCACGAACCGTTTTCTACTACTACTGAATGGAGTCGATCGCTCAACTCCGGTAGCAGCAGCAACCTATTATCCATCTTGCTAACGGAACTCTTAGTCCGTTCGCGTCCCCAGTGGCGCCCAAGTTGATTGAAACTGTACGTGATAGAATAGTACCACCTAGCAGCTCGTTCAATTCGAGTGTCTTGTTTTTCCCAATTATCACGGTAGTATTCAAACAACTCCTTCGAGTAGATGTCGCCACCCACTCTTTCGATCAATTCGTCCTTCTGATCACGTAGGGCGATCCAGAAATCTGTCACACCGCTATGACGATCATTGAAGATTTCGAATCTGCTCTTTGATCGGTTAAGTAAAAGTACCCCACTTCCGCCGAACAATTCGCAGTAAGTCTTCGAGTAGGGTACAAGCTGTAACAAATTGTCCAGAGACTTCAACTTACTACCGGGCCAAGAGAAAGCAGTCTTAGCTACTTTCGATTCGCCGCGACGGACCCCGCCGAACAGCGACTCCATCGCGGCCATACGATCATCAGCGCTCATACAACTAACCGATCAACGGTCTCAGATAAGTCTGAGCAACGTTTCTGTAAAGAATCCAAGACTTCTTTGGCTTTCAATTTTGCCTCTTCTTTGGTACTGCCGTTCCCCTCAATTATGAATTTTTCGGAAACATAGCAGAAACAGGTCCACGGATACCTATCGGATAAGTAGTTTGGTACTAATTTAACTGATAAGAAACCATAAATATCCCCTAAAACTTCTCGATCAATATCGTCCAACCAGCTCATTTTGGGCCTAGCCCCAAGATTAAGTTAGTACGATCATCAATGCCCATACTTGAGGTCCAAAAGCATCTCGGCTACCCGTACCGGCAACCTATCTAAGCCCAGGTCATTTTTCAAGATACAATCCCATTCGGAAAACCCAGCAAGAATGTTGTCAATGTCGCCCGGATACGTAGTCGTCTCATGCCCTGGGCGATCAACACGCACGAGCTTACCGCCCAACCTGTGTCGAACAATATCAACTTCGTTGCGGTGTCTAAGATCAGTGATGACCCAATTGCAGTTCATTGTGGAAGACATGATACGGGATTCAACACGGCGTACCCAGTACTCAGGATCAATCTCTCGCAAACCTTTCCCGAAATGCAACAGCAGAAACCTAGGTTTATGACCGTTAGCCAGCTTCACCTCTTTCAAAGCAGGTTCTTGATCGTACTCCCCTTTCGTGAGAAAGCCATCATTCTTAAACAGTCCATAGCACAGCGAGTACAAAGCATCTGCGAAGGCGATCTTATGGAAACCATACTCTGCTACGAGAATATCAGCAACAGTATCCTTACCCTGTTGCTTTCTATGTCCTAGGGCGATAATCACTAAAGAATCCTCCGATTATTAGGCCAGTGCCTATTACGATCAAACACAGTCCAAAATCAATCCACATTGAACCTAGTACGATCAATGAGTAGCCTAGGAGATACAGCTTATTCCTTGACAATATTTTCGTATACCTTGGTCGGGCAAGCAAACTCGATTCGAATAGCTCCGTCTGTAATAACTGGTTTTACATAATTGCCGTCCACTTGCCTTGTCGGGCTCAGAGTGTCGGTACAGAAGTCAGTAACCAGTACTTTCCTGCTAGCAATCTGGCCAGCTAACCGGCGTAAAACTGTTGCAACATGGGCCTCGAATTTCTTCGTATTGTCACACTTTTGAGTATTTGGGGATACGGATATTTCCTTCCGCATAAGTAAAATCTCCGAATAGGGTTGGTTCTTCCTTAGCCACAACATCCAATACCATAGCAAACACTTTAGCAATCTCTTCCTCGGCGTGCTCGGAGCAGCGCATAGCGATTATGTGCCGCAATGCTCTAACATTGAATGTCCATACGCCGCCCGTCGCAATGCCCATAGGTAGAATGCGACGCATTGCCGAAGTAAGAATCTTCTTCATCTTGAAGTCCTTGCCATTCAAGTCCTCGGCAAACGCAGCTTCAATTGTCCTGTAAGCCTTACTGATCGCGGACATGGCGACATTGATCTGCTCCAAGGCAATTACGCGCTTTTCAATATCCTTGTACCATTCAGCGCTATTAGGATCAAGACCCTCGGCGCCAATACCGTCGCGAGCGGAGTAGAACTCCCACTCCACGTCATCGACTTCAAAGCAATCGATTTCAGCCAACGGTATACTCAAATAACGGATGTACCGCATCGAGGCTTCACTGATCGCCGTCCCGACGCGATGCCTATTCAACTCGCCAGTGAATACGCGGCTTACATTTTCAATGCTGAATGTAAACGATGCGTGCTCCAATACGCTGCCGTGACCGTGAGCCAAAATGTTTTCAAGGTACTCGGCCATATCTGATCGTACCCGCGTCAGATTCGGATTCAAAGACAAGTCGAAACTATTGTAGCATCGCCGCCCTGCAAAAGCGCAAATGTCGCCAGCGTCAGTAGTCTCCTGAGTCCGATATTGATCGATGCCCATAGTTCCGCAGACTACGGCGTCCATCTCTTCACGCTTAGGCACGCTCTTCGCGATTAAACGTACAATCGGTTTCTTAAACATTCATTCCTCGCACAGCGTTAGTGTACATGCGGCTCAATTCGATAACTTCGGCAGAGTAGTTCCGATGGGCCGTATAGTAATCTACGTCCTTACCCATATCGTAGGCGGACATTACCCTACGCGCTCCGCAGTTGTAAGCAGCAATAGCCATGCTCAAACGGGGTCCGGGCTGAACGCCGCGGTACTTCTTTCCAATCACTGCGATGTTATCAGCCAAAACTTTGCAACCATAAGCAATGTTCTTGGCATCGTCACGCCACTGCGTTCCCCTGGCAAACGAATGCGCATCGTAATCGATCTGCATGAGGCCGCGGCCAAATCCCAAGCCATCGGATGGTAGTGTTCCTAGGCGTAATGCCGTGGGCTTCCTAGGAATGTAATCGCCAGTCCAAGACCTGTCCAGAGCATGACCCCATAACGACTCGCGGTATCCAATCCCAAAGATCACCGCAACACTGTGTCCGTACTTCGCACACTCCTCGGTTACTGTTCCTAGGTACAGTTCATTGAAGGTATTGAAAGCCTTCATATTACCGCGGAACTTAACTACCTCGGGGATCAACTTGGACCAAGTGATCGGCCCGACAACTCCGTCATCGACTAATAGATTTTTCAACTGGAACAAGCGAACGGCCTCTTCCAACTCGCGATCAAAGACCCCAGTCTGTTTCAGCCCTAGGATCTTCTGAGCCTTCTTCACCTCACTTTGCAGCTCAATCTTCCCAAGCTTCGTCCCATCGTGCAATCTAATAGTTACCATCATTGCCCCTTCCTGCTGAACTGCGGGATACTCATATTGCCAACTTGCTTTAACGTTACACCACTACCATCGCCACTGATACCAGCAATCATTTTCTGCTGGCGATCAATCTCTGCCTTCATAGCAGCAAGCCTATTAGGATCAGATTGAATCGCCGACGCTGCACTCATGATTTCCAAATCGCGTTTGGCCTGCCAAGCCTGCATTTCCACGTCCATTAGTATTCCTCTTCTTCGTCGAGTTGCGTACCGTCTGAAAGTACATTGATTAGGGTTTCTGATTCCAAGATGATCTCACGGTAGCCGTCACCAATGAGATCAATATCCTCCTCATTGGTGATCTTAATGTCTGATCCCACTAGTTCATTAACGTAGATGTAGAGTCGCATTCTTGTCTCCTGAGCGTCTGACCATCAGACACGTATGTAAAGTTTTGTGGCTCCGCCTCGCCGATAGACAGGTTACCGTAGGCGTGGGCGGAAGCATGCAGCGTTGATCGTCCTTTGCAGAAACGCTTACCGAAGATCTTGGAGAAAGCAATAGGTAGCTCCCGTGTGACTTTGTTCGGCGTTGACCACCGTACGAACTCCTCGGGGTCAGTGGCCCTCACGTACTCACGGAACGCGGCAAAGAAGTCGCTCATTAGAACAACTTGACCGGGCACGTAGAAGCAACATTCTCGTAGATACCGTTCCAACACGTTCTCATTTGACAACTGGACCTCTTCCATGTCCGTGGTTCTGATCGGCGGAACATTCAGGCGGCCCACGGCTTCTGGAATCTCAGTGCGCATAACCATTTGCGTAAGGAAGTGCGAGCCTTCTTCGCGCAACTTGTTAAGCAGCATCTTCTTAGGAACCTCTTTCTCCAACGGCTGTACGTATATGTAAGTAATACGTTTGTCACCCGTGAACACGGGGCACGCGTCTTGCTCATTAGCGAACTGGCACCAGTGAGTAGTGTTGCGTACCATGAACGGAGTCTCATTCTTAACGTGAATTGAAATATGGATCGAAGTAACCCAATCTTTCAACCGAGCATACGCCTTCTTGTCTTTTCCTAGGTGCGTTTCTTCAACATTACACAGTACAGCATTAAGCAATTCGCCATTGAAACCGCCGCTGTTCTGCATTGCTTGGTCCGCACGAACCACACCGGATGTAATCAATAGGCTCAGAGCTTCATGGAAGATCGATTTACCGGTGTTTTGCTCACCGTAAAAGAACAAGTAAGGCGTGGGTTGATCGGGCTGTTGAAACATGCTCGCGACCCATAGCTTCAAATACATGGAGCCAGTGTAGATATGATTGTGACTACACCAGGGATCCTTCAAAACCGCTTCATCAAGTGACCGCCCTAGGTGATCGAAGATAAGATTCCAAGTCGGGTATTTCAACTCGACATCAGGGGACTCCAATTCGAAAGCAAACTGCGGAGCTCCTCGGTTCCAGTCACGCCCGCCTGGGTACTCTTCCTCGAAAGGAATCGCAACCATTCGCCAAGGATTGTTGACAGCCCACCCTAGAGCGTAGTCGATCTCATTCTGCCTAAGGCCATTATGCTTTAGAAATAGGCGAACATTTTGCAAATTTTCACGATGCCAACGACCACTACTTGCGCGGACCATCCAGCCCATATCGTCCCCGTTCACGGAGACTATATGTCTGATATCATCATCGTAGGTAGCGTGAATTGTTTCAGGGTCAGACTTCTTTGTGCACTTGAAAATCTTAGTAAAACACCCGTCTTTCGTAAGCTCCCAGTCTGGCATGTCATTAGTGTTGTCATCTTTGGAAGACGATTCCACCTTCACGATCAGCGCACCATCTTTTTCTTCGCGAACGCGTACTTCTCGTCGGTGCATATAGGGCTTCAGTTTCAAATCAACACCGAAGTTACTAAGTGCATCCATCGCGGCAAACGCGTCACGAAACAGGAAGTCTTTCTTCTCTGTCTTAATGGCACTGAAAGCGTCCATGATCGTAAGCAGGTCTGGGTCGCGGTTGAAATAAGTATAAGTCCAACCTTGTCCATCCTGCCTCCAAGACGGATGCTCTTTGGCGCCTTTACCAAACCGGTAGATTGAAAATCCTCCGCCGATCATTGGGTAGCAGAAACAGTTAATATCGTGAGGGCAATCTGCGCCAGTTGAAAGTGTCTCGAAGAAACCTTTGAACTCTAGGTTACTGTGGATTTGTTTCAACATGTGCGTATGCGTAACAAGAACGTGATTGTCCGCATCCCAGTAGCTGGCAGAACCCTCAAGCTCCGAGATGATCCTAAGATGATCCTTGTCCAGACCAACCAGTGTTTTCTGGCGTAGAAGATCATTAATGTCGATACCGTCGGCGCGTTTCGCTTTCACGCGCTTACGTTTGCCAGATACGACTTCAATATGATCGCGCCAGTTACCTGGGATGTTCTTGGCAGGGAATGTTTCACCTTGCTTAACAAGCTCCAGCCCGTTTGTGCCTTCCATCTTCTTATGCCACCACCAAAGAATGTGGCCGCATACGTCAACTTTGGAATCAAACAAGTAACCAGTAACAGACATCATCTTACTCAACATTGCGCGAGCAACAGCGGCGTGCTCCGTATGGTTTTCAGTTGGAAAGGGTTCATCCAAATGAATGTACAAGTGGTAGCCGCTGCCGCTAGTTGATCGTCTGATCGTAATCCATGGAATCGAGAAGGCCGCTTCGCGTACCTGCTGCAACTCCAACTCCGACAAACCCTTATTGTGGTTACTGATCGAGTCGAAGTCGAAACCGAAAAATTCGCTGCTCTTAGTCTGGT
>Ga0172367_10007310_pt1 | contig 12694 bp, 1 predicted proteins | sample Lak10m_FD_114542 | JGI IMG/M metagenome (GOLD analysis project Ga0172367, IMG submission 114542) | Freshwater microbial communities from Kabuno Bay, South-Kivu, Congo - kab_022012_10m | ecosystem: Environmental > Aquatic > Freshwater > Lake | place: Democratic Republic of the Congo: South-Kivu...
CCCATGTATCCGCGAACGTAGGCACGGATTGGTTCGCACGGTTCCCGTCGATGGTTCCTGTGCCGGTAATGGTTACATTCGAACCGTCAACGGTCAGCAGGGAGCGGTCGGAGGAATTCTTCAGTTTCAGCGTTCCGTTCACGATCAGCGTCGTGTTCGCCTTCAAGGAAAGGGTGCCGGAGGCAAGGAACGTGTAACCGTAGGGAACCAGAATCACCCCGGCGCGGTTAAGCGAAGTCTGAAGGGTCGTGTTATCGTCTGCTGCTCCGTCTCCTTTTGATGCATCCGCCCTCACGTCCACCAAGGGGCCGCGAAGGATGGCGTCGTTCCCGTACAGCGTCAGGTTGTCGGTGAAGGCGTTGTTGTCGTAATATCGAGGAATCTTGTGGATGCTCATCGTTGCACCCGTTGACGTTAGAACCGTGGAGGTCGACGTTGCATCTCCTGTATCTAAATCCTCCTGACCTATCAAGCGTTTCGTGATCGTCGGGGCCGCGGTAATCATCCACACGGCAAGCCACACCAGGACCCACCCCGCTTGGACAAATCGCTTCTTCATTTCGTACCTCCGTAGATTTTATTCATCCGTAGAAACGCCGGCCGTTGCAGATTCGGTTGTCGCAATAGTCCCCGCAGTTCCGGAGGCAGTCGCGTGTTCTCGAGCGACTTCTCGATCGACTTCTCGTTGAGGATGATCCATTCCTCGGGCGGCACTCCCGGTTTGGGACCCGTCGATTTCAGGATGGAGACGGCTTTCTCCCGGTCCCCGATCCGGATGGCGTTTAGCAGGGAGCGGGTTGCATCCTTCTTCAACTGTTCCGACCGCTCCCCGATCCGGGCCTTTGCTTCCTCCCGCTCGTAGGACTTGGCGATCGAGGTCGGCATGAAGCCGAGGGCCTTCTTCGCCAAGTCGGCCGCTGAGACGTCCTCCCTGGCGACCATCTGAGCCCCGGAGCGGTCCAGGACGCCTTCCTTGAGGATCCGGCCGGCGTACATCGGATTGCGGAGGAATTCCGGCGCGACCGTCTCGGCCGCCCGGTACGGGCTCCCCTCTTTCAGGAACCCGTAGGCCCGCGCGGGCCGCTTTAGCAGTACCTCGGCCGGCGCCCCCACGATCGTCTCGAGCGGGGATCGTTCGAAGTTCTTGTCGAAGAACGGCAGAACGTCTCCCACCCCCACCGAGGCCCCAATGTCGAAGCCGGCCGCCTGTCGGAACGGCCCGTGGAGTAGGTAGTCCATGAATTCCGGGCCGCCCATGTTCTCGTAGCCCCACTCCCGCACAGCCGTTTCGAGGTCGGGCTTCTTGTGAGTGACCATCCCCGTGACTTCCTCGAGGATGTATTTCACGTTCTCCGCGAAGGGCATCCCCAGGAGCCCGGAGAAGGCCCACAACATGACGAACACGCTTCCCACGGCCTTGGCCGATTTCCGGCCCCACAACCGGGCGAGGAATTCGAGGAAGTTGATAACGAACGTCCGGAAGGTGCCGAGCAGGGACCCGAACCCGCGGAACATCTTAGGCCGGTTGTATTTCGCGTAGATGAACTGCGTCTCGTCTGTCGCCCGCTTGCCGAATTCGAACGGATCTTCCTCGAACGGAATCGTCCCGCCTCCCGGAGGTTCCGGGGGCTTCCCGGCGCCGCCGCCCTCGTCGAACGCCTCCACCCGTGCCTTGTGCTTCTGCGAGAGGGACTGGTGGATCCTGGCCGAGGCGATCAGGGAGATCAGGCGGTTGGACTTCTCCGCGAGGGAGAACAGGTAGCCGAATCCCCGGGCGATCCGCTGTTTCTGCTTGGAGAGTTTCCTGAGCGAGGACGGCTTGTGCGCCATCCCCATGAGGTCGTAGATCAGTTGCTCGGAAACGATCCCCTCGTCGTACCCCTTGCGAACGATCTCCCGAATGTCCTTCGGCAGTTTGTCGACGACCACGCCGAAGGACCCGTCCTCCCGCTTGCCCATCGCGGCGGTTAAATCCTTCACGGCCCGGGTGACTTCCTCCGTCGCCCGGAACGGGGAGACGTACTGCGTGAGCCAGGGGATCGTGGTAACGAACGTCTGCGTCAGGTTGATCGCGGCGCTCTTGACATTCCCCCCGAGGAAGTAGAGGAACAGGCCCGCCCGGAGTTGATGGAATTCCTCCTGGGGCGAGATCGAGTAGTTCTTCCACTCCCGGTAGTACCGCGCCAGGTCCGGGATCCGCTCCATCCCCTTGGCCGCGTTGTCCATCTCCGGGATTCCCTTGATCCGCGCCACGAATCCGGACAGGGAGACGATGTAATCCGCAAGGGCCCGCTCCATGTCGGTGGAGAATCCGGGCGAATCCTTGCTCTCGAAGAAGTGCCTACGGAATCCCTGCGCCTGGAAGAACTGCTCGACGGTTTCCTTGAGATCCGCGGCCGCCACAGGGTCGAGGTCCATGATCTTCTTGATAGCGTCGAGTTCGAAGCCCCCGATCTCCTGCAAGAGTTTCGCTTCCTCGGACTGTTTCAGTTCCCGCGGCGGGACCGGGATGAGCCGGCCTTCCTCGATCCCCTTGGCGAACCGCTTGAGAAGGGCCTGGTACTTCTCGGCCGCCTTCCACGCGGTTTCCTCCTTGGCGAAATAGTTGGAGGGGTTCTGCCAGTCCGGAGTGCCGTCCTCTTTGACGTGGACGTACCCGTAGGAGAAGTTCCCGAACCGGGCGAACGGCGCGTACCCCTTGCGCTTCGTATCCCGCATCTGTTGTACCAGAGCGGCGATCTGCTCGATCCGATCGTCCTCGAAGCCAAGGCCGGAGAGAACATCCTTGATGACGGGCAGGGGGAGGTTCGAGGACGCTTGCATTTTCCCCTTGGTGATCCGGTACATGATGCCGTTCTCGTAAATGTCGAGGGCTCGATCGAGCATGGCCCGGATCCCGAGGTAGGCGTCGATCTGCTTCGTGGAAAGTTTCCCGTCTCTTTCCAGTTCCTCCCGGGTCCAGACCTTCCGCTGATACCGTCCCTTGATGAGCAGTTTATTGACGGCATCCTTTTCGTTGAATTCGAGCCCGGAGAAAAACGATGCCGCATCCTCCGCGAGAGACGCCGCTATGTCGTCCCGCTCCTGCATCATCTGACGCATCCGGTCGAACACGGCCCGATACCGGGGGAATTTCTCGGTGAAGATGTAATACGGGGTGTTCACCTGCCGGTTGAACCAGTTGAGGTCGAGTCCCTTCGCGCTTTTGGCGAGTCGGTGCCGCTCCTTCAATTCCTCGGTGGATCGTTTCAGGGATCGCCACGCTTGGGCGATCAGTTCCGGATCGAGGGGCGAGGCGTACAGGGTGAAGGTCCCACCCTCCCCCTTCTTATAGCGGGGAGAGAGGCCCTGCTTTTCGATCTGCTGACGGACGATTTCCTCGAATTTCTCCGGGGAGATGCCGTCGCCAGCCTCGGCGTTGTAGAGAGCCTTGTATTTGAAGAAGGCGTCCTCTTTGGAGTTTGCTACACCCGCGCTCAGTCCCGATCGCCCCTCAATGAGCAAGAAACTATCTTTCCCGGCCTTCACTACTTTTACATCAAAGTTCTCGTACCCCTTGGGGATGTACTCCGGAGGTATGTCTTGCAACATCCTGGGGCCAACCTCCTTGAATTCCCCGCCCACGTTCCGGTAGAACTTCTTGGCCTCGGGCTTCGCTACCTTCCGCTCGAGAGGGGCTTCCCCTTCCTCGGACTCCCCTTCGAGTGCCGTTTCCTCGCCGTCTTCCTCGTCGGCCGTCGCGCCCTCCGCGAGGTCGGCCGTCACGTCCCCCTTCTTGTTCTCGAGTTCCTCGTCGATCTCCTTCGCCCGCTTCTCGAGGGCCTTGAACCGTTCCTCCTTGTCGAACTTCTTTCCCTCGAGGGACTTGGCTTCCTTCAAGTCTGCCTCGAGACGGATAATCTCGGCTTCTATGTGGTGTGCATCAAGTCCGATATTCGTGCCGAGCGCATAGGACAGGGAGGCAATCGTCCCGATGGCAGATTCCGTGATCCGGGCCCGCCACTCCCTTTCACCCATCGCGGAGACGGCGTATTCGATCTCGTCTTTCTTCTTCGTCCAGGACGGGTAAGTTACAAGAGTGGCGACCACGGACAGGTCGAATCCGCGGTACTTCCCAACCCGCTCGGACGTGGGCTCATCCGGGCTCTTGGGGTCTTTCAGTTTCAAGGCCCGCTTCGCAAGGTACTCCCCGGCCTTCTCCCGGTCGGTGTAGACCGTGCCCCCGAGGGCGATTTCGAACTGCCCCTTTTCCTTGCCGGCAAAGTCAACATCGCCGGCTTTCTTCGAGCGTTCGAGGTCTGCTTGCGTCTTTTTCAGGAGGTCCTTGAGGTTGTCGATCCGCTTCGGTAGAGACGCGAGGGTATCGACGATTCCCGCCCGCTGTTCGAGGTACTTCTTCCGGAGGACGTTGATCTCCCCGATCTCCTTGTCCACCCGGATCTTCTCCATGACGATCGGGTTTCCCGTGGCAAACGCCTTCATCTCGGCAAACGAGAGGGCTCCACCCCTGCCCACGTCCTCCATGCGCCGGATCGAGGGATTCCCCTGCATGGCCTGTTCGACGAATTTCTGCTTCGTCTCGAGGGTCTGCCACATATAGGCGTCGAACGACATTTCCGTTAAGGAACCCTGGGTGACGTAGGCGTGGATCTCCACTTCCTCGTTGTCGTTCCCCTGGCGAAGGATCCGGCCTTCCCTCTGCTCGAGTAGCCCGGGAGTCCACGGGACGTCCAGGTGGTGCAGGGCTTTCAGACGTTTCTGCGCGTTCATCCCCTCGCCCATCTTCGAGGTAGAGCCGATCAGTACCCGGATCTTCCCGTCGTTGATGTTTTTGAACATGGCGAGTTTGGCATCGTCGTTCTTCGCATCGTGGATGAAGGCGATCTCGGCCTTGGGGATCCCCATGCCGATGAGTTTCCGTTTCAGTTCCGCGTACACCTTGAGCCGGCCTTCGACCTTCGAGGTCGGGGTCCCGCGATCGCAGAAGATCAGTTGGGTGTGCTTCTCCTTCGCGCCGGCCTTCCAGATCCGGTAGACGTTCTCGACGACCTTTGCGACCTTTCCATGCGGGTCCTCTTTGTAGATATTTACGTTGATTCGCCTCATGTCGAGGGCCGAGTCCCGCCCGTCCGACGTGATTTTCAGCATATTGTCGACCTTGGGATCTACCTTGCCGGACTTGATCGCTTCCGCTCGGGCTCCCAAGGCCTTCACGAACGACAGATACTCCGGAGTGGGAGCAGACCGATTCGAGGCCCGATCCCCGCCTTTCAAGGTTGGCGTCGGGAGGGCGAGCATGGCCTTGGTCTGAATGTCGGCCACGGATCGGAACATCCCGAGCAGTTCCGGGATGTTAATAAATTGAGCGAACCGTGCCTTCACAACGTACTTCCCGGAGACGCCTACCTCGAGCCCCGTCACTACCTCCCCGAAGTTGGCCGCCCAGGAATCGAAGTGGGAGAGGCCCTTGTCCTCGAGTTCCTGGGGTTGCAGGAACCGTTGTACGTTGAAGATTTCGGCCATCGTGTTCGTGATGGGAGTCCCGGTGGAGAACACCACTCCCTTGAAATTCGTGACCTTGTTGATGTAGGTGGTCTTGACGTACATATCGAACGCCCTGGCCGCGTCGGACGTTCCCAGGCCGGCGATATTCCGCATCTTCGTGGGGAAGTATAGGTTCTTGTATTTGTGGGACTCGTCGACAATGATCTGGTCGATCCCGAGTTCCTCGAAGGTTAGTACGTTCTCGTCCCGCTTCTGGTCGAAGAGGGCTTTCAATTTCTGTTCGAGTTTATCCTTGGCCTTCTCGAGTTGCTTGACGATCTTCGAGCCCTTCTTGCCCCTCCTGCCCCCGGCTTCTTCCTCCGCGGCCCGCGCCTCGAGGATCTCTTTCTCGAGCATCTCGAGTTCCCGGCGTATGACTTCCGATTCCGTCTCCGGGGATACCGGGATCCTCTGGAAATGCTCATGGGTGATGATTACCGCGTCCCAATCCCCCGTAGCGATCCGGGAGAGGAATTTCTGCCGGTTCTCCGCGGAGAAATCCTTTTCCCCGGCGACCAGGATGTTCGCGGAGGGATATAATCGGAGGAATTCTCCCGCAACCTGCCGAATCAGGTGCTTGGGCTCGGCAATGATGGACTTCTTCGCAAGTCCCAGGCGCCGTTTCTCCATCGCAATCCCGATCATGGCGAACGTCTTTCCGGCGCCTACCGCATGGGCCAGGAGCGAGTTCCCGGAAACGATCCCCCGCCAGATCGCGTTCTTCTGGTGCGGACGGAGGGTGATTCCTACCGCCTGTCCTGGGAGGGTCAGGTGGGAGCCGTCGTAGGTCCGGAGTCGCACAGAGTTGAAATCGTCGTTGTAGGACCGATGGAGGCGGGTCCTGCGGTCGGCGTCCTCCCAGATCCACTTCTTGAATTCGTCCTTGATCTCCTGTTGCTTCTGCCTCGCGGCGATCGTGGCTTCCTGGTCGGTATACTCCTTCCCGTCAATGTCCTTGCGCTTCACGGTCGGCGTTTTCATGTTGAGCGTTGCCGAGATCAGATCCGCGGCGTCGTAGTCGTGGGTGCCCCAGGTAGCCGTTCCGGCGACGGATTGCCGGATGTTCCCCGGCACTTCCACGATCCACGACCCGCTCGACGCCAGGTGACTCACCTTGACGCCCCACTTCTGCCCGAGCAGATGGTCGATGAAGTCCTCGAGATCGGCGCCCGGGATCCACGGGGAGCCCAGGGTCACGTCGATCTCCGTGAAGGATATGTCCTCCGGGATGACCTTTTTCAGGGCCTCGACGTTCTCCTGGAAGGAGGGGTCGGTCGATGCCGCGGCTTCCGCTTCTTCGAGTTTCTCCCGGACGTTCCCGGAGAGGTACTCATCGGCGGTCTGCCACTCCCCTTGCGGCGTGAGGAATACCTGCCCCGCGAGGGACTCCACAAGGTCTGTTTCCGATAAGCCGGTCAGTTCCCTCATCCGGGCGAAGTCCACCCGGCCCGTCTCATTCATGGAAACGAACATGGCTTCCTGCGGGGTATCGGTCTTTTCTACCCGTTTGTACGGAAACACCGTCCGTTTCGTGAAAATGTCGGCCTTGGTCGCCTTCTCCGTATCGGCGTCCCAAACCTCGATCGACAGGAGCAGAGGGTAGTCCGGATCCTTCTCGAACAGTTTTCCGTTCACGTCCTCGTGGAGGAATCCGTTGGCTTTCACGAACTGGTCGTAATTCTTGTTCAGGACCGCCCGGTACTCTGTGATCTCTCCTTCCGTTGCGTCCGTCAGTTGGGCGTGGTGCAGACGGCGAAGGGCGTTTCGGACGCCGATCATCCCGATCATCCGAGCGAGGGACTTCCCCTCGAGGTCGAGCGGGAGTCCCGCGTCTCCTTCCTTCTGGTATACCTTCTTGTCCTCACCGATGAAGTACGCCCCCTCCTTCACTTCCTCGGGGGCGGGGATGTTCTTCTGAGGGTCGGCTTCCTCGGTCGCCTTGTGGACGGCCTTCTCGTAGGCGTTTCCGAAGTGGGAGACTCGTTCTTCGACCGCTTCCGCGAGGGGTGCGCCGGCTTCGCGTCCCGGCAACGGCTCGACGGTGTATTCATCCTTGCTATACATGGATCCCGTCGTGGCGTGTTTCCCGAGGACCATCGGGGGATGCAGGAGGAAATACTCGTTGAAGTTTTCCTCGTTCCGGGCGTTCTCCCACTTCCGTTCCGGGACCGCGGGCCCCGCGCCTTTCTTTTTCAGGAAGATGATGTCGGTGACAACCTCCGTCCCTGCGTTTTTCTTGAAGGCGGTATTCGGAAGTCGAACCGCACCCACCAGGTCGGCCCGCTCCGCGAGGTACTTCCGGAACGTGGCGTCCTTGGAATCCATCGTGTAGTGCGTGGTGATGAAGGCGATCAGGCCGCCCGGGCGAACCTTCTCGAGGGTCTTGGCGAAGAAGTAGTTGTGCAGGGAGAACCGGAACCTGCGGAAGGTGCGATCCTCAAGCATCTTGGTTTCCGAGAACGGGACATTGGAGATCGCCACATCGTAGAAATTCGAGGGCAGTTTCGCGTTCTGGAATCCTTGAATCCGAATGTCGGCGTTCTGGTACAGTTGGCGGGCGATCTGCCCGGAAACCTGGTCGAGTTCCACGCCGGTAAACCGCAAGGATGGACGCAGTTCGTCCGGAGCCAGTCCGAGGAAGTGCCCGATCCCCGCGGCGGGCTCGAGGATCCGTGCGGGCCCTTTGAGTCCCATCTTCTCGAGGCCCTTCCACATAGCCCCAACGATTTCCGGATCCGTGTAGTGGGCGTTGATCGTGGAACCCTGGGCGTCGGAGAGTTCATCGCCGGTGAGCAGGGATTCGAGTTCCTGGTAGAAGGGCTTGAGGTTGTTCGGGTCCTTCGACCAGGAATACTTCACTTCGAAGATTTGCGGGAGCCCGCCCCATCCGACGTACTTTGCGAGGACCTTCTGTTCCTCGGGCGTGGCGAGTCGATCTTCGGATTGGATGTTCTTTAAGGTACGGATCGCCTCGAGGTTGTTCTTGATCCGGGTCTTGGGGCCGCCCTTGTACGCCTCCGCAAGAGATTCTCGGAGGGCCGCGGGGGTGATGTCTATTCCGGTTGGCTTTCGGGGGTCGACTCCGACAGGTTCGGCAAGTCCTTCTCGCTCGGGAGCAGGTACATCCTCATCGCCTCGGACTCCGCTTGGAACGGATCCATCCCCTTCTTCGACAGGTCCCGGGCGGTCTGCGCCGCCATCCTCGCGGTCTGTTCCAGATACCCCTCGAGGTCCCCGTTCGCCTTCATCTTCGCGTACAGGTTCGGCCGGTCGATCCGGAGATTCTGCTCCAACGGCTCCTTCCACCGGTCGGGCATCGGGCTCTCCTTCCGCTACCTTTATTTTCTCACTTTTCGGCTTCTTTTTCGATGGTTTCTTTGCGATCGCCTCCGGAACGACCGGAGTTTCTTCCGGTTCCTCTTTCGGCGGTATGTACGCCGGGGCCTCCCTCACTCCTTTGGGGCGGGCGTCCGGATCTTTCAGATTCCACCAGTTATTGACGTGGACGGAATAATCCGGATGACCTTCCGGGCGCACTCGCACCTGTCCGGAGGGGTTGAATCCTATAACCTCCCCGGTGTACCAGTCCCCGGCGTGTTCGTATCCATATCGTTCCCCAATCTTCACCTTCTCCGGGCCGAGAGCGATTTGTTCTTCCGTTACCGTTTTCGGTTTTGCGATTTCGGCGGGGACGGGAGGGGCTTTCGCTTCCCGGTCGACCCGTTCCTCCATCTTTTTCGAGGCGTTCTCGAATGTCTCCCCGTGGACCACCGGAAGGCCCCCGGCAAGGTATCCGTCCCAGGAGGACGTGCCCTGTTCGGACACACGCTCGATGAGGACACCCTTTGCGTCGTCGGCCGTCTCTCCATCGAGGAAATGCGACGGCTCCCCGGGCATGGCGCCGCGGTCGGCCTTCCACCGATCGCCGGGGGGAGGCGTAGGGAGGGGATGAGTGATTTCTTCGGGGGCTTTCTTGGCGATCGCAGGAGGGACGGGAGAAGGTGCTTGACTCTCTCTGCCTTTTGTGTTAATCTTTTTTTTATGGGGAACCACGCTTGGAACTTCACGAACACCCGCACCATCTGTCCTTTCTGCGGGAACAGTAGACTTCGACCCCCCTGCCGCGTCTTTAAGAGAAACTTCTGCGGACCTGAGTGCAGGGCTTCTTACTATCGTGTCCACAACAGGGGCTATTACGTCGGAGTCGGAACCGGACCGAAGCGCAGAGATGAACATCGCCTTGTCATGGAGAAACACCTTGGCCGGCGTCTCATCCGGTCGGAGTACATCCACCACATCAACGGGGATAAACGGGACAATCGAATCGAAAATCTTGTCATCATCAAGCAATCCGATCACATTCGAAAGCACATTCTTCCGCGTTGGGATGTCGAGACTGGAATAGCCCTTTTCAAACAAGGATGGAGTGCCGCTAAGATTGCCGATAGATTCGGCGTGTCTCGCGGCGCGGTTTCCAGTTATTTCTCCAAATGGGGTATTAAGCGTTAATACCCCTATCTTTTCCTCAGTTTTTCCTCCACGCGAGATCGTTTCATCTGCCGATCTTTCAGGGGATGTTTTTCTTTCGAAAAATACTCCACTTCTGCCAGTCGGTGTTGTGCTGACTCCTTCGACAGGTTCGGTTTTGACAGGGGCCTTCCCTTTTCGGAGGTTACTTGGAACCCCTGGGACGTTCTTCGTATCATCGACTACCTCCTTATGGCTTTCGGCACCAGTTGGTTGTCCAGGGACGGGAGTTTGAACCGGAACTTCGTCCCGGCCGGCTGAGACTTCAAGAAGTCCAGGAGGGCGCCCTCCGCGCTCCGGAGAGCGGTCCCCCCGCTCGACGGCGGCTTCCTTGTCCCGGTTGAGTTCTGCAAACGCTTCGTCAATGGATTCTCCTGTTCCGGCCGTTATCGTCAGGCCCTTGAACGTTGCTTCCGTGCCATCCGGACGAGTTGCCACGATTTCTACTTCTTTGAGCGCCGCGCGGATCCGCTCGAGGGACTCCGCGGCGTGTTTCGGGGATTCGGCCAGAACGGCCATTTCATCCCCGGAGAGCCTGTACCCGTCTCCGTGGGCCCCTCCGATGACGTCTGCGACCGCCCGGAGGGCGTCGTCTCCTACCGCATGGCCCAAGTTGTCGTTCATCCACTTGAGCCCGTTCATGTCCAGGGCGACCTTTACCGGCCTGGAACCTTCTTCTTCGACGAACGCCCGATGGGACTTTAGCCCTGTTTTCTCGTCGAACCGGAGCGCGTTCGCCCGTTCCTCGGGCGTCATGGCATCGATCTGCTTCCGTGTTTCGAGGTCCGTCCTCCGTTCCCGGGGGCCAGAGGTCTGGACCGATCGACGTTCCACGAACGGTTCCTCGGTAATTTCCTCGACGGGAACAGCCGTCCACTTCACTTTCCCATCCGGCCCCCTCGAGGGGACTAATTTGGCTTTCTTGACAGTAGGTTCTCCCCCCGCCGCTCGACCGGGGGAAGGGGCGGTCGGCGGTGTTTCCACCACTTGCGGCACGGACGTTTCTTCTACCGTAGGAGTTACCTCGGGAGAAACGGGGGGGAGATCGGCGAAGGGATCCGTGGCGGCGGCTCCCTTCACTCTCCGAGTCACGACGAATCCGGGGCCGATTTCCTCGGGCACTATCTCCGCGTCGAACCCCTGCCGGATCCACATATCCCTGGTAGCGACGGCGTTCGCGGCATCCGGGATCGACTTGGACTCCAAAACCGTCCCGGGAAGGGGCTCCGCGGCGCCTCCCTGCCCTCCTGGCATGAGATCCGGGCTCGGGGGGACGGGAGTGGTGCCTGTTTCCCCTGCGGCCGGCAGGGCCCCCTTGGGGGCTTCGGGCGGGGGTGTTTCGGTCGGGGTCTCGGTTGTGATCGGTTCCTTGCCGAGGATCTTCCCGAGCCAGGTCGGGTGCAGTTCCTCGACGGAGAGATCCCCCTTGCGGATGGCGTCGACCAGGGTTTGCTTGAAGGCGGGGTCCGTGCTGATCCGCTCGAGCAGTACGGGATCCGCGGCCGGGTCCTGCGTGAGGATCTTTTGGAGGTCTGCCCGGGTGTAGGTGGTCTTTTTCCCCTTCTTGTAGAGGGTTTCCACGGGAATGTCCTCTACGATCGCCTTTCCGGCCGCCTTTCCGGCCACCTTCCCGCCTTTCAGTAGTTCCCGCCCAAGCCCCCCTCCTGCGACCAGGGGAGCGGCTTGCAAGGCGGTTGCGGCCACGGCGGCCAGTTCCGGGGAGCCGGTCTTTTCCAGTACGAGATTCCCGAGCGCCTCCCCGGCCTGGGGAAGGGTCCCGAGTTCTGCGACCGGCGCGCCGATCTGCTGTCGGTAGAGGTTCGCCTCCGGGGGGAGAACCGCATTCCATACGGGCTCCAACGGCGCCGCTCCGGAGATTTCCTGGAACGCCTGGGGTATCAGTTCCGGTTTCCCGCCCAGGATCGCGGAGGGTGCGGCCAGTACCGATCCCAACCCTCCCGCGAGACCCTGCACCACGCCCTTGGAGAGGTCGACGAACGACGCGCCCGCTCCCCCGAGCATTGCCAGGGGGTCGTTCGGTACGGCCATCCCCCCCGGATCGACGTAATCCCCGATGACTCCGGTAGGAGGCGCGCCCACGTCCCCGAAGGCATCCGCGCCTTTCTGTGGGGGCCCGAGGTCTGCGAAGGGGTCTGCCCCTTTCTGTGGGGGTCCGAGGTCTGCGAAGGGATCGTAGGCCATGTTACTTCACCGACCACCCTTTTTTCTTCAGGTGCCTGATCAGTTGTTCCTCGGAGTACCCCTCCTTGAGTTTCTTCTGGAATCCGTCCATGGCGGCCTTGATGTCGGCGTTCGTCATCCCCTTGGGGGAGACGAGTTTCGTTTTGCCGTAGGTGAATCCGTGTTCCGATTCGCCCTTACTGCCCTTCTTCAGAGCGGGGGCTGTCGGTGCCGGCGCGGAGGCTTCTTTCTCGCTACCGAAGATCCTCTCGAAGAATCCGGGCTTCTTCTCGACAGTATCGGGCGGCGGGGTGACGTTCGGCTTCCACGGCGGCGGGATGGCCCCTGCCGGGCCGCCTTCCCCTCCTTGCAAGAGCATCCCGAGTATTCCCTGTTTCTCGACGATCGGACGGAGGTACTCCATCATGGCGATGTCGTTCTC
>Ga0172367_10007313_pt1 | contig 12689 bp, 13 predicted proteins | sample Lak10m_FD_114542 | JGI IMG/M metagenome (GOLD analysis project Ga0172367, IMG submission 114542) | Freshwater microbial communities from Kabuno Bay, South-Kivu, Congo - kab_022012_10m | ecosystem: Environmental > Aquatic > Freshwater > Lake | place: Democratic Republic of the Congo: South-Kivu...
CAGTTCACAAATTCGTTGAATCCAAGTACGATAGGTCTCATTGATCGGCATGATAGGCTCCGGAAAAAGTGGTTTGTCACAAAACAACTTTACCCGCTTTTTCATGCCGATCAATATACTTTTACTAAACTGTCAGGTCGCTAGATAATTCTTACACTCCTCTTATTGACGTGAATTTTTACGGCTGATATTATTATTCCGTTACCATTTGGCACTCTAAAATAAAGAGTGCCAAATTTTTGACCATGCCGAACCTCACCGAACGACAGAAAACCCTCCTGATGTTGATCATCCGTGATTACATCGACACCGCTCAGCCCATTGGCTCGAAGCGGTTGGCGGAGCATTACCACATCAACCTGTCGTCGGCGACCATTCGCAACGAGATGGCGGCGCTCACTGAAATGGGCTACCTGCGTCAGCCGCACACCTCTGCTGGGCGTGTGCCCACCGAAGAAGGCTACCGTTATTTCGTCAGTGAGATGATGCACAGCGCCGAACTGCCCGAAACCGTTCAGCGTACCATCTCGCACCAGTTCTTTCAATCGCGCCCCGAACTCGACCAATGGATGACCCTCGCGGCATCCATTCTCGCAAGCCAATCACAGGGCGTTTCGGTTGTCGCCGCGCCGCATGTCGAATCAACCAAATTCAAACATGTGGAGTTGATCTCGACCCAGGGACGGCAAGTGCTCATGGTGCTGGTGATGCTCGGTGGGGAAGTGTCACAGCAGATTCTGACTCTGGCGGAACCTGTCGCCCAAGAGCGACTCAGCGGAACAGCCACGCGTCTTAATGGACTTTTGGCTGGTCTGACCGCCCAAGTCATTTCCACGCTGACGGCTCGCCCCGACCCGCTCGATCAGGACATTCTCCTGCTTATCTTGCAAGACATGCGCCGCCTGACCGAAAAAGCCTCCGGCGAAATCTACACCGACGGCTTGACCAATATCCTGGGTGAACCCGAATTCTCCGAAATGGATGGTCCGCGGCGGGCGTTGAAAATTTTTGAAGAACCTGCCACCTTGCAAGACCTGCTGGCAAAGACCACTAGCAATAGCAATATCGGCGCTTTGCAGGTGCTCATCGGCGGCGAAGGCGAATATGATGATCTGCGCCAGTGCAGTTTAGTCATTGCGCGATATGGCGTCCCCGGCATGGCGACGGGTGCGCTTGGTGTGCTCGGTCCCATGCGCATGGCATACTCGCGGACAATTCCCACCGTGAGGTTTGTGGCTGGGTTGTTGAGCGATCTGGTGAACGATAATATTTCTGGTGAGTAAATTAACGTCATTGCGAGGAGCGCTCTTGTTCTTCGCGACGAAGCAATCCCCCATTACTTAGGAGATTGCTTCAGGCGGAAGAGCACCGCCTTCGCAATGACATAAAAATACGAGAGTGAGACACATGGCAGAAGAACAAGATAAGCACGAAGAAAACGAAGAGACTCAAGCCGCAGCGGAATCAAAGGCTGAGACGACCGAACAGGCTCCCGTCGACGCGGAGCGTGAGGCGTTGATCCAGCAGTTGAAAGAGGCTGAAGGGAAGATCGTCGAATATAAGGACGGTTGGGCGCGGACTCAGGCGGAGTTCCAGAATTTTCGCAAACGAGTAGACCGTGATAATGAGTTGTTCAAGGTTTCGACCAAGGGTGACATCATCAAGAAGGTGCTGCCCGTGCTCGATGACCTGGAACGCGCTCTGCAAAACCGCCCCGCTGACGACGCCTGGGCGAACGGCGTGGAGTTGGTGGCGCGCAAGTTCCAGAACATTTTGGATATGGAAGGCGTGAAGAAGATCGAAGCAAAGGGCGCGGCATTTGACCCGAACTTCCACGAAGCGATCTCCAACGAGCCTTCTGACGAAGTGGAAAGCGGTCACGTGATCGATGTGGTGCAGAACGGCTATGTGATCGGTGAGCGTGTGGTTAGACCGGCGTTGGTGAGAGTGGCGCAATGAGTAATTGGAGATTGGTAAATGGTAATTACCAATCTCCAATTACCAATTACTTTTCTTGGAGAAATTATGGCAAAAATCATTGGTATTGACTTAGGCACGACCAACTCGGTAGCAGCGGTGATGCAGGGCGGCGAACCGATCGTGATTCCATCGGCGGAAGGGGAGCGTTTGGTTCCTTCTGTGGTGGCGATGAATAAAAATAATGAGCGTTTGGTGGGACGTGTGGCGCGTAATCAGGCGATCACCAACCCGACCAATACGATCTTTTCAGTAAAGCGTTTTATGGGACGCAAGGCTGACGATGCGGAAGTAGAACGCACAAAGAAGCGTGTGCCCTATGCCGTGACCGAAGCCGCGAATGGCGATGTGCGCGTGGAACTCGGCGGCAAGGATTATTCCGCGCCGGAGGTTTCGGCGATGATTTTGGCGAAGATCAAGGCAGATGCCGAAGCCTTTTTAGGTGAGACGATCACGCAGGCGGTGATTACTGTGCCTGCTTACTTCAACGATGCCCAGCGCAACGCAACCAAGGATGCGGGCAAGATCGCAGGTTTGGAAGTGCTGCGCATCATCAACGAGCCGACGGCTTCTTCGCTGGCGTATGGCTTGGATAAGAAGAAGAACGAAGTCATCATTGTGTACGACCTCGGCGGCGGTACATTCGATGTGTCCATTTTGGATGTGGGTGACGGCGTGTTCCAGGTCCGCGCTACGAGTGGCGATACCTTCCTCGGCGGTGATGATTTTGACCTACGCATTATGGATCACTTGATCGCTGAGTTCAAGAAAGACAACGGCATTGACCTGAATAACGACCGCCAGGCTCTCCAGCGTTTGAAGGAAGCCTCCGAAAAGGCGAAGATCGAACTTTCGACCGTGATGCAAACCGAAATCAACCTGCCGTATTTGACGGCAGATGCGAGTGGTCCCAAACACTTGGTGATGACCCTGACCCGCGCCAAGTTCGAGCAGTTAGTTGCCGATCTGGTAGACCGCACCATTGCGCCCGTCAAGCAGGCGCTTGCCGATGCCGACTTGAAGGCTGGCGACATCAACGAAATTGTTTTGGTCGGCGGTATGACCCGTATGCCCGCCATTCAAGATCGTGTGCGCGCGTTCTTTGGCAAAGACCCTCACAAAGGCGTGAACCCCGATGAAGTCGTTGCGATCGGCGCGGCAATTCAGGGCGGCGTGCTCGGCGGGGATGTGACTGACATCCTCCTCCTCGATGTGACTCCGCTTACTCTTGCCATTGAAACCCTCGGCGGCGTGGCTACGGCTCAGATCGAACGCAATACCACCATCCCGACCCGCCGTTCACAAGTCTTCTCGACGGCGGCGGATAGCCAGACTCAGGTTGAAATCCACGTCTTGCAGGGTGAGCGCCCGATGGCGGCGGATAACAAGTCACTGGGTAAGTTCATTCTCGATGGCATTCTACCTGCTCCGCGCGGCGTCCCTCAAGTGGAAGTGACTTTTGATGTGGATGCGAACGGCATTCTCAAGGTCAGCGCGCAGGATAAGGCAACGGGTAAGAGTCAGCATATCACTATCACCGCTTCATCAGGATTGAGCGACAGCGAAGTGGAGAAGATGCGCAAGGATGCCGAGGCTCACGCCGAGGAAGATCGCAAGCGCAAAGATTTGATCGAAGCGCGTAACAATGCTGATAACACCGTCTATGCGGGTGAGAAGGCGTTGCGCGATTTGGGCGACAAGGTTCCGGCGGAGATCAAGGCTGAGGTCGAGGCGAAGAGCGCCGAGGTCAAGGAAGCGGCGCAAGGCGAAGATGTAGAGAAGATCAAAGCCGCAGTCGAATCCTTGGGGCAGACCATCCAAAAGATTGGCGCCAGCGTCTATGAGCAGGGTCAACCGTCGGCGGGGGGCGAAGCGGGTCCTTCATCCGATGCGGGACCTGATGTGGTGGATGGGGAAGTCAAAGAGTAATTAGTAATTGGAGATTGGTAATTCAATCTCTGATCGCTAATCTCCAATCACTAACTTATGAGCAACCAAGATTATTACGATATTTTGGGCGTGGGCAAGGGCGCGAGCGATGATGAGATCAAAGCCGCGTTCCGTAAACTTGCGCGTCAGTATCATCCCGATGTGAACAAGGAAGAACACGCCGAGGAGAAGTTCAAAGAGATCAATGAGGCATATGGCGTGCTTTCGGATTCTGAGAAGCGCGCGCGTTATGACCGATTTGGCAAGGCGGGTGTCAGCGGTGCGGGCGGGCAGGGCTATCAGGATTTCTCTGGCTTCGGCGATATCTTTGAAGACCTCTTCAATGGATTTGGATTCTCGACCGGCGGTGGACGTTCGCGCCGCTCTCCGCGCCGTGGGCGGGATCTACAAATGCAGGTCTCGCTTACCTTTGAGGAAGCAGTCTTCGGCGTTGAGAAAGAGATCGAGTTCTCGCGTGATGAGACCTGTTCACGTTGTAGCGGCAAGGGTGCCGAGCCGGGGACAACTCCGTTAAGATGTTCCACTTGTAACGGACAAGGTGAAGTGCGTCAGGTGCGTCAGACCTTTTTAGGTCAGATGGTGCAGACGGCTCCATGCCCAACCTGTAGTGGTCGCGGCGAGACGATTGCTTCTCCGTGTACCACTTGTCGCGGCAGCGGCTTGGAACGCAAGAAGGTCAAGAAGAAGGTGCAAATCCCCGCAGGCGTGGACGTGGGTACGCAAATCCGCTTGAATGGGGAAGGGGCGCCGGGCGAGAATGGCGGTCCGCAGGGCAGTTTGTTCCTCGTGTTGGATGTCAAGCCGCATAAGTTCTTCAAGCGTCGTGACCAAGATGTGATTCTCAATCTTGATATCAATATCGCGCAGGCGGTCTTGGGTGCCGAAGTGACCATCCCGACTCTTGAAGGTGAAGATAAGTTGAAGATTCCGGCTGGCACACAACCCGGGAAAGTCTTTCATATGAAAGGCAAGGGTGTGCCGCATGTCCGCAATAAGAATCAGCGCGGTGACGAGATCGTGATCGTGAATGTGGCTGTCCCGACCAAGCTGACCAAGGAACAGAAGGAACTCTTCGAGAAGTTGGCAGAGAGTTTGGGAACGACGGTCAAGCCGCAGGAAAAGGGCTTTCTGGATTGGTTGAATGATGCGTTTGGGGGGTAGGGCGGTAATTGGAGATTGGTAATTGGTAATTGGTAATTAGAAGCGAGTGGATGAGAGAGTCCGCTCGCTTTTGTTTTTTTGAACTACAGACCACGGACGATGGTTGTCCATGGTCAATGGTCTATCGTCCATCGTCCTGTATAATGTTTCCAATGATCAAACCTCTTTTGCGACTGTGGCGCTTGCTTCCGATGTGGCTGCATGTTGTTGTGACGAGAATTACCCAGCCTAAATTCAATGCAGGTGTCTCTTCGTTGGTTTTCGATGAACAGGGCAGGGTTTTGCTTTTCAAACACACGTACCGAAAATATGAGTGGGGGATTCCAGGCGGGGCATTGGAATATAGAGAACAACCGATTGAAGCGGTGGTTCGTGAATTTCAAGAAGAAACTGGAATGCAGATCGAAGTCATTCGATTGTTGAGAGTGGCGAGTGCAAGAGAATTTCCGCATTTGGGAATCACATATCTGTGTAAAATAACAGGCGGCGAGTTTAAACCGTCGCATGAGATTTCAGAGATGAAGTATTTCGATGTGAACGACTTGCCCATCATGCTATTTGCGGAGAAGGATTTAATCCGCTGGGCAGTGGAAGAGATGACGATGGACGGCGGACGATAGACCGCAGACGAGCTTGCCATTGTCAATCGTCCATGGTCTATCGTCAAAAGGAACTATGACAAACATTCTTCTTGTCGGCGCGGGCGGATTTATCGGCTCGGTCTTGCGTTATTTGGTCAGCGGATGGGCGCAGCAGGCATCCAGGAGCATTGACTTTCCATTCGGTACGCTGGTGGTCAATGTGATCGGCTGTTTTATCATCGGCGTCCTTGCGCAATTGGCTGAATCGCGCGGCGTGTTTACGAGCGAGTCGCGTCTATTCGCTTTCACGGGCTTTCTGGGCGGCTTCACCACTTTTTCCTCGTTTGGCAATGAAACGCTAAACCTTGCCCGCGATAGTCAACTGATGAACGCGTTTGCAAACGTCGGCGCGAATCTGGTGATTGGTCTGTTTGCTGTCTGGTTGGGACGCACCGTCGCCTATTTGATCTGGAGGTAATCATGCATCTTCCTGAAGAAGGTTCCCTGCTTCGTATCTTCATTGGTGAGTCTGATAAACACGAACACAAACCGCTCTACGAATGGATCGTCCTGCAAGCCCGCGAGCAGGGATTGGCAGGTGCAACCGTCTTGCGCGGCATCATGGGATTTGGTGCGAATACCCGCGTTATCCAAACCTTCAAGATCGAACGTCTTTCTGAAGACCTGCCCATTGTGGTGGAAGTTGTGGATACAAAAGAAAAATTAGAAAGCTTTCTTGAGTTGATTGATCCGCACATCAAGGCTGGGTTGGTCACACTTGAAAGCGCAAAAATAAAATTCTATCGTGCTGATAAAAACTAATTTGGAGACTGAACATGAACTGGCTTGAAGTTTCTTTGACTGTCGACGGCGAACTCGCCGAATCCGTTGCCGATGTGTTGGCGCGTTTCGCGCCGAATGGCGTGATGACTGAGCAAGGCGTACGTTTTGTGAATGACGAAGATGAAGGCACGGCGACGGGTCCCATCACTGTCCGTGCTTATTTGGAAGTGAACGAGCAACTCGAAGAAACACGGCAGAAAATAGAGGAATCCCTCTACTATTTGGGGATGATCACGCCGGTGCCGACTCCCACCTACAAGCAGATCGCGGATCAAAACTGGATGGAAGCCTGGAAACAGCACTACAAGCCGATTCTCATCGGAGAGGGACTCCTAATCCTTCCCGCCTGGCTCGAGTCTCCAGACCCAAAACGTATTCCCATCAAGATCGACCCCGGCATGGCGTTTGGGACAGGGACACATCCGACGACGCAGTTGTGTTTGGAGTTGATGGAGAGATCGGTAATTAGTAATTGGAAATTGGTAATTGATGTTGGTTGTGGATCAGGAATTTTGTCCATAGCGGCATTGAAACTTGGTGCAGATAAAGTTCTGGGCGTGGATATTGACATGGAGTCTGTCAAAAACTCCCGCGAAAATGCTGACCTGAATGGAATAGGGGAGGAGTTAATGCTTGGGCAGGGTTCCGTGACTGAGATATTGCAAGGTAACTTCCCGTTCAAGTCCGCGCCGCTGGTGGTAGCGAATATCCTCGCGCCGGTGCTCATCCGTCTCTTCGATGCGGGGCTGGCAGACTTGGTCGAGCCCAATGGAGAGATCATCCTAAGTGGGATTCTGGACCATCAGGCAGAAAGTGTTATAGAGGCTGGTCAAGCCAAGGGGTTGAAGCGAGGCGAAACCCGTCAAATGAAAGATTGGGTTGCGATATCCATGAAAAAATGACCATGTCATTGCGAGGGCGGTGCTTTTCCGCCCGAAGCAATCTCATGATTGACCCTGAGATTGCTTCGCCACGAAGGACAAGAGCGTGGCTCGCAATGACATAATTCTGTGCTATGATTCGAGCACGATGGATCGCCGTAAACTCATCCAATATCTGCTGCTGAATGTCTTCGTCTCGGCAAGTGTGACAGGCGGCATTCTGTTTTGGTATGACCGCAATTATCGCAATTCTGCCCCTGTCGTCATCCAACAGGCGGTTCCTGCCGTTAGTAAAGATGGCTCTGAACCTGCACCTGGCACCGATTTGCAAACTGATGTTCCGGTGAAGATCAGCAGTGTTGTTGGGGCAGGGGTACTCGCCTCTGAAATTGTCATTATTAAATTTGAAGGCGAAGGTCAGCTTGACCTGACCTCATGGCAGCTCAAAGACGAGGATGGCAACACCTTCACTTTCCCAAACATCATTCTGTACCCCAATGGAGCCGTTCAAGTTCATACCATCGCAGGAACCGATAATGTCATCGACCTTTACTGGGGCACAGCCGATTCGGTTTGGGATTCGAGTGAAGAAGCGCGTTTGTTCGATTCGCAAGGAAATTTAAGAGCCGTTTATAGAGTCCCTTGATCGGTTGGTAGTTGATGGTTGGCGGTTGATAGTTTTGCCAAGAACCGTGATTTATAAACTACCCGCCACCAACTGTCCACTATCAACAACCAACTAACCATGACCCAAGCCCTCTACCGCAAGTACCGTCCGAAACAATGGGATACCGTGATCGGACAAGACCACGTCATCCAAACCCTGACCAACTCCATCAAGGCAGATCGGGTTGGTCACGCCTATCTCTTCGCCGGTCCGCGCGGAACGGGCAAGACCACGGTCGCGCGTTTGCTGGCAAAAGCGGTCAACTGTCTCAGCGAAGACCCAACCAAGCGCCCCTGCAACGAGTGCGAACACTGCAAAGCAGTCAACGAAAACCGCTTCATGGACATGATCGAGATCGATGCTGCTTCCAACAACGGCGTGGACGATGTCCGTGACTTGCGCGAGAAGATCAACTTCTCGCCGTCGCAGGGCAAATACAAAGTCTATGTCATCGACGAAGTTCACATGCTTTCTGGCGGTGCGTTCAATGCTTTGCTCAAGACACTTGAAGAACCCCCGCCTCACGCCATCTTCGTTTTAGCCACCACCGAAATTCACAAGATTCCCGCCACGGTTTTATCTCGTTGCCAGCGTCACGAGTTCCGCCGAGTTCCCATCGATGAGATCGTCAAAAATCTCAAAGAGATCGCTGCAACTGAAAACATCCAAGTCGATGAAGAGGCTCTCACGCTGATTGCCCGTCAGTCAGCGGGGGGGATGCGTGATGCACAATCGCTGCTTGACCAACTTTCTTCCACGGGTACGAACATTACGCTCGCTCTCGCGCAACAAGTTCTCGGCACGGCAACCAGCCAAACCGTTCTCGATGTCATCAACTCGGTGCTCGACCATCAACCCGCGCGCGGTCTCGAAACCATTCACAAAGCCCTCGACTCGGGCGCCGATCCGCGCTCGCTGGCGCGTCAACTCGTTGAATACACACGCGGACTCATGCTCATTCAAATGGGCAATGCCGAGCAAGTCGAAGCCACGCGTGAAGTCAAAACTCAAATGGAAGCGCACGCAAAAGCATTCAACACCTCTGATGTTTTGCGTATGATGAAAATCTTCAACAATGCCGCAACGGATTTACGCGGCGGCTGGCAGCCCTCTTTGAGTCTGGAACTTGCTCTCGCGGAAGTGATCGACTCTCCAGCCGAAGTTGTCCAAGTCGCCACGTCGCCTCAACCCAAGCCGAAGCCTGTATTAGCTCCCGTAGCCGAATCCAAGCCTGATGCCGCGCTGAGCGGAGCGACCCGACAGGGGAGCGCAGTCGAAGCGCAAGTAGAAGAAAAACCCGCCATCAACTCCAACGACATCGTCAAAGCATGGAAACCGCTCATCAACACCCTGCCCAAAGACAAAAATACACTTGGCGCACTGATGAACTCCGTCAAGATGATCGACGTGCAAGGCAAGACCCTCATCCTCGGCATGGCAAGTGACGTGCTCGTGGAGAAGCTCAACAAACCCGACCAGATCGAAACCATTCAGCGCCTCATCAAAGACCACTTCCATGTGGATTTGTCCGTGCGCTGCGTGGTCACCAACGCCAAAGGCAAACTCCCCAGTCATGTCGCGCAAGACGGCATGGTCGCCGCCGCGATCCAACACGGTGGCGAGATTGTGGATGTGGATGAATAGAAAAAACGATACTCGATAAACGAGTGCCGAATATCGAGTATCGAATATCAAATAACGAGGTTTAATTATGGCTAAAGGATTCAACAAAGGACCCGCCATGGGCGGGGGACAGGGCGGAATGATGCAGCAGATTCAAAAACTGCAAAAGCAAATGGAAGAAGCGCAGGCAAAACTCGCCGAAGAGACCGTATCTGCAACGGCGGGCGGCGGCGCGATCAAAGTCACCATGACCGGCGACCAGAAATGCAAATCCGTCGAAATCTCCCCCGATTTCCTCGAAGACGCAGATGCCGAAATGCTGCAAGACATGGTCTTGTCTGCCGTAAACATGGCGTTGGACGAGTCGCGTGCCTTACAGGAAAAGCTGATGGGTCCGCTCGCGGGCGGGATGCCGTTTTAGTAATTGGTAATCGGTAATTGCAGATTTGTTTGCAAGCCTCAATTACCAATTACTAATGTCCAATTACCCTTATGCTACTACCTGAATCGATCCAAAATTTAGTTACCGCCCTCGAACGCCTCCCCGGCATCGGACCCAAGTCTGCATCCCGTTTGGCATTCTTCCTTTTGCGCGCCTCCGAAGATGTCGCGCAAGATCTGTCCACGGCGTTGGCGAACCTAAAAGCCAATACTGCTTTCTGCTCCGAATGTTTCAACATCACCGAAGCAGGGCGCGAACGCTGTGAGATTTGCGAATCCCAAAAGCGTGATGCATCTCTCATCTGCGTTGTCGAAGAAGCCTTGGATGTCCTAGCGCTAGAACGCACCGGTGGTTTTCAAGGCAAGTATCACGTCTTACAGGGAGTTTTATCTCCTATCGAAGGCATCGGTCCTGACGATTTGAAGATCAAGCAACTCGCCGAGCGTGTAGCGCGTGGGGGAGTGGGGGAGGTCATCATCGCCACCAATCCCAGCATGGAAGGTGACGCAACGGGGCTTTATCTTCGTCAAGTCCTTGAACCCATGGGAGTCAAAGTCACCCGTCTTGCGCGCGGTCTACCCGTCGGCGGCGACTTGGAATATGCCGATCAAAACACCTTGTTGCGTGCGCTTGCAGGCAGGCATGAAATGAATTAAAATCAAGTGACAGTCACCTTTAAGGTGACTGTCACTTTTTATCCATGAACATCACCATCCTCACCTTTGGCTCTCGCGGCGACGTCCAACCGTTTTTACCCCTGTCCCTCGGCTTGATGTCTCGCGGACATAACGTCATCCTTGCTGCGCCAGTACGTTTCAAGTCACTGGTCGAAGAGCATGGCATTACATTCTTTCCGCTTGCAGGCGACCCCGAAGAACTCAGTCGCCGCCTTAATGACGCAGGTTACAACTTCTTCAAGCTAATGAAAGAGTTGATGAGTCATGCCATAGATATCGGCGCCGAAATGATGCGTCAAACCGACGAAGCCTGCCGCGATGCAGACCTCATCATCCACACCCTTGCTCATGCAGTTGGCGCTCACACCCTCGCCCGCGAGAAAAACATCCCCGATATTCACATCCAAACCTTTCCCATGTTCACGCCCACGGGCGATTATCCCAACATCTCGTTGCCCAATCTCCGCAATCGCTTTTTAAATCGTCTGACACACACCGCTTCTTTGAAGATCACCGAACTAACTTCTTCTTTGGGATTTGAACAAGTCCGCCGCCGAGCAGGATTACCCAAGCGGAAACTGTATTCTCCCTTCAAACATTCCCCGCCTCGCCCCCGGACCCCGATCCTGTGTGCCTGGTCCCCAAGCCTGATCCCACCCTCAAGCGACTGGCATCCACGCGTGCATGTCACTGGGTATTATTTCTTTCCATATAGTGATTCGTATGCTCCCCCGAATGAATTAGAAGAATTTTTAGTAGCAGGCAAACCACCCGTCTGTGTTTCATTCGGCAGTATGGTCAACAAAGATGCTGAAAAGATTGATGCAATTATCCGTGAGTCGTTAAAGCAAACGAATAATCGCGGCATTATTTTGTCAGGGTGGGGGAGCGCAAAGCGTGAATCAACGAGTGAATTGCTGTATCTCGAGTCCGCGCCGCACGATTGGTTACTACCAAAATGCAAAGTGTTAATTCATCATGGTGGCGCTGGTACAACGTCCGCTGCATTGCGCGCAGGTATTCCGCAGATCGTTGTGCCTTTTATGGCAGATCAACCATTTTGGGGGAGTAGAGTCCATGTTGTTGGAGTCGCAACAAAACCGATTCGTGTAAAGCGATTATCGGTTGAGAAGATGGTGAATGCTATAGCTAAGGCTGAATCGAAAAATATTCTTGAGCGTGCGCAGGTTACAGGTCAAGAGATACGAAGCGAAGATGGTGTGATGAATGCAGTCAAGTTAATAGAGTCGTATGCAGACGTGTTCAATGAATCTGCTTGAAAATTCATTCGATTTTTTAAGGTTTAAATCGCTTGGATTCATTGACAAATAATTACAGATGCATATAATTCCCCCTCGCCAGTAATAAAGAACGATTTCGTCTTCACGACAAATCAATAACAACTGAACACCATTTTGAAGAGAGTTCTGAAATTGATATGAAAAACTCTTGACAACATAAATGGTTGCGAGTAGAATTCTCCCTCGCCAGTAACAACAAAAGATTTCGTCTCCCAGACAGATCATTGACAACTGAGTAACCGCTCCCATCAGAGACACAAAGCAAATAGGTTTTGCAGCCTGATGAACCGATGCGAAAGAAAGTGCATCGGTATTTTAGTCTGTCAAAAACCTTGACGGCGGTTATAAGAGCTAGTAGAATACTGCTCGCTCAAATGGCAAGCACCTTAACAACTGAACAGTGATAGGAAATAAGTAATAATGACGAACCAGTCAATTCCGTAACTTTTTCACTCGCAAGAGTGTCATTTTTTTGCGGAGAGTTTGATCCTGGCTCAGGATGAACGCTGGCGGCGTGCCTAATACATGCAAGTCGAACGAGGTGCTTTTGTAGCAATACGAAAGTATCCTAGTGGCGAACGGGTGA
>Ga0172367_10007314_pt1 | contig 12687 bp, 11 predicted proteins | sample Lak10m_FD_114542 | JGI IMG/M metagenome (GOLD analysis project Ga0172367, IMG submission 114542) | Freshwater microbial communities from Kabuno Bay, South-Kivu, Congo - kab_022012_10m | ecosystem: Environmental > Aquatic > Freshwater > Lake | place: Democratic Republic of the Congo: South-Kivu...
AAGGCCGCGGCGATGGCCGACATTATCTCCTTCGGATTCCCCGGAGACGCCGAGAAACTGGCATTACTTCTTGCGGGGCAAAATTTCAATTAGCGTTTGACACTGGCATCACCTCTTTACAGACTGATCAACAACCACAGAATACCATGGCCACCACAGCACCCCCCACCATCAACTACCAGGCAATGTGCGATCGAGTGAACGCGCTTCGCAATGCGGGAGGACACAGCAAGGCTGCGGCTGATGCCGGCGGCGTTGAAGATCCTCGTGAAAAAGGAACGGCTTCCATTCCGAGCCATCCCGACGGCGACAATCCTGCGAAGACTCGCATTCCCGATGGAGCCCGTCCGACGAACACCGTCGGCGTCGCCGATGGCGTCACCGGTCACGTGACCAACCCAGGAGGAACCGGAGAGAACCAGCCTCCGGCGCCTGGAGATCAGAACGCCAAGGATGACGCTTTCACCTCTCCCACCACCTCGCTCGACAAGATCGCGAAAGCCGCGGGCAACCTCAAGGCCCTTCGCGACGGTTCGACGAAGTCAGCAACTGCCGGGAATCCGGTCAAGCCGAGCAGCGCCGCTCCGGCTTCACCCGCGAAGCCTCCGGTTGATGTCGAGAAGACGGCCGCCGACATTCAGCTTTCCGACGACGCTCACATCAAACTCGCTTCCGAGATTCTCGCGGATGAGTCCGGTCGGCAGTGGGCCTTCGAATTCCTGAACGAGCGGCACGGAGAGAAGGTCGCCCATGCGATGATCCAGAATGCCGCAGACCTTCAGCGCGAGATGGAGAAGGCCGCGGCTGAGGAGGCCTACATGGCGAAGCAGGCGGCCGAGATCCAGGACCAGAACGTCGCCTACGTCAACGAGATGCTCAAGCACGCCTCCGCTCAGGAGCGGGAAATTTTCTTCAAGTGCGCCAAGGCGCACCATGAGGCGATCGGAGCCAACTACGCGCGAGACATCCAGGCTCAATACCTCTACAAGGCCGGTGCCGCGGATGCCGGAATGGCTCAGGCCATGATGGCCGAAGGAGGAGATCCCAGCATGCCGGTTCTTCCGGGTGCCGGCGAGGCTGTCGAAGGCAGTCAGATCGAGCAGGTCATCGCGGCTCTGGTTCAGTCTGGAGAGATCACTCCCGAAGAGGCTACCGCCATCATGGCCGCCCTCGCCGGGGGCGAGGGTGCTGCCCCCGCGGGAGGGGAAGAACCTCCGTCCGGTGGCGGGGAGGAAGCTCCCGCGGAAGAGCCCACCAAGGAAGCCTCCGCGGCGGACATCACCCAGGAGATCTTCGACAAGCATCGAGCCTCCTTAGCAGGCAAGTGAGCCTGCAGATCCATCCCAGAAAAGCACTTCAGAATTATGATCACCAGAACATACCCAGCGGACGAGGTCGATAAAAACGTCGATCTACTGGCTGCTGGTGCGAGCGAGGCTCTTCAGGAAAAGCAAGCCGCCGAGAAGCGGGTTGCCGAGCTGGAGGCGGAGAACCGCCAACTTCGAGAGAAGCTGGCCAAGGCACCCCGGGTTGAACTGGAAAAGGTGGCTCAGGCTCCGTTCTCGTTCCCTGAGGGGGATGTTCGTGCGACGGTGGAAGCGCTCACTGAAAAGAACATCATCGTCCCGGAGGCGGCGAAAAACACAATGCAGAAGCTGGCGAGCGATCCGGGATACGCGCTGAAAATGCTTCAGCATTTCGCGACTTTCAATGTCGAACCCCTGGTCAGACCCAGAGGGGGAGGTGTTGACACTACACCCAAGACTGTCAAGGCGGCGAGTGCCGATCGAGACGATGACTGGTTCGAAGAACCGGGAGACGAGGCCTGAAAGGGCCTCAGTCGAGGGACGTTAAGATAGGAGCAAAACAAGGAGGATACAATGCCACAACACGGCCACATCACACTTGCGAAGCCGGAACTCGGAGTTCTGCGGGGTTACGATCCCAACGAGCCCACCAAGTTCCAGCAATCTGAGGCTCCGAAAACCGACGAAGGAATCAAGTCCGGTCAAGTAATCTCGAAGAGTTACGAGGGCGGGCGCTACGTCTGGGTCAAAGGCGGTCAGGCGGGGGCAACCCCCTACATGGCGCTGGACAACCAGGACGACTTCGACGTCGTGGAAAGCGGAAAACTCGTCGGGCTCTCATGCGCCGGCGAATACGTGTTCGCCACCGGCTACTACAAGGAAGGGGACGTCTACAACGACGACGTGTTCCTCACCTACGATGGAGTCACCGGCGATATCAAGGTTGCTGCAGTCGGGGATGTCATCCTCGGCAAGTGTACGGACGGCCTTCGTGGCGCCCGTGATCTCGCAGCGCTCAAGGAAATGTCCTACGCCGATGACGCGACGGTCGTGGTTTTTGCCGCGCTCTACACGGGTCTGAAGCTCCAGGCGTAATCCGCATCCAATCCTAACCAGTAGAAACAACACCAACATGGAAGTTTTCGAACAGGACGAATTGCAGGGTGAAATGCGAAAGAGCGCGGCCGAGATCCGTCAGTTCAACCAACGGTTTGTCTCGGCGATCGAGCAGGCCCGAGGCGGCGAACTGACCAAGGTCTCCTCCAGCTCCGGCAGCTTCATCCGCCGGCGTATCCGTGAGAACGGATTCAGCCGCAACATCATCACCCCGGAAAACGTGACCAATGCCGATCTCGATCGATTTGAGCGCACCGAACTCCCGGGGATGATCGAGGACATGGAACCGCACAGCCCTGGGGCGAAGGCGATTCCGTTCAACGACACGCCCGACACCGCGTTCTACCGCGGCGACAAATACACCGTGTTCTTCTGTAAGATTTCCACCCGGGAATTCACGAAGAACGTGGACGAGCTCCGCACCTACAAGATGGACCTGCGCCAAGTCATCACCGACAACGCGCTCAAGGACATCCAAACGGAAGAGGACGCTCGTTTCATCACTGAGGTCGACGACATCGTCGGTCCCAGCAACGGTGTCGGCGCATCCGGCGAGCAGCAGAACTTCGACATCGCCGGCGACATCCGCCGCGTGACGTACGTCTCTCTGCTCAACCACATCCAGGACCGGGACTTGAATAACGGCGTGTTCCTTATGAACAGGCACACCGCCAACGAGTTCCTGAAGTGGGACCACGATGAGTGGGGTGGTAGCCAGGCTCAAGCCATGACGACCGGCGGTCTCCGCAAGGGTCTGAACAAGTTTGAGATCATGGATGTTCCGCACATCGCCACGATCAAGCGTGACATCGTTCCGAACAACGTCGTGTATCAGTTCACGGAAGAGGGCTACCTCGGAAAGTTCTGCATCCTCTCGGATGTCACGATGTATGTCGAGAAGCGGATCGACATCATCCGGTTCCGCGCCCACGAGAAGATCGGGCTCTCGATCGCGAACGTCTCGGGCTGCAACAAGTCGACCTTTACCGGTTGATCATCGCCCCATCGCAACTCACCGGAAGGGCGGCTCTCGAAAGGGGCCGCCCTTTTTCGTGTCCGCAATTTCCAGAGGTTTTAGGTCATATAACTTTGACGGGAGGGACAGCCTCTCATCAAAAACCTTCACCAAAGGAAAACCACATGGATACTGCTATCATCAACGGAGTCCTGTTCTGCGTCACCAGCAGCGGACAGCCGATTTGCCCTGTGAAGCGCCCGTAACCGGTCGCGGCACGAACTCAAACAGGGAAGGCGATTCGTCCGGGCTTCGGTCTGGGCGGGTCGCTTTTTTTTAGCTATTACATCCTCTTGCCAAGGTGGCAAATTTATCGGATAAAGGATCATGGAGCGGACTACCACCAACGAGGCTTTCATGCGAGGGTTTTACAAGGCGGCCTTCGACGCCGGCCTATCCCCTGACCAGGCGGCCGAATTGCACGCGCTGGCGATCATCGATGAGGCCAAGCAGAGAAGTTCCGAGTTCGCCCGAGGATTTGACAAGATCGCCGGTGTGTATCCCTGGTACCATCCTGGTCGGTGGTTCGGGATGAAGCCGACGCCTACTGAGTGGACTCCCGCGTCATCCGAACTACTGACTCGCATGCGCCAGACCTTTCCTGAAGAATCGGCTCAAGTTTATCCGGCCTCTCCCCCGCCTCCAACCACTACCGTCCAAAAACGTAAGCCGCTCCCAAGCGACAGTTATAGCCCCGAGCTGCTGGAGAAACTTCTCAAGACACCGTCGGACCCAAATATGGATTTCAGGATCAAAAGTCCGTCTGGGATCACCGGCGCTCGAGGGTAATAATCATGGGCTACGTTACGCCAGATGAGGTCCGACACTACATCGAGGACCGGAACGCAGAAGACAACGACTTCGACAACGATCTGTCGTTCTCCAACGAAGAGATTCAGGTCGCAATGAGGCGGGCCGCTCGAGCCTACAACTCGATCCTTCCCTTGGGGGTCGACGTCGTCACCCCGGACAAAATGCCCGACGTCACCGAAATGTTCTTCGACGGGGTGATCTGGAAACTCTACTCGGCCAGACTCGCTCGACTGGGAAGGAACGATTTCGATTTCAACGCTGGGGACGTTGATGTTTCTCCGGAGACGAAGCGTATCGCATTTTTTGGACGCGAGGCCAAAGCCGCAGAGGAAAGGTTCAAGGAGGCCGCGCAGGACGTAAAGGGAACGATCAACATCTCCTCGGGATATGGGCCAGTTGGTTGAAGGGATATTCTCCAGCGTTCTCGTGTATCCCTCCCATGGAACCAGAGAATGCGTGGTGGCCTGGGAGACGTCCCCCGAATGGGACGGTGCAAAATTCTTCGTATTCAGGAGCGATACAGGGACCAAGCCCTGGACCAACCTGACACCGGAAGGACTTCAGGGGGTCAAAGAGTTCTTGGATGAAGAGTTCTATCTGGAGGACAAACTCGAGACGCGGTATTACAGCATCTACGCTGAGCTTGGTCCTGAACTCTACGCAAAGTCGCCCAGCGTGGGCATGTTCGACCATCTCAGCAGGAACCAATACAACTTGATGAAGGCCATGGTCCGTAGAGAGATTCGGGATCGTCGCAGGGGTAATGGTATCAGGGTGTGGCACTACGTCCCGTTGACCTCGGGGGAGCCAAACCCGAAGTATGACAGGGACACGGGTCAACTGGTTAGCTCTTGTCCGGACGACACCTCTTTCGGGTTGCCTTTCGTCGGGGGGTATGGGGAGCCGATCCAGACCTGGATGAAGATCATGTCGGACGACGCCTTCAAGGAGGAAGATAAGGCCGACGGCACGAAAAAGGAGACCGTCACGGAGACGGTCCGGCTTCTTGCGTGGCCCCTGCCAAGGCGAGGAAATCTGATCGTGCATCCTCCGACCGGTGACTACTACGTGGTCGACTCGGTGGTGAAGCCTTTCCGGTTCCGAGGAATTGCCCCAATCGCTTACCACACCAGACTGGTGAAGCTGCGCAGGACCGATCCCAGATACCGGGTCCTCGTGCCAGAATTTGAGCCCGACGAGGTCACAGTAGCATGAGCGATGTCATCGACAACAACAGCGAGCTGAAGGAACACACCCAGGCGATCCTGGACCTGATCTGCCCGCCCGTTACGTTCACCAGTCTACGCCGGCTGTTCCTTCTTCTGGTGCAGAGCCACTTCGCATTCCCGGAGAATCACGGACCTCTCCTCGAGCCTACGCTCCGGTGTAGGGTCTACGACCTGTCAGGGAAAAAACGGGAAGGGCAGCTGGACATCGCTCTGAAGAACACGAAGCGGGGTAACAATGACAGCGTCCCCTCGATCCTGGTGAGCGTCGCAGGGGCCGCTTTTGAGAAATCTGGTCTGGGAGCGGACTACGCCGGAAAGTCCGACGACAACTCCACCAGGTTCCAGACGAAGATTGCCCAGACCCAATTGAAATTCAAATTCAGGGACTTCGATGGAGATATCGCCCTCTCCATGGCGGAGAGCACCATGGTGTTCTTGGAGTCCCTGAAGCTCCCTTTGATGCAGGACATGGGGCTTCACTCGCTGGATGTGGTTCGTCTCACCGACATAGAGGACGAGGAACCCGAGCCGGAGAACGTGGATTCGGCCACCCTCCTGGTGAACATCCAATTCGATTTCTCGATCGCTCTGGTGACAGAGAGCCACCGACTCAAGAAGATGGCGATGTCCCTGAGGCCTGCGGTTTGAGACCGGACAAAATTCATTGACAAGGACTTCTAAACTCTACTGATTCAAATATCATGCCACTCTCAAACTACACCCAGCCGCAGAGTCTCATCCGTCAGCTATTGGATCGAATCGCTGCAAGTGCGGTACCTCGAATGGCCACGGTCATCCTGGCGACGAAGTATCTGCTGAACCGGTATGGTAAGGAGGACACTCCTTCCGAGGCTTTCTCCTCCGCCGGCCAGACGCTCGCGTTCCAATACAAGAACTCCTCTGGAGTGGTCACAGCCCTCCCCGCCACGCACCAGGTGGACCACGAGTTCACCCGGGTCTACGCCGAGGGCCTCAACGCTGTTCTTGCGAGCTTCCCGTCGGGAGGTGCCACCAAATTCTACCTCGACAGCGCCCTGACCCCCAACATCTTCCGTATCGGCGCCAATGTGCTCGCCGGGACTGGTGGTCTCGACACGCTCTTCCGCGGTCGTGATGTCGCCGTCGGGGACAAACTGACGATCGACGGTGTGTCCGGAGCGATGAAACGCACGGTGGTCGGGCTTCTCGGCGTGGCTCTCGATTCCAGTTTCGGATCCAACACCGCCAAGGACAACGAAGAGACCTCCAATGCTCTCTACAACGCGGCGACGGCCGGTGCAGCCTCCTCGTCAACGATTATCGCCCCTACCGGGACCACGATCGTCGTGGATGACGCGACGGCCTTCAATGCGACCGTCCGGGGTAGCAAGATCGCAGGCGCCTACGGAGAGGAGTTCATCTTCACCGTGGCTATTGGCGGAGCTCCAGGGGTGGCCACCTTCAACATCGCATCTACTACCGGAAAGTGGTCGGCTACCGGAGTGGCGTCCGCCGACGCCGCGGGGGACTACTCAATCACCGACGCCGCGGCCGGAAACGAGCTGGCGGGTTGTGATTTCACGATTTCCTCCCCTACCGATCTTGTGGCGGGCCAGGTATTCAAGATCCGGGTGTTCAACGCCTTCACCCGTTTGCTCCCGGTCCACATCGTCCCCTCCGGAACCTACACCGGCGCCAAGGACACCACCTACGTGATTGAGATCGTGACTGGAACGACTGGAGACACTCTCGACGGGGCTGTCGTGAACATCACCGACACCTCCGGCGTGGATGACCCCATCTTGGATTTTACCATCGTCGAGGGCGAAGCCTTCAACCTTGGGACCAGCGGCCTCCAGGCAACCGTCAACGATCCTGCCGACTGGGTGGTGGCGCCTCAAGGGGGATTCCTTGCTGGTGACAAATACATCGTTCACGCGGTGGCTGCCAAGAACAGCACCACCTCGTTCGATCGTGTGATCCTCGACGGACCTGGGGTCAACACGGCTCTGTTCTCCAGCACCACCAACGCCGTAAACGCTACTTTCTCTCTCGACTTCACTGGCGAGGTGGCTGTCGGCGATGCCTCAGACGGATCCGCCTGGGAGTCCACTGACGACGGGGTGGTGGTCGATGCCACGCTCTCTCTTCTCGTCGACGAACGGAGCGTCGGCTACAAGTGGGTGCCTTTCACCACCGCGGTGGGGACTCTCACGGCTTCGTGGAGGGCCGCTGTCCCCACGGCCGGCTCCTCGGATGGGATGAAGGCGATCAGCTCGTCCGCTGACGTCGTCACCCACGCAGGCGTCATCGACGTGGACAACCCCGCCGGATACGCTACCCAGGTCGGATTCGAGGGGGCTCAGGGGCGTCGCATCTACTTCGTGAACGTCGGAGAGGACAACACGACGAACTGGACCGCAGCTCTCAAGAAGCTGGAATCCACCGACATCATCTCCTTCCTCGGGGCATACACCAAACTTCCAGAAGTCGCCCGAATGGTGAAGACACACTGCGAGGCCATGAGCCAGCCGAACAAGAAGATGTTCCGCAGGTGCTACGTCGGCGTCGACTCCCCGGGACGATACGTGGAGGTCGGAGCCCAAAGCGGAGGTGACGCTCACACCGCCACCATCGACGACAACGGAGGGGAAAATACGATTGTCCGATTCACCACCGACATCGACCTTTCCGGATACGACATCAATGCCGGCGACGAACTTCGAGTCGTCACGGATCCGGACGCCCCCGAGATCTACCCCATCGCCGAAGTGGTTTCCGCGACCGAGATCCTCCTCTCGTCAGGGCCTGCTGCTCCGATCTCCCCTGCGGTTCCTGTGGAGGTGTGGAGGCAAGACAACGCGGAGTCTCAGGGAGACTTCGTGATCGAATTCGCACGCGGGCTTGGATCCCGTCGAGCCATGGCCGTATGGCAGGAAAGCGGGACGATCTCCATCGGATCCACCGCCACCGAGATCGACAACGGATTCAACGCCTGTCACATTGCCGGTCTTCGCTCCGCGTTGCTTCCCCAGCAGGGCCTCACCCGAACGGAGGTCAGCACGATCACTGCGGCGCCGGCGATGTACAACAAATACACGCCTGACGACCTCGATCGTATCGCCTCCAACGGCGTCTGCATCCTTACCCAGGAGCACGAGGACGGTCCTGTATTCATCCGCCACCAGCTCACCACGGACGTTTCCAATGGGAGTCTGTATTTCGAGGACTCGGTGGGGGTGGTCGTCGATTACATCTCTCTCCGATTCAAGGACGTTCTGGCCGGTTTCATCGGAAAGAAGAACGTCACTCCGGACACTCTCACCGAAATCCGGGCCGTCTGCGAGGACATCCTCGTCCAGGAGTCCGAGGTCCCCTACAACGCGGATTACGGACCGACGATCGTGGAGTTCCTCAACCTGACGGTCGAAGTGGATCCCACTCTCGCAGATCAGATCCTCATCAAAGTGACCCTCCGAGTCGCGCTTCCTGTGAATTATCTCGACGTGACCCTGCACACTACCGTTTGACGCAGGGGAATCTTCTTTGCAGCTTTAATCAGAACCCAACGCACGCACTACCATGTCAGACTTCTTCGGATACTCCAGAACCGGCAGCGCTCACGCTCAGATCGTGTCGTCTGAATACGCGAAGATCAGCATTGGCGGGCAAGTCAGCCTGGTCCAAAGCTTCCAGGCGGCCTACCAGCAAGAACTGCGTCCGGTCTTCTCGGTGGGGGATCCCAACCTGTATTGGGTGACGGGGCACCCCCAGGGAACGATCACGATCTCTCGCATGGTAGGATCGGGGGGTTTCTTCGATGCGTTCGGAGGAGGAGGAGACTGCGGACGCATCTCGACTCTTTCCGTATCGGCCACTCGCGGACAAGCGTGCGCCACGAGCTCCGGTACCGGAGGCGGAAACTTGCGCTTCCGAGGCGCCATCATCCAGTCGGTGAACATCAACATGCAGTCGGGTCGCGTCGAAATCATCGAAGGAGCTTCGATTCGTGTCACCGGTATGGAGGCTGCGTAATTGCCTCTGGCCTGAACGCAGGATTTAGGGCATAGTCGCCCAAATGGGTAACGTCCACGATCCCGCAACATCGACATCTGCATCTGCAGGGGAAGGTAATCTTTCCGACCGTCAGCTCAACAAGACGACCAAGTCCCAGATTGAATACGGCGTCGCCTACTGGGGAACCATCGTTCGAGTGGACGTCTCCAACGAGAGTTACGACGTCCTCCTGGACAGCCCTCGAACGGTCTTGCCGTCCTGCTACTACGCGGTCACTCCCCTGGGCGGGATGCTGGGGTTCAACCTGAATGGCGTCCTGACCCGGGGGACGCGCGTCTACTTGGTGGCGGACAATCCCGCTCCCATCATTCATGTGGGAAATTCCGGAAATCCGGACATCGGAAACTGGAAGAACAGGACTTCGACCGGATGCGATCTGCAGGCCCCGGACGTATACCCGGAATTTCCGGAAAGCTACTTCCACGGCAACTCTACCAAACCGAACGACTTCTTCGAAGGGGAGTGGGAGATGACCAACATGCTCGGGGTTGGTCTTCAGTTCCTCATGACCATGATGAAGGTCCAGGCCGGTGAAAGAGCGAAAATCGAGGCGTGTCTCCTCACCGACATGATTCGGGTGACCTCCGGAGTCTTCCGCCACCACAGCGCGTTCGGAGACGAGGACATCTACAACGACGGAGGTCTGAACCACGTCCAGCATGGGTCTAAGTTCGAACACGAAGGTTGGGGCCAGCCGAAGCCCAAGGATCCCAAGGCGAAGGTAGAGGGGAGGGAGGTCGAACTGGACTCCGTCGCCGAAGAGGCCAGGCGGAGATGGAGCGACTTCAAAGGATACCTGGGAGATTTCGTCCATTCATTCGTTTCGGATCCTCAGAAGAATGTGGTCGGGGCGCTAGGGCAGAACCGACCGGGCAAATCCAACATGTGGCAGGCTCAGGATGGATCTCTCGTTTTACAGAGCATCGCCGACATCGTTCTCGAGAGAAAGATCCGGGTTCAGATCCCGATCGAGAAGAGGAAATACTACGATCCGAAGGGGGCGAAGTCGGAGGCTCGGGCACGCTACCAGCTGCCGCCGGCGCCGCTGAAGAATTGGGACTTCGGAAAAGATTTCGCGAACGCCTGGGAGCTCGGGTATCAGATCCGGGAATATGCTCGATGGATGGGGGAGTATCACAACTACGCGCGTTTCATCCAGTCTGGTGACTGGGAGATCCCGTCCGAGGCAGAGGCGCCCATCCCGGAATACACCAACGGCGAGCCCGACACCGAGAAGGCCAACGAGAACCTGAAGGGGCAGAGCTACCTCGAAAGGTATTCCACGATTCGGATCTTCCGGGATGGCTCCCAGCTCAGCTACGACGGCTACGGGAACATGCGTTACAGCTCCTCGGCCGGAATTCACGAGTCCTCGATCGGGAACTACACACTGGACGTTGCAGGGGACTACCGAGTTATCGTCGGAGGGAGTATCTGGATGAAGGTCCGGAAGCACGTCGAAATCGTTGCGCAGGTAGGCGGCATCATCCTGAAGAGCAGGACATGGCTCAGGGTGCTGTGCGAGTGGGGATCCATCTTCATAAAATCCGATGCGCCAGATCCAGACGGAGGAGTTTCACCGAAACAGAAGAACGACCAGCCAGAGTCATCCGACCCCGCCCCGGTGATTCTCGATCACGCTATTGTCCTGGACGCCCCTCTCGGCAACATCATGACTCAGGCGGGGAGGAGGATTTACATCGAGAGCTCCAAAGGCGAGTCCTTCGATTACACGGACGACGTGAACGACGAACGAGGATCCATCATCCTCCAGTCGAACAAGCAGGATGTGGTTTTGAAGGCTAAAAGACACATTCGTCAGGACGCTTTCGAGGGACACCTGGCCTTCAAAGGAAAGCACTCCATCACGACAGTCACAGACAACATCCTGATGCGGGCTTCGGTTTTCGACTACAACCGCCAAGTGTTTTCGATCGTCGGAGGGAAGGTAGAGGCGGCTTTTGTGAGAGCGAGGCAACTGAAGAGCCTTTCCATCGAATCAGGCTCGGTTCAAGCCAGCTCCGTTTGGGCGGGGAGCGTTTCCGGAAATTCGTTGGGAGAGTCCAATTCGTCTCCCGATATCAGCGAAGTGTCCCCCATTTTCGCCACGGACAGCGACCGACAACCTCGAACCACCACCTGGGAGCGAACGACGAAGCACACGTTCTCGAAGACCTACCCCATAACCAACCGGCAACCTTTCTGGGAGTTCCTCCCGAGGAAGGAGTATTCTCCCCCCGCCCTGCTGCAGGAGCCTGGATGGCGGCTCAACCAATCTCCCGGGCAGCGTCGGATCGATGAGGACGCTCTTTTCGAGCAGTCGAAATACTTTGCATGGGACTGGACCGGAGATAGGCTGGATAGCCTTGACAGTCGCACTGGAGGAAGGGCACCATTCCCCTGGGGTTCTCAGGAGACTTGGATGGCTCACACCAGCACGGCTCTAGGCCCCCTTGAGGTGGCCAACAGTCAAACTCCAGCGAATTCCTTCAGACAGAGCAACCTTCAAAAAAGACCCGTAAGATTCTACGCCAGAAAACCATCATGAATGAATCGAACATGCCAGAGGGCACTGCGCACGAACCGTCTCCGGCGGAAGTGGCGAAGTGGCTCGAAGAAAACGACCGCAAGAGAGGAGTTCCGACCTCCGGAGAGGACCCAGTTCCAATCAAGCTCACGGAAAGGTCCCGCGCTCTCCTGGAGGCTGAATCAGCAGGAAGTGAAGATCAGAAATCCTCGCGCGAGCTACCTCCTCCGGAGTCTCCCGAGAACCCGTTGTTCCGTGAAGACCTTCCGACCCAGCAAAAGGCGATGGAGTTCGCCATGGACCACAAATCCATGGGGAAGATCGTCGCCACGGAAAGGGAGAGGGCTCTCTACTGGAAGGCCATCCTGAACGAAGTCCCCATCATCATGGACCTGGAGATCATGAATGGAATTTCCGTTCGGCTTCAAAGCCTGTCGGTTTTCGACCTTGATGTCGTACTCGAGTGCGCCTCGCTCGACGTGAAGGAGAAGAAAATCCCCGACGGGCTCCCAGCGTTCACCGGGCGGGCGCAGACCTACGCGGCCATGATGCAGACCCGGAAGTTCAACGGGAAGGACCAACCGGATCTTTGTTTCGAACGCCCCTACCCGCCCATGGAGGAGG
>Ga0172367_10007315_pt1 | contig 12687 bp, 7 predicted proteins | sample Lak10m_FD_114542 | JGI IMG/M metagenome (GOLD analysis project Ga0172367, IMG submission 114542) | Freshwater microbial communities from Kabuno Bay, South-Kivu, Congo - kab_022012_10m | ecosystem: Environmental > Aquatic > Freshwater > Lake | place: Democratic Republic of the Congo: South-Kivu...
CCTCGGTGGCGGCGCACTCCACCGAAAGCCGCAGCGGGCGCGGCTGGATGTCCGCGCCTTCCGCGTTCCGCTCGCCGGCGGCAAGTCCCGCACGCCCCGCGCCGCGCACCCGTCGCTCCGCGGCGTCGAGGTCGATCGCCACGGCCGCCTCGAAGGCCACGAACACGTGGCACGTCCCGCCCTCCGCGGTCCGCGCGTGCGTCACCGGCCCGCGCTCCCGTCCGAGGAGGGTGCCTCCGAGAGGCGCAGGTCCTGGCGGGCGTTGTGCACCGATCCGGGGATCGCCGGAAGCCCCATGAGCTGCAGCGCGACGTTGCCCGCGTCGGCATTGCGGATGGGCTGCGGGGAGAGCTCGTTCCCGGCATGCACGTCGCGCGCAAGCACCGCACGGCGGTCGGCGTTCAGCGCGACGAGCTCCGCGGCCGGTCCATCGCCCCCCATCCACACGATGAACGGGATGACGTAGTTCTCCGGCGCCCGCAGCTCGGTGTGCGTGAGGAAGGGCACGCCGCCGCCGTGGTCGGCGGTGAGGACGATGGCCACGTTGCCGCGCAGCGCGGGGTCCTCGTCGATTGCCCGCAGCAGCGCGTCGAGCTCGCGGTCCACTTCCTCCACGGCCTTGCGGTAGGGCGACTGTGGTGCCATGTCCCAGCCCTTGGCATGCCCCGCCGAGTCGGGCGCCGCGAAGTGGAGGAGCGAGATCGACGGCCCCTGCCGCGACCGCAGCCAGCCCACGGCCATCTCCCGCGCCATGGCGCTGGTGCGGACGCACGCGAAGCAGTCGAGCTTGTCGGTGCCGTCGTCGGCGCCGGTGGAGTCCTTGCGCCCGTTGTCCTCGTCGAACGACTGGCTGAACAGCACGAACTTCGTCTTGGTGGCGAACACCGCCGTGGCCGCGCCCCGGTCGTGGGCCACGTCGAACATGCTTGCCACGTAGTCGCCGCGGCGCTTGTGCAGGGTGCCCCCGTGCTTCACCGAGGGCGGGTCGCCGTTCTCCGTCCATCCGTGGCCCTGCGGGCCGCCCACCGGCCGTCCGGTGACCATGCCGACGTGGTTCGGGAGGGTGATGGTGATGTCCGCGTCCGCGCGCGCCTGCAGGGTGTGCGGACCGCGCATCAGCCGGCGGAACCCGGGCAGCGCGCCGTCCTCAGGCCCGTCGATGGCATCGGGGCGCAGCCCGTCGACGCTTACCACCAGCGCATGCCTGAAGGGCGGCGCGGTCCAGGCCATGGCGACGAGCAGGGCACCGGCGAGCGCGATCGGCATCTCAGCGCCTCGCGGTGAGGATGACCTTGGGCGCGCGCATCGGCAGCGCCACGATGCGCACGAGCACCGGCACCAGCCCGGGGCGCTCCGTGCGCATGCGGAAGCGGCTGCAGGCGGCGGGCATCAGCCGTCGCATGATGAGCTTGGCCGCGGACTCGCCGATGCAGATGTGCGGGCCCGTCCCGAAGGGCATGTAGGCCGACGCATCCATCCGCAGCTCGGTGCCGGGCAGCCAGCGCTCGGGCACGAAGTCGAGCGGACGTTCGAAGGAGCACGGGTCGCGCTGCATGCAGATCAGGAAGGCCATGAGCGGCCGGTGCGACGGAATGACGTGGCCGCGGACCTCGACCGGCGCACCCGTGACGCGCACCGCCACCGGGACGCCCGCGTAGAGCCGCAGGATCTCCTTTATGCATGCCTCGGTGAACGGGCGCTCCTCGTGCGCTGCCTCGTCCGCGATGGCGTCGCCGAGCGCATCATCGTGGCCCACGTGGTGCATGAGCAGGCCCACGGTCTGCGACACCGTGTCGAGGCCCGCAAGCAGCAGGTGGATGGCGTGGTCGGTGAGCTGCGCACTGCGGGGAAGCCCCTCGCCCTGGGGCGGGAGCATCTGGTCGAGCTGCGCCATCATGCCCTGCGGACCGCGCTCCACGGTGTCGGAGATGAGCGTGCGGAGGCGGAAGAAGCGGCCCACCATCTCCTCGAACGACACGGGCCCCTGGCCGTCGCCCGAGGGCCACAGCTGGTTGAGGTCCGGCACCGCGTGGTGGAAGACCTCGAGCAGCGACTGCTCCGCCGCGCACAGCTCGGCCTCGCGGTCGGGGTCGAGCGGCCCCAGCACCCACTCCATGAACACCTTGGTGAGGAGGTCGAGCACCAGCTTGCTTGCCGACACCGGCGTGCCGCACGTCCAGTCGTCCAGCCCGCGCTCGAGGCGCCGGTCGAGCGCCGACTCGAGCGGCGCCAGCCCGTTGCCGCGGAAGCACGGCGCGGCCGCCACGCGCACCTTCCGGTGCTCGGGGCCGCTGAGGGAGATCAGCCCGTGCGGCGCCGCGGTGCGCAGGGCGAAGTTGCGGATCAGGCCGAGGTCCTCGTCCATGGACCCGCGCACGAGCACCTGCTTCACGAGCGACGGCTCCGTCACCATGACCGTCCCCGGGCGGCCGTTCGGGCGAAGCGACTGCGCGATCCCGCCGAGCGCCCCCACCGCCCGCAGCACCGCGGCAGGCTGGTCCTCGCCCTCGAGGGGCTGCAGCTGCGCCGCGGACACCGTCGGCAGTTCCGTCGAAATCTGCATGCCGGAGTGTACTCCGGGGGCCGCCAGGACCCGCTCAGAAGGGACGCACGAGCCGCAGCACGGCCCGGAGGAACCCGGTCCCGCCGCGGTGACCGTGGCCGCGTGCATCGGCGCCCATCGTCTCCTCGCGGCGCGTGCGGGCAACCGACGCCATCCGCTCGGAGAATTCCGGCCGGCGCGCGAGGATCGGCTCCACGCTCGCGCGCGGAAGGCGCAGCAGCACCGCGCGCTCCGAGTCCACCGTGACGTCCGCCGTCCGCGGCTGGCCGGTGACCAGGGCAATCTCCCCGAAGTGCGCCCCGGGCGCAAACTCCACCCGCTGCCCGCCGGGCAGCTGCACCGAGCACGTGCCCTCCACCACCACGTACATGGCGTCCGAATCGTCGCCGCGCCGCACCACCCGCTCGCCGCGCGCGAAGGCAAGCTCGCCGGCGGCGCGCGCAAGCTCGCGACGCTCCGGCGCGCTGATGGCGCGGTCATCGAACATCGCGCAGGCGGCAAGCGCGCGCACCGCGCCGTCCATGCGCGCGTCGCCGGCGGATGCCCGCGCGCGCTCCTCGTCGGCGCTCGTCATGCGCACGGTGCGGATCGGGAACGGGATCTCCACGCCCGCGTCCTTCAGCGCGTACCAGAGCCGCGTGCGCACCCGGTCGAGCGTCTCGTCGCGCTCGGCATAGCTGGGGATCCAGAACACCAGGTCGTAGGTGATGGAGGAGTCGCCGAAGTCCAGGAGCCAGACGCACGGTTCGGGGTCCTGCAGAACGTTCGGCTCGGTGGCCAGGATCGCGTGCGCGATGTCCTTGACGGTCGCCGGCGGCACGTCGTAGGCAATGCCCACGCGCACGTGCTCGCGCAGGCGGTTCCAGGGCTGGTTGAGGTTGAGGAAGTCCTTGGTGAGCAGGGCGCCGTTGGGGATGACCAGCAGCTGCCCGTCGCGGGTCAGGATGCGCGTGGTGGCAAGCGTCGTGTCCCACACCGTGCCGACCACGCCGGTGCCGCTGCCGATCCCGACCTGCACGAAGTCGCCCTTGCGGATGACCTTGGATGCCTGCAGGCTGTAGCCCGCGAACACGTTGCCGAGCGTCGACTGCAGCGCGAGGCCCATGATGAAGACCGACGCTCCGCCGATCGAGAGCACCGCGGTGCGGATGGGGAGCGTCTCGGCGAAGTGCACCTGGTAGACGGCGACGGCGCCGATGACCACGCCGACCACCCAGAGCACGATCCGCTGGAAGTGGAGCAGCCGGTCCCTGCCGCGAGTTCGCAGCCACAGGTCGAGCGTCTGCACCAGGAGCGACGACGCGGCCGATGCGGCCGCAAGCTCCGCGACCGTCCGGAACAGCGGGATGTCCACGGTCCCGGCATCGCCGTTGGGCGCGGTCACCGTGAGCGGTATCTCGATCTCCACGCCCATCCACGCGAGGAACCCGAACACCGCGAAGGCGATCAGCGACGAGCCGTAGGCCGCGCCCTGAGACCGTCCGCCGGAGAACGACCGCACGCCGAGCAGCGCCGCGTACGGGAAGCCGATGACGGCGAACAGGGTGGGCAGGTGGCTTGCGGCGGTTGCTTCGGTCATGGGAGCGGCAGAGAGGGGCACGATATCGCCTCCGTGCGCCCGGCGGCGTGCGGAGGTGCGCGCCCCGCGGCCCGCGCTTGCCCGTGCTCAGGCGAAGATGCCGCGGTGCACGTTCCCCTTGACGTCCGTGAGGCGGAAATCGCGGCCGGCCCAGCGGTAGGTCAGTCGCTCGTGGTCCATGCCCATGAGCGCAAGCAGCGTGGCGTGCCAGTCGTGGATGTCCATCTTGCCGTCGACGGCCTCGATGCCGTTCTCGTCGGTGGCGCCGTAGCTGGTGCCGCCCTTGGTGCCGCCGCCGGCCACCCACATGGTGAAGCCCTTGTGGTTGTGGTCGCGCCCGTCGGGCCCCTGCGCGTACGGGGTGCGCCCGAACTCGCCGCCCCAGACCACCAGCGTGTCGTCGAGCAGCTTGCGCTGCTTCAGGTCCGCGAGCAGGGCGGCGATGGGCTTGTCGATCTGCGACGACTGGCGCTCGAGGTCCGCCTTCAGGTTGCGGTGCGTGTCCCAGCCGCCGTGGTTGACCTCGATGAAGCGCACGCCCTTCTCGGCGAAGCGGCGCGCCAGCAGGCACTGGCGCGCGAAGCCGTCGCCCTGGCCGCCGATCCCGTACATCTCCAGCGTCTTGGGCTTCTCGTCGGAGATGTCCATGAGCTCGGGCATCTCCGCCTGCATGCGGAACGCCAGCTCGTAGCTCTCGATCACGCCCTCGATCTGGTCGTCGCTGCGGTCGCGCTTGAGCCGCTCCTTGTTGAGCCGCTGCACCAGGTCCAGCTGGTCGCGCTGCGCCTCGGCGGTGAGCACCGGGTTGCGGAGGTTGGGCATGCCGCCGTCGCCGCCCTCGCGGCGCGCGCTGCGCTCGATGCCCACGCGCGTGCCCTGGTAGACGGCCGGCAGGAAGCCCGCGCCGTAGTTCTGCGCGCCGCCGTTGCCCGCGGGCGGGTTGAGCGTGATGAAGCCGGGGAGGTTCTGGTTCTCGGTGCCCAGGCCGTACAGGGTCCACGCCCCGAACGACGGGCGCACGAACTGGAAGCTGCCCGTGTGCATGAGCACCGAGGCCTGCGCGTGCGCGGGCACGGCGGTGCTCATCCCGCGCAGCAGGCAGAGGCTGTCGGCGTGCTTGGCCACCTCGGGGAAGAGGTCGCTGATCCAGAGGCCTGACTTGCCGCTCTGGCGGAACTTGAACGGGCTTGCCAGGAGCTGCGCGCCGGCGCGCGTGCCGCCGAGCCCCTTGCCGTTGTTCTTGATCAGGTCCGGCTTGTAGTCGAAGGTGTCGACGTGCGATGGCCCGCCCGACATGCACAGGAAGATCACGCGCTTGGCGCGCGGCGGCATGTGCGTCGACTTGGGCGCCAGCGGGTTGCCCTCGTCTTCGTCCAGGCGGATGCGCGCCGACGCGGCCGCGTGGTTTGCGATCCCCGCGAACGCGAGCAGGCCGAACCCGCACGAGAGGGTGCGGAGGCAGTCGCGGCGGCCGGCGGCGAAGATGCGGTTGCTGCAGAGATCCATGGTGGTGTCCTCACTCGATCATGCGGAACTCGGCCGACTGGAACAGCGCCTGGCACAGCGCGGCCCACTGCGTCTCCTCCAGCCGGCGCGCCTCGGCCTTGGCGCCCTTGGCGCCCTTGCCGCTCTGTGCCTGCAGGAAGTCCTTGAGAAAGGCGCGCACCGCCACGGTCTCGCTCTGCGAGGGCTTGCGCCCGAACGCCAGCTCGAAAGCGCGGTTGATGCGGTCGTACTCCGACTCGCCTTCCTTCAGGACGCGCTGCGCCATGCGCCGCGACGCGTCCATCACGCGCTCGCTGTTCATCATGAAGAGCGCCTGCGTGGGGACGCTGGTCTCGTCGCGGTCGCCGGACACGTAGGACGGCTCCGCGAAGTCGAACACGTCGAGCATCTCGTCCACGCGGTCGCGCAGGACGGGCAGGTAGACGCTGCGGACCGGCTGGTCGGTGCGGACCTGGCTGGCGATCACGGGGTTGCGGTCGGCGCCCTCAAGGAATGCCACCGGCGAACCCACCGGCGGCCTGAGGTCGAGCGTGCCCGCGGCCATGAGCATGGCGTCCCGGATGCTCTCGGCCTCGAGCCTCCGCTTGGGCATGCGCCAGAGCAGCTTGTCGTCGGGGTCCACCTCGAGCGCCTTGGGGTCGGCCTTGGAGCTCATCCGGTAGGTGTGGGTGAGCACCAGCTCGCGGACCAGTCGCTTGGTGGACCAGCCGCCTTCCATGAAGCCCACCGCCAGCCAGTCGAGGAGCTCCGGGTGCGTGGGCCGCATGCCGCTTGCGCCGAAGTTGTCGGTGGTGGGCACGATCGGCTTGCCGAAGAGGTGCAGCCACACGCGGTTCACCCACACGCGCGCGGTGAGCGGGTTGCGGTCGCTCGCGATCCACTCGGCAAGCTCCAGGCGGCCGCTGCCCGACTTCACGCTTGCCTGGCCGGGCGCCGACAGCACCTGCACGAAGCCGCGCGCAACGGGGTCCTTGGGGCTGGTGAGCTCGCCGCGGGAGAGGAGCCGTGCGTCCTCGGGGTCCGCGGACTCGGCGACCCCCATCGCCAGGCGGTTGGCCTTGGTGGCGCGGCCATCCTCGCCGTAGCGGGCAAGCAGGTCGGCGGCCGCTTCCTCGCGGCCGTCGGCGGTGCGGGCGCGCTGCAGCATCTGCTGCTCCTGCGCCGTCAGCTGGACGGTGCTCCCGGGCCGCCTCGACTCGCGTGCCTTGGCGCGCAGTTCGTCGAGCTGCGCCGCATCGGCCGCGGCGCGGGCCTGCTGCTGCTCGACGGCACGCCGGATGGGGCCCGGCATCGTGGGGCCGTCGGGCACCTTGGCGCCGGCCGGGAGCTCGAGCAGCGTCGACGGATGGTCGTTGCCCTGGCTGCGGTAGGTGCCGTAGTTGGTCTCGGTGGACATGAAGATCCCGGCCATCGCGTAGTAGTCGCGCTGGGGGATCGGGTCGAACTTGTGGTCGTGGCAGCGGGCGCAGGCGATGGTGGTGGCCAGCAGGCCCTGGCCGAGCGCGTCGATCTGCTCGTCGATCAGGTCGAACCGGAACTGCGCGCGCCCGCGCGTGTTGTGCCCCTTGGTGCCCACCGCGAGGTACCCCGTGGCGATGAGCTGCTCGGCGCGCTGGTCGTCGTCCTTGGCCGGAAGCAGGTCGCCGGCGATCTGCTCGCGCAGGAAGTCGTCGTAGGGTTTGTCCTTGTTGAACGCCGCGATGGCGTAGTCGCGGTAGCGCCACGCGTGCGGGTAGACGACGTTCGACTCCTTGCCGCTCGACTCGGCGAACCGCGCAACGTCGAGCCAGTGCCGTCCCCAGCGCTCGCCGAAGTGCGGCGACGCCAGCAGGCGGTCGACCACCTTCTCGTACGCGTCGGGCGACCGGTCCTTCTCGAAGGCCTCGGTCTCCTCGGGAGTCGGGGGCAGGCCGGTGAGGTCGAACGTCAGCCGGCGGAGCAGGGTGCGCCGGTCCGCATCGGGTGCCGGCGAGAGGCCCGCTTCCTCGACCTTCGCAAGGATGAACTGGTCGACGGGCGATGCCACCCACTGGCCGTTCCTCACGAGCGGCGGCGTGGCCTTCACTGGCGCCGCGTACGACCAGAACGAGCGGCCCGCCTCGATGTCGATGCCCTTTGGTGCGGGTGCCGGCGTTCCGGCCGCGGCGAGCGCGTCCGGATGCGGTGCGCCCATCGCCACCCAGCGCTCGAGCGCCGCGATGGCGTCGGCCGGCAGCTTGCCCTTGGGCGGCATCTCGGTCTCGGGGTTCTTGTAGCGGACGGCCTGGACCAGCAGGCTCTCGTCAGGCTTGCCCGGGACGAGCGCAGGGCCGGTGTCGCCGCCCGCCAGGATGTCCGCGAGCGTGTCCAGCTTCAGGCCGCCGCGCACCTTGTTGGCGTTGGCCGAGTGGCAGCCGTAGCAGTTGGCCACCAGCACCGGGCGGACGTTCTTCTCGAAGAACGCGATGTCCGACTGCGAGGGCGGCGCCGCGTGGGCGTGCCCCGCGGCGGCGAGGAGGGCGGTGATGCCGGCAGCGATCGTCCGCATGTGGACAAGACGCCCGAAACCGGGTGCCTGTTGCCCTGAATATCGGATTCCGCACCCCGTATTCAAGCGTTTTCGGCCGCGGCGGGCACCGGTTCCCGAGTTGCGGACTGATGGCCCCTTGCGGCGGCGCCCCACCGGAGCGCAAGCATCAGCAGGTTGGTCCGGCTGAGCGGCTTGCTGGCAAAGTCGTTGCAGCCGGCGTCCAGGGCGCGCACCCGGTCGTCGGCCGCGGCGTGCGCCGTCAGGGCCACGATCGGCAGGTCGATCCCCGACGCGCGCAGGTCCCGCGTGGCGGAGAGGCCGTCCATCCCGGGGAGGTCCACGTCCATGAGCACCAGGTCGAAGGGGCGCTCGAGCACGCCCATGTGCGCCGCGCGGACGGTGGCGGCCGCCTGGCGGCCATCGCCGACCACCGTGACGGCCGCACCCGCGCGCTCGAGGTGGTGCCGGATGAGGCGAACGTTGTCCGCGCCGTCCTCGGCCAGCAGCACCTGGAGGCCGTCGAGCGGCCGCTGCGAGTTGCCTGTCAGCCCCACGCAGAGGGCGGGCGTGGCCTCGGGCGTGCCCGGCGCGCCGGCGCGCGGAAGGTGCAGCCGGAACGTGGTGCCGCTGCCCGGAGCGCTGGTGACGGTGATGTTGCCGCCGATCAGCCGCGCGAGTTGCCGTGAGATGGCAAGGCCCAGGCCGCTCCCGAGGGATGCGTGCTCCTTGCTCGTCTGCGAGAACCGCTCGAAGAGGCGCGACACCTGCTCGGCATCCATGCCGGGCCCCGTGTCGCGCACGGCAATGACCACCGACTGGTCGCCCGGCTCGATGGCGATGGTGACGCTCCCGCGCTCGGTGAACTTCAGCGCGTTGCCCGCGAGGTTCAGGAGGATCTGCCGCACGCGGAGCGGGTCGGCGCTGACGGAAGCCTCGGAGGCGCCGCACCCCTCGAACCGCAGTTCAAGGCCCTTGCGCTGCGCGCGGACGGCAAGCAGCCGGGTCACGTCGGAGGCCGCGGCCGCGGCATCCATGGACACCCGCTGCACCTGCAGGCGCCCGGCCGCCATCTGCTCGCCGTCCACGATGTCGCCGATCACCCCGAGCATGTGCTCGGCGTTGCGGGCGATGGCATCGACCGCCTCGCGTGCCTCGGCGCAGCCCGCGGGGAGGTTGCCCTCCTCGAGGAGCAGCTCCGCGTAGCCGGCGATGGCCGCAAGCGGGGTGCGCAGCTCGTGGCTGGTGTTGGCCACGAACTCGCCCTTGATGCGGCTGGCGCGCTCGGCACGTGCCTTGGCCTCGCGCAGCGCCACCTCGGCATGCTTGCGGTCGGTGATGTCGGCCACGAACCCGTGCCAATGGCAGGAGCCGTCTGGCTGTCGTTCAGGGCGAGCGCGGATCTCGATCCAGCGCGCAGCATCGATCGATCGGTACTCGCCCCGCCAGGTGGACTGGTCGGCCCTGCAGCAGTCGAGGGCGCAGCCTGCGATGGCGCGGTCGTCGGGATGGATCATGTCAAGGAGTGCATGCGGTTGCGAGGCGGCCGTCGCGCACGGCGCGCAGACCTCGCGCAGTCCCCGGCTTGCAAAGGTGAGTTGCCCGACGCAATCGACGCCTTCCTCGAACACGAAGACCCCGCCGGGGACGTTCTCCGTGACGCGCTCCATGCGCTCGTTCATCGCCTTGACTTCCCGGCTTCGCTCGATTCGGCGACCGTGCCAGAGGGTCGTTCCGATTCCGAGGCCGACGCTCACCACGGCCGCAAACACGAAGGCCACCCCCGTGGCCACATGTACGTCCCGTTCGTACGCAGCGAACGCGGACGCGTTGGACACGCTCGGCAGCGAGTGCCGGTGCGCGGAGTGGATGGCGCGGTCCGCCTGCGCATGCACAAGCGCGATGCCGGCGCTGGCGACGGCGAACAGGCCCAGGGCGACCAACGTGCCGACGGCCGCGGGGCGTGCGGCGATCCAGCGTCCAAGATGTCGGGGCGACCGGCCATGGTCGTCGTGCGGTTCGTGCTCCACGGGGCGATCCTTGCACCTGGGCAACGCGCGCCTCGGGCGTCCGTGCGCGAGGCGAACACCCAAGCGGGGCCACCTTCGAATTCACGGTCAGCCTGTGCAAGTAAATCCGGCGACGCGGGCGCGGAAATCGCGGTTATCGGCGTTCAGCCGTTGCCCGTGAGGTTCAGCGCACCCGTGCTGTCGCCGAACCGGTCGACCGGGGCACCGGCCGTCCCCAGCATGCTGACGAACAGGTTGCAGAGCGGCGTCCCGGCCGGGCTTGCGTGCTCGGCGCCAAGCCGCACCCCCAGCGCCTGGCCCCCGGCCAGGACCACGGGGAGGTCGTCGTGGTTGTGGCGGTTGCCGTCGCCGATGGCGCCGCCGTACAGCACCATGGTGCGGTCGAGGAGCGTGGCGCCCGCCTCCTCGCGTGCCCGCATCCGCTCGAGCAGTCGCCCGAACCGGGCCGCCTGCCACCTGTTGATCGCCGCGAACTTGGCGCTCTTGGCGGGGTCGTTGCCGTGGTGGCTCACCTCGTGGTGGCCGTCGTTCACGCCGATGTCCTTGTAGGGGCGGTTGGACCCCTCGTTGGCAAGCATCAGCGTGACGATCCGGGTCCGGTCCTGGGACAGGGCCGTGACCGCGATGTCGGCGAGCAGGTCGATCCGCTCGGCGTAGTCCTTCGGGTCACGGTCGAGCGCGGCGCCTTCCGGTCCCGCGCCGGCGTCGGTGCGTTCCATGGCCTCCACCCGACGCTCGAGCGCGCGCACGCCCTCGAGGTACTCGTCGAGCTTGCGCCCGTCGTCGGCGCCGAGCCGGCCGCGCAGGTCCGAGGCCTGGCCGCCGAGGGCATCGAGGATGCTCCGGCGCAGCGCGATCCTGCGAGCGCGCGCATCCGCCGACTCGCCCGCCGGGCCGTCGGCGAAGAGCCGCTCGAACGCACGGCGCGGGTCGTGCTCCTTGCCGTTGGGCGTGTGCGGACCGCGCCAGGAGATGTTGGCGCTGTACGCGCAGCTGTAGCCCGAATCGCAGTCGCCGGCGCGCATGGTGGGCTCGCCGCCGAGCTCGAGGCTGTCGAGGCGCGTGCGGCCGCCGAGTCGGCGCGCGGCCAGCTGGTCCACGCTCACGCCCGCGGTGATGTCGCCGCCGGAGGTCTTCTTCGGGTGGACGCCGGTGAGGAAGCAGGCCGCGCTGCGCGCGTGGTCGCCCGGGCCGTCGCCGAGCGCCGCGGCGTTGCGGTGGCAGAGCCCGCGCATCAGCGTGAAGTGCCCCTGGTGGGGCGCCAGCGCCTCGAGCGCCGAGCCGGGCCATGCCGTGGGCTCTACGCCGTTTGGCACGAACACGAACATCATCCGGGCCGGCGCGTCGGCGAGCATCGCCGCGCGGGCCGCGGCGGCCGCGGTGCGCGTGACCAGCCCTCGGCCCGGCAGCATGGCATCCAGGAACGGCAATGCGAGCGCGGCGCCGGCGCCGCGGAGGACGGTGCGACGGTCGAGCGGCGCGTTCATCGGGATCCTCGCGTCCGCATGGCGGGGCTTTCGGCGACGGCAATCACCACGTCGCGCAGGGTAGGCGCGGAGCCGAGCGACTCCAAGAGGCGGTCGACGTGATCATCCTCGGCGGCGCCGCATTCGCGCCCCGTGGCAAAGACCAGGAGGTGGCGCACGAGGCTCCGGAGGGCATCGGGGTTGCCGGCAAGTTCGCGCCGGAGCGCATCAAGCCCGGCCACCGACCGACCGTCCGGGAGTTCGCCGCGGTCGTCGACCGGCGCGCCGGCCACGCGGTCGCGGCGTCGGCCCACCGCATCCCAGCCCTCGAGGGCGAATCCAAGCGCATCCATGCGCCGGTGGCACGCGGCGCACGAGGGGTCGGCGCGGTGCGCGGCAAGCAGTTCGCGCATCGAACGCGTGCTTGCGGCGGTGCCCGCCGTGTCGGGGAGCTGCGGCGTGCCGGGCGGGGGCGGAGGCGGAGCGCTGTCGAGGATGGACTCCAGCACCCACTTGCCGCGCTTCACGGGCGACGTGCGCGCGGGGTTGCTGGTGGCAAGCAGCACGCTTGCATGCGCCAGCACGCCGCCGCCGCGCGCAGGGTCCACGGCCGTGCGCCGCATGCCGCCGCCCGCGGGTGCGGGCATCCCGTAGTGGGCGGCCAGACGCTCGTCGATGAAGGTGAAGTCGGCGTCGAGCAGTTCGTGCGCGGGCCGCCGCTCGCGGAGCACGGCATCGAAGAAGAGCACGGTCTCCGCGCGCATCGAGCCGAGCAGCGCGGAGTCGACGCCCGGGTGCTGCGCGGGGTCGGGCGAGCGGTCCTCGATGGCGTCGATCGCAAGCCACTGCGGCGCGAAGCGGTCGGCGAAGCGCGAGGCGCGTGCGTCCGTGAGCATGCGCTCCACCTCGGCGCGGAGCGCCTGCGGCTCCGTGAGCCGGCCTTCGCCGGCGGCGCGGAGCAGGGCGTCGTCGGGCACGCTGCACCAGAGGAACCCCGCAAGGCGCGTGGCCACCTCGTGATCGGTGAGCGGCCGCTC
>Ga0172367_10007316_pt1 | contig 12687 bp, 9 predicted proteins | sample Lak10m_FD_114542 | JGI IMG/M metagenome (GOLD analysis project Ga0172367, IMG submission 114542) | Freshwater microbial communities from Kabuno Bay, South-Kivu, Congo - kab_022012_10m | ecosystem: Environmental > Aquatic > Freshwater > Lake | place: Democratic Republic of the Congo: South-Kivu...
CCCTTAAAAACGAGTATTCCGAAACTACCGTAATGAGTCAAACGACTTGCCCAGTCGATGGGATTATTGTCCTTGCTCCAGCGAACCCAAACCACTGACTGCTGAGGATTGGTCGCAATTCGAGCGACGACAGCGGTACTGGTATCTGCAAGAGGATAGGTTTGCCCCATTATCTGAATTTGGGCTTCCGTGAACTCAAAATTCTGATTTTGAAGCTGAGCTTTCATGAATTGTGGAAATTGCGGATTATCGCCGACAAGCACTACGGACCCCTCTTGAGGCAACTGATTTAAATCTTCTGATCCGTGTAAAATATTTTTTCCCTCACGATTTTTCATCCAAATATCGACAAATCCTTTAGCTTCCGATTCATTTTCAGAAAAATAAAAATGAAGGACTGGAGCACCGAAAATAGAAGAAAGAGTTGCAGGTTTCTCTTCCAAATAAAGTTTTCTAAAAATATGGAATTCCGGATCCACTGAAACCTCGACAGGGCGATGAAGGCTCGCAAATGAAAATTGTTGTTTCAGAGTAAGGAGCTCAACATTTTGCCGAACCAATTCACCGTTATTCAATGTCCAATGTATAGGTACTAAAAGTGAATAATTTGATTTCTGAGACATTGTAAACTGAGTTAAAAAAGTAGTTCCGTGGGGACCTTTCAGCTCTTCGATTTTCGTATTTTCAAGGGCAAATTGCGGAGCTCCCGTCTGTTGAGTCCACTGTTTAAAGAAAGGGTTTAAATCCTGTTGAGTCACCTGTTCAAAGCTCTTCTGTAGATCCTGGAATGAAGCTCTCTTAAAGCGATTTGCAGAGTAAAATCCTTTGAGGGCCTTCTTAAAGACCTCTTTGCCAAAACGATATTCCAACATATGAAAGAACATCGTTGATTTTCCATAGCCAATGGCTTGTGAGCTAGAATTATGACGACCCTTGAAATCCGATAAAGGAAAATCCAATGCGGGACTTGCTGAAACAAAATCATCAAAAGCAATCAGTGCTTTGAGACGATATTCAGAATCTTTTCCGATTTTTTCTTGTTGCCAATAATCGGCCTGGTAGCTGGTGAGGCCTTCGCACCAATTCCCCTTTTTATAATCCACATAAACGCTATTTCCCCACCAATTGTGAAGAATTTCATGGGGGAGGGAGGAGTTCAGTATAAAAGGCAATCGCAGCACACCAGGGCCCAACAAGGTAAAGCTTGGCATTCCATAGCCGGTTTCCCAAAGATTTTCAACCACGGTAAAGGACGAGTAAGGATAGGGTGCAATGAGCTCGGAATAGTGGGCCAGATAGTCCGGAATCAAGGATAAGAAAGATTGGGCCAATTCTGAATCCTCTTTACGAAGGAGAACTGAAATTCTTTTTCCTTCCTTTGTTGAATTTTCATAATTCTTGAAGGGACCTGCAATAAGATAAATCTCTTCTTGAGGTGTTGTTTCATAAAAAATTGTTTTTCGATGAGATGGGCCCACCCGAGGTTTTCCAGATCGTCCTTGAACCAGGGAAATCCATGGGGCCGGAGTTGTTACCTTTATTTCAAATTTTACATAAGTATCGGTAAATTCGGGATACCAAAAGCTTTCTCCGAAAAGAACGGCGCCCTCTTTGCTGATAAGACCTCGGCTGCCAATTTCGGTGATGGGGTCGTTGATGGTTCCAGAGTAGAACAGTTTGGCCTGAGAATCCTGATTCCCCAAAATTAATTCATAGGTCGAAAAAATTTCATCTGGATTTGGTGAGGCAATTTGGTTCAGTTTGTCTCCAATGCTTTTTATTGAGACCCTCAGATTTCTATTAATTTTAAAAACTAATTTTCGAGGGGAAGTTTTAGAAAAGTGGAGGACATCTTGAACTTGGATTTTCTGAAGATGAGGTAAAATTTGAACATTCATTTGATGCATCAGAATCGACGGGGATGCTTCCGTCTTCATTGTAAGAAAAATAGATGTGAAAAATAAAATTCCAAAATGTATACTTCTTCTTCCAAATCCAATTTTTATATTGAATAAAAAGAACCGTTTATAGGTCAACATACTTATCGACTCCTTAGTAAGGCCTTATTTGTGGGAATCATTCAGAAATTTTGAGATCAAATGCTTCCTAAAATGATCTGGATTCAGGGATTCTCCAGTGGCATGCACGAGGAGTTCTTCATAACTCAAAAAGCTGGCCTGGGACCAGATAAGCCCTCGTAGCCATTGGTGGATCGATTGCAATTGACCTTGTTGAACGTGGGCTTCTATATCGGGAATGGTTCGGGCCATGGAAGCATAAAGTTGAGATGCCGTCAGTGCTCCTAAAGAATAACTTGGAAAATAACCAAAGGCCCCTGATGGCCAATGGACGTCTTGCATACAGCCATCCTTAAAATTTCCCTTCGTAGAAAGTCCAAGGTAAGTTTGCATTTTCTCATTCCAAACTTCTGGCAAATCGCGAACTTCCATTTTCCCACCTATAAGATCTCGTTCAATTTCAAAACGCAAAATGATATGAGCTGGATAGGTGACTTCGTCTGCATTCACCCGAATATAAGAGGGATTTACTTTATTGAAGGCACCAAATAAATTTTCGAGATTCCAAAAAGAGTTCTTGCTAGAGGCTTCGGCAGATTCTTCCTGGGTGGCCAGATATTGTAAAAGGAAAGGTTGCAGAAATTTTAAAAAGGATCGACTTCGGCCAATGAAGATTTCAAAAAAAAGACTTTGGCTTTCGTGCACTTGCATGCCGCGGGCCTTGGCCACGGGTTGACGATGCCATTCCTTAGGGAGTCCTTGCTCATAGCAGGCATGTCCTGTTTCGTGAATGACGCCCATGAGGCTTTCAATAAAATTTGTCGGATTGTATCGAGTCGTTATTCGAACATCTTCAGGGACGCCGCCACAAAAAGGATGGTGACTCACATCTAGGCGTCCATGATTAAAATCAAAGCCCAGAATATTCATTATCACGAGTCCTAAATTTTTCTGTTTTTCAGTGGAGACTGGACCTGGTTGCTCCAAGGTTAGATGATTTTTTTGATGGGCGCTGATTTCTTGTATCAAATGAGGAAGAAATAATTTTACTTCATTGAAGATGCGACTTACAAAGTTACTGTCAATCCCAGGGCTGTAGAGATCGAGGAGACTGTCGTAGGGTAGGAGCCCAGTATGAGAAGCTCTTTGTTGGGCTTCTTCTCGCGAGAGCTGCACCACATTTTCTAAGAGTGGTAAAAAATCGGCCCAATTGTTTTCCCCTCTAAGGAATCTCCAGGCTTGTTCACTGCGGGAGCAGGCCAAGGAGGAAGCTTCGACCAAACCTTTCGTAACAGACTTCGATAACTGAACAATCCTGCGCGCCTCGCGGAGATTGGCTCGCTGCCAAGGCGACAACTTGTTAAATTCAGTTTCGGCTCCGTTCAAAAGGTCTTCCATTTGCTGGGAAATCAGAGTCTCATGACGAAGTACTTTGAGTTCTGCCAAGGCCTGGGCGCGGGCTTCGCCACCCCCGGTGGGCATCATGGCGGCCTCATCCCATCCTAAAATAGCCGATGCGTGGTCTAGGTGGGAAATGCGTAAAAAAAGTTTTTCTAAATCGGTGTAATTTTTCAAAACTAAATCTCAACCTGAATACCCACTTCAATAACTTGATTTGGGGGGATTTTAAAAAATGCCGTAGGGCGTGCTGCATTTCGCGCCATAAGAATGAAAAGACGTTCCAATATCCCGAGCATTTCCGGAGCCTGGGAAACTAAAATCGTTTCACGGCCTAAAACAAAAGTTGTTTCAGTGACGTTAAAATGAACGCCTTGAACTCGGCAAGCATCTAAGATGTGCTTCATTTTTGGAGTTTCCATAAAGCCATAAAAAACTTGGATGCGATAAAAATCAGTCATAAGGGTATCAATTTTGACTCGATCTATTTTGCTCACAAATGGAACTTCTTGGGTTGAGATATTTAAAATGGCAACTCTTTCGTGGAGGACTTTATTGTGCTTTAAATTATGTAATAAAGGAATGGGTGTTCCAATAGAATCTGCAGACATGTAAATAGCCGTTCCTGGAACTCGGATGGGATGAGATTGAGTCACATTATCACAGAATTGTTCCAAGGGGATAGTTCGTTCTCTCAAACGGCGGTATAAGATTGCTCTGCCTTTTTGCCAAGTTGTCATCAAAATATAAATCCAAAATCCAATAATCAAGGGAACCCAGCCACCATGTTCAATTTTAATTACGTTGGTTGTAAGAAAAGCCAGATCAATCATCAGAAAAATACCAAACAAGAGACTGGCTTTCGACTTGCTCCACTTCCAAAGGTGCACGGCCACTTGATGGGCAAGAATTGTCGTTATGACCATTGTTAGCGTGACTGCGATTCCATAGGCAGCCGCCAAGCTGGAGGATGTTTTAAATGTGATAACCAGCCATGAAACTCCCCCAAAAAGGAGCCAATTGACAAAGGGAATGTAAATCTGCCCTATTTCTTTACTCGAAGTGTGTATGATAGAAAGGCGAGGGCAATAACCCAATTGGATTGCTTGGCGGGTTAACGAATAAACTCCCGTAATCAAGGCTTGAGACGCGATAATAGAGGCGAGTGTGGAAAGAATAATCAAGGGAATAAGACTCCAATTGGGAGCCATTAAATAAAAGGGATTGGAAATGGCTTCGCTATTTTGCAACAGCAAAGCCCCTTGGCCAAAATAATTGATGATCAAAGCAGGGAAAGCAATCCAGAACCACGCAAGGCGAATCGGTCTTTTCCCGAAATGTCCCATGTCTGCATAAAGTGCTTCTCCGCCAGTCACCACCAAAAATACAGAACCCAGAACAAAATATCCCTGACCTTGGTTCCGAACGAAAAACTCCACGGCATGCCATGGATTGAAAGCCTTTAAAATAGCAGTGTTTTGAGCAATATTGGTGATTCCGAGCCAGGCTAAAACAAAAAACCAAATTAATAAAATAGGGCCAAAGAAAAAGCCAATTCTTGCAGTTCCGACCCTTTGCCCCAGAAAAAGTACCAGCATCACAGCAAGAGTTATCAAAACAACCATACTTTCAAAGGCCGGCGTGACATAATTGAGTCCTTCGATAGCACTGAGGACTGTGATCGCTGGAGTGATGACCCCATCTCCGTAGAGCAATGCTGCACCAATGAGTCCCAAGGTCACCATCACAATCTTGCGCCGGACCGTATTTTCTGGAAGCGACCTTGTTGCGAGGGCCATCAAAGAAAGAATACCACCTTCGCCTCGATTGTCTGCTCGCATGAAAAAAGCCATGTATTTGACAGATATGGTAAAAAATAAAGTCCAAAAAATAAGGGACAAAATTCCCATAATATTTTCAGGTGTCAGGGTAAGTCCGTATTCAGCGCTAAAACATTCTCTCAGTGCATAAAGGGGACTGGTTCCAATATCTCCAAATACTACGCCCAAAGCGCCAAGGGCGAGGGGCAAGGTACTCCCATGGGTGCTTTCTCTTCGTGTTTCGATAATGACCTCGAGGTAAATCTAGATTTCTTCAAAAATCAAGAATAATAAAGAAAGCCTCGTCTCAGCAAGAACTTTTCTCCTTCAGCAGCAAAAAACAGAAGAGATGATGCTGCTATGCAAATACCCATTTCGGAGGCCGAAAGGGGGGAAGTTTTAAAAATATCATTGAAGAGGGGGATATAAAGAATGGCTAGTTGTAAACTAAGAGTAACTAGTACGGCCCCGAGGAGGGGAATATTGGATAACAACCCCACACTCCAGGATGATTTGCGTTCTGAACGAATGGCCCAGACGTGTCCCATTTGAGAGAAGGTCGTGACAGTCAAAACCATAGACTGCCAATGGGCCCTTCCACTTTGAAGCGCCCAAGCGACCACTAACAGATTCGTGGCGGTTAGAAATCCTCCCACCCACAAAATATGCTGCCAGAGTCCCCGGGCAAAGAGACTCTCCTGGGGCGGAAGGGGAGATCGATTCATGATTTCTGAATCGGCCTTTTCGCTGGCGAGAGCAAGGCCGGGAAGTCCATCCGTGAGGAGGTTGATCCATAATATGTGAATGGGTAAAAGTGGGATCGGAAGTCCAAAAAGAGGCGCCAACATCAGGGTTCCAACTTCTCCCAAATTGGTTGACAAAGCATAGCGAATGAATTTGCGAATATTATCATAAATACGTCGTCCCTCACGAATGGCGTCGACTATGGTCGTAAAGCGATCGTCCATTAAAACCATGGCCGATGATTCTCGGGCGACATCAGTCCCCATTTTTCCCATGGCAATTCCAATTTCTGCCTTTTGGATTGCAGGAGCATCATTCACACCATCACCCGTCATCGCAACAAATTCTCCCTTTTTTTGGAGGGCCTGCACGATTCGAATTTTTTGTTCTGGCGAAACCCGAGCGTAGACCCGTAGGGTCTCAATTTTTTCCTGCAAATCACTTTCAGAAAGAGATTGAAGTTCGGGGCCAGTAATGAGGGAGGCTGTCATTGTGGGAGATAGGATTCCCAATTGTTGAGCAATGGTCCTGGCCGTCGCTGGATGATCTCCGGTAATCATAACGACTTTAATAGAAGCTTTTTGGCATTCTTGAATGACGGCCGGCACTTCCGGGCGCGGCGGGTCCATGAGACCAACTAGACCCAAAAGTTCCCAGGAAGAGTTCAAGTCTTCTTTCTGTTGAGCGAAAGCTAAAACACGCAACCCTTTGTGAGTCATATCGTCAACAAGATTTGTTGTCCATTGTATGCTCTCGGAATTCGTTAATAGGGCGAGAATTTTTTCAGGGGCCCCTTTGATGAAACCAAGAGTCAAACCTTGGGGAGTTTGATGATAGGTTGTCATTGTGGCTCGTTCAGAAGAAAATGGAATTTCGCCAGTGCGGGGCCAGATTTTTTCAAGAGCCCCTTTGAAATACCCTTGTTGGGCTGCAAATTCGCAAAGGGCCTTCTCGGTCGGTTCTCCTTGAAAACAAAGATTATTGTTATCCTTTTCGGAGATCGTTAATTCTGCTTTTTGAGCTGGAGGAGGATGCTGAATTTGAGTTTGATTTTCAGAAATAGATTCAAATTCAGTTTGGGGCTGCCATTTAGACTGCGCTTGGAGATAAGTGTCATTGTTCAATGCAAGGGCTGTGAAAAACAAGTTGGCAGGAACCCCTGGATAAATATAATTTTCATGGACCTGCATTCGATTTTGGGTCAGAGTTCCTGTTTTGTCGGTGCAAATAAATGTAACGGACCCAAGAGTTTCCACCGCTGGAAGTTTGCGAATACCGCATTTTTTTGCGCCATTCGTCGAGCGCCCCTGGCCAGGGAGAGGGTGATGACTGCGGGGAGGGATTCAGGGATGGCTGCCACTGCCAAACTGAGAGCTGTCAGAAACATGGTGAAAGGATTTTCTCCCCGCAATATTCCAGCCCCCATCAGAATGAAACAAGCTCCCATAATAACGACGGCGATCTGACGACCCAATTGGGCTAGTCTTTTTTGAAGGGGTGTTTGTGTCTCCCCTGAATTTTCCAAGAGTGCTGCAATCTTTCCCATTTCAGTATTCATTCCGGTTGCCACAACCATTCCCATTCCTCGCCCGTGGACGGCAAAGGTGCCCTTGAAAGCGCAATGGAATTGATCGCCAAGAGGAATATTTTCTGCGGGAGCTGTGGGCAAGTCTCGACGTTGTTTGCTAACGGGTTCAGATTCTCCAGTCAGTGCCGCTTCATTAACTTTAAGTTCCTGGGATTCTAATAGACGGACATCCGCTGGAATTATATTTCCGGCTTCCATATCAATAATGTCTCCTGGAACCAACTCCTGGGAGTCCATATGGATCCAGTTTCCAGCTCTTAGGACGCGTGCCTGAGTGATAGTCATCGCTTTGAGGGCTTCCATAGCACGATCGGCCCGGTACTCCTGAATAAATCCCAATAAAGCATTGAGCAAAAGGATGGTCATGATAATAATCGTGTCGCTCACCTCTCCAAGAAACCCCGAAATGAGGGCCGCACCCAAGAGTACCAAAACCATAAAGTCCGAAAATTGTGACAAAAATAATAAAAATAAACTTCGTTTATTTTTGGAGACGAGGACGTTCTTTCCATAAAAGTTCTGGCGGTTTTGAGCTTCCAGGTTTGAAAGTCCTTTTTCGGGACGGACTTTTAGACATTTGACAAGGTTTTCAAGTGATGAGGAAGTTCCTTTTAAACTGGAAAGGGACGGAAGTTTTTGAGTTGAATCCATCGTTAAATTCACGGTATTAGATCAACCCATGCGATCTGAAAATGCAGCAAGAGCAGCCTTTGCTCCCTCGCCCATGGCAATAATGATTTGTTTGTAGGGAGTGATGGTCACATCTCCTGCCGCATAGATTCCTGGCAATGAAGTTCGTCCCTTGCCATCCACTTTAATTTCGCCAAAGGGGGTGGTTTCAACAAGATCTTTCAGGAATTGACTGTTTGGGATTAGACCAATTTGGACAAAGACACCATCCAGCTCGATCTTGTTGGACTTTCCACTTCTGCGGTCTTCGAGCTCAACGGCATTAACTTTATTGCCATCTCCCAAAATTTGGATGATTTTTGTCGACGTCATAATTTGGACATTGGACAAGGATTTCAATTTTGTAACGAGAACATGGTCCGCTTTGAGTTGTTCTTGATATTCGACCAAAGTGACTTCTTTGACAATTCCAGCGAGGTCAATGGCAGCTTCAACCCCTGAATTGCCACCACCAATAATGGCAACTTTTTTTCCTTTATAATAAGGACCGTCACAATGGGGGCAAAAGGCAACTCCGCGGCCGATATAATTCTTTTCGCCCGGAACTCCGAGCTCTCGCCACTTAGCTCCGGTGGCGACAATAACTGCGTCGGCACTGAGGTATTCCTTGGATTCCAAAGTTAATTTATTGAGTTTGCCCGAGAGAGTAGAGTGGGTCGTCGGCGCTGTTGGAGCGGAAATTTGTTCAATGAACTTCACCCTTCGATGTTCAAAGACTTGGACCGGATAACTTGCTAAATGCTCTTTCAATTGACCAACCAATTGAGGTCCTTCAGTATAGACCACGGAAATCATATTTTCAATGCCTTTGGTCTCTTGGATCTGACCACCAATAGTTTCAGATAAGATGGCAGTTTTGAGGCCCTTTCGAACACTGTAGATGGCGGCTGAGACTCCAGCGGGTCCACCGCCGATCACAACAACATCAAAGTGTCCCAAATTAAGATTGTTAGAGGCTGAAAGCGATTCAGACTTTCCTGAAACTGAAGGGACGATTTCTTCAACTCCAAAATGAGTTTCCAGTTTTTTTAAAAGATCCAAGAAATGAATTCGTCCTGAATGAATCAATTCATTGTTGATGATAATGCTTGGGACGCCCTGAATTCCGAGCTTGTCAATTTCATCTTGCACATAGGCCCCGTCAATCATCTCATGTTGAAAATCGGGGTGTAGGATTGCCATTTGATTTAAAGCTTGAACGACATCGGGGCAATTTTCGCAGGTTAATGAAATATATGTTTTAAGTCGAATGGGACCCTTCAGCTTTTGAATTCTTTGGGTTATAAATGAGTCGGGCATTTTCCCTTTGTGGTCGCTATGGAGGATAGCAAGTATGAGGGAGGTAAACTCATGTCCCCCCGGTATTCCTGAAAAATAAATGCGAGGTGTTTTGTTGCCTGGAGTTAAGAGATAAAAACGAGGCATAGGGCTCAGAGTATCAATTTTTTGCATTTTCAAATGAGACGGATATGTCGAGCAAATATCTTCTAGTAAAGTGAGAAGTTCAGACTGATTTTCGTGGGAGCTCGAATAATAAACAAAAGTTATTGTTGAATCCAGCGGTGCAAATACCGATTTCAGTTGTTCTTTGAGCTCTTGGTCCAACACGACTCTCTCCTTAGTAGGGTTTATTTTCTAAAATTTATTTTTAATTTTCAGGAGGTTGCCGCAGCGAAAACTGCGGCAACTCATTCATTTTTCGTGGAAAAAAATCAGTTTAGATTTTGCCCACCAAATTCAAACCCGGTTTTAGGGTTTCAGCTCCAGGTTTCCATTTAGCAGGACAAACTTCGCTAGGGTTTTTAGCAATAAATTGCGCCGCTTGAACTTTTCTTAAAAGTTCGTCAGCATTGCGACCAATGCCATTGTCATTAACTTCAGCCAATTTGATACGTCCTTCTGGATCGATCAAAAAAGTTCCACGGTAGGACAAACCGGCCTCTTCGATGTGCACGCCAAAAGCACGAGTCAAAGTTCCTGTCGGATCTGCCAACATTGGATATTTAATTTTTTTGATAGTATCCGAAGCATCATGCCATGCTTTGTGAACATAATGAGTATCAGTACTTACGGAGTAAACCTCAACACCCATTTTTTGAAATTCAGAATATTTGTCAGCCATATCCCCTAGTTCGGTAGGACATACAAATGTAAAGTCTGCTGGGTAAAAGAATAGAATAGACCATTTTCCCATAAGGTCTGTTTGAGTCACAGTTTTAAACGCATCATTGTGATACGCTTGTACTTTGAACTCAGGGATCTTTGTATTGATCAATGTCATCATAAAACTCTCCTTCGTGAGTGTCAGGGCCTTTAGGCACTGACGGTTATTAGGTTGAAGTCAGATTAGGGGAATTATCTCAGTTAGTAAAATTGATTTTATATTTGGTTCAATAGATTTTATCTATTAAGATAAAATAGTATAAAAAAGAGCAAGTAAAGAGAGGGTTCATGCTTACCAATATGAAATTTACTTTGACCCAACTTGAATACGTTCTTGCTGTACATCGGCATGGACATTTTGCAAAGGCAGCAGAGTCTTGCCATGTGACACAGCCGACGCTCAGTATGCAAATTCAGAAGCTAGAAGAGGATATGGGGATCGTTATTTTCGACCGCAGTAAAAAACCCATACTGTTGAGCGAAATAGGAAAGCACCTTATTCCTCAGATTCAAGTGATCCTTCATGAGGCAAAGAAAATGGATGCCATCATCCAGTCCCATCAGTCTGAAAATGTCGCAGGGGTACTGACTTTAGGTGTCATTCCAACCGTGGCTCCTTATTTGCTGCCACTTTTACTGCCCCAAGTGGAGCAAAAATTTCCAGATCTGGATTTGCGAATGTCAGAAATGCAAACCCATCAAATTATTGAGGCCCTGCAGGTTGATGAAATCGACGTAGGGATTTTGGCCACGCCTCTGCAAATTTCTAAAATCTTTGAATACCCACTTTACTTTGAACCTTTTTCCGTTTTGTGCCGGAAGCAACATCCATTGGCAGAGCAAAAAAAGGTAAATGGATCTTATTTAAAGTCAGATGATATTTGGCTTTTGGAAGAGGGCCATTGCTTGCGTCATCAAATTTTGGATGTTTGTTCAGCGCGAAAGTTAAAAACTCCGCAGAAAAAGCAATTTCAATTTGAAAGTGGCAGTCTCGAGACTTTAAAAAATTTAGTAAATCGCTTTGGTGGCTACACCCTCTTGCCCGCTTTGGCGACGGATCAAATTGGAGATCAGTCGGTCTTGTTGCCATTTGAACGGCCCATACCGGCCCGTCAAATAGGACTTGTTTATCGTCGAGAGCATTATAAAAGTGAACTCATTGAGTCTCTAGGTGAAGCTATTTTGGTATCCATTCCTGAAGCCATTCGCAAACTTCGAAAAAGAGATTTAGAGGTTTTACCCGTCGTGGACTAATACCAAACTCAGTTAAAAAGTAGACCAAGGCGGCAAGGAGGAAACCGCGGAGGCGCAGTACCTCTGCGTCGCACAAGGTGACGACCCAGCCAACGATGGTCTACGAATTAAATGAGTTTGGTATAATAAGCTTTTCTTATTCGCACCAATATCTTATAATTACTAACAGGCAGCTCTGTTTCATGTCATTCATTTCAAACATGGACTGTCCTTCAGGAGAATCAAGAATGTCCGCTATTACCAATTGCCCCAAATGTCAGTCTGCAAATATTTATTTCGATGGAAATCTTTGGAATTGCCCAGAATGTTTTCATGAATGGACTGAATCAAACCATACGGGGAACAATGAAGATGCTGAATCAGGCATTGAAGCTAGTCATGGAATTTGTGATGCCCATGGAAATGCTTTGGCAGATGGAGATACAGTCATTGTTATCAAGGATTTGAAAGTAAAAGGAACGTCCTCCGTTATCAAGGGTGGAACAAAAGTAAAGAATATTCGTTTGACTGACGGTGGGGACGGGCACGATATTGCCTGCAAAATTGATGGATTTGGTTCCATGAATTTAAAATCAGAATTTGTAAAAAAAGCCTAAATTATAAATGAGTTCGAAATGAATGGGACCAAGTTGTCCGAGGGTATGGCGCAGGGGTGCTTGCGGGTCTGCAACTTACAACTAGTAATACCAAATCCGATTACTTCGTATCCCATCGTTGCTCGGTCGGTCGCCTCGTGAGGCCTGCAGGGAGCAGGCCTCCGCGTCTCCCTCGGTCACGCCTTGGTCTACTTTGTAATCGAATTTGGTATAAGCCTCGACCGCTGTGCGATCTGCCGCCTCGATTTGGCTTAAGTGAACGGTATTCATCTATCTATAGTTTCTATAGTTTGGTATTCTTGTTAAATTATGGCAGCCAGAAATTGGGATTTTGGTAATTTCTTGGATCTCCATCTGTGGGCATTTCACTGTCACTTCCTCGGCAGATTCGCTGCCCTAAGGGCGTCTGGACGGCC
>Ga0172367_10007317_pt1 | contig 12685 bp, 12 predicted proteins | sample Lak10m_FD_114542 | JGI IMG/M metagenome (GOLD analysis project Ga0172367, IMG submission 114542) | Freshwater microbial communities from Kabuno Bay, South-Kivu, Congo - kab_022012_10m | ecosystem: Environmental > Aquatic > Freshwater > Lake | place: Democratic Republic of the Congo: South-Kivu...
CTTTGATGTAGGGATAGCGTTTGTCGTCTTTCAGGCGGATGTTGTACTTGGGGCGGTGCTTCTTGATGAGATTCATCTCAAGAATCAGCGCTTCCAACTCCGAGCCGACGACGATCCATTCGATGTTGGCGATTTCCCGCACCAGGCGGCGGGTCTTGTTATCGTGGCTCGAATCCGCATGGAAATAGGACCGCACGCGATTTTTCAGGTTGATGGCTTTGCCGACGTAAATAATCGTCCCCTCGGCGTTGCGGTAGATATAACAGCCCGGCTTGGCGGGCAGGGTGGCAAGGATGCCTTGCAGTTTCTCCGAAATTTCCATCGGCGGCAATTATAACAACATGCCCCCAAAGACCTGTTGATTTTTCGGGGTTTCTCCTTACAATCAACATAAACTATTTCAAAAAGGAGAATGTGCCATGAATGAATTCAATAGCGCGCCCACGCCTCAGCCGTCAGGAGCGGCAGGCTGGCTCCCGGTTTGGATCAAAGCTGTCACCAAACCCAATGAGCAGACTTTTGTCGATATCACCAGCCACCCCGATGCGAGTTCGAAGACAGCCTATATCTGGGTTTTTATCGCAGGGACTGTTTCTGCAATCATTCAAGCCTTTGGAACTGCAATCCGCGCGGCTGTCGGCGCTGGTTCACAACTTCAACAAATACCAGGTTTGGAGCAATATCTCCCCGAAACCACCGGCGGTGGCGGAGGGATTGGAATCGCGTTGGTCAGCGGACTTTGCGCATCGCCTGTGGCGGGTTTGTTGTCGATTGTCTTTTTTGCCCTTTTTGTGGCGATCATTCAGTGGGTCGCAAAATTGTTTGGCGGCGCGGGGTCGTATGAAAAACTGCTGTATGCGTTTGCGGCAATTACCGTTCCATTCACGCTCGTTTCCTCCCTGTTTGTTCTCTTGGGCGCAATTCCGTTCGTGGGGATTTGCACCGGCATTCTCTCTTTGGGATTGAGCATCTACTCCATTGTGTTGCAAGTAACGGCAGTCAAGGCGGTCAACCGCTTTGGTTGGGGGCAAGCGGCTGGCTCTGTGTTTTTGCCCGGGCTGGCGCTTATTTTTGTGTGCGCCTGCATCGTAGGCATCAGCCTTATGCTGCTTGGACCGATGATTGGCGACGCTTTCAATAACATCAATCAAGGTTTGCAATTTGCCCCGTAATCGAAACATCATCAATAACCAACGCCTCCCAGGTTGCTTTATAACCTGGGAGGCGTTTTCATTTCCTTGTCTGCCTGTTCAATCGCTGCCTTTCGATGGCGGCGGGATGCGGTCTTTGCCCGGCAACAGCGGCATTTGAGACATTAGGTATGCGTACTCGTAGGCGGTATCTGCCCCGCCTTCGCCGGCGACGGGTTCGATGATTTTATTCCCGTTTGAATCGACGCCGGAGACGGTTTGCGCGGAGAGCGTTTTGATTTCTTCCACAAGCGGCTTCATCCCGGCGCCGAAGGACATTTCCTGCAATTGCAGGGCTTTCTCCAAAACCTGTTCTGTCCAGCCGATCATGTTTTCGGCGCAGACAACGAGGCTGGCGCTGTTGACCTGGATTCCCGTTGTGGCGTCCGCAGCCTGGGCGGCGAACTTCGCGTGCGAAATGCTCTGCGGAAGATAGCCCTGGTCGGTGTAGGCTCCCGCCCCGTTTGCAAGCAAACCAAACTTGTCGCTGGCGTCGCTGATTTTTCCGTCCCCGTTCCAATCCTTGTATTGGAGCGCGTTGCCGCTGCCTACGATCTGGTTGATAATTTCTTCGGTTTTGAGCCGCGCAAGGGCTTCGTCGTTTGCCTCGAGGGCGTCTTCCAGTTCGGTGGCGCTAATTTTTACCGCGTCTGCCGTGTACCACAATCCCTGAATCAACGGCGTTGCCTGTGGCGCAGTTTCAAACCCGATAGTTAGATGCCGCACATGGACGAGCGCCAGCGGAGGAAAGATGGAAGAGGCGATCACTTCCTGCGATGGTTCGTCCGGGGTCGGGTCGTTGTCTACTTCGAGCGTGATTTCAACCTGATCGAATGCTCCCAGAATGTTGTTTTGGTCTGGTTCTGCAAACGCCAGTTGTCCGTGTCCCGCTTCGTCGATGGCGATGGTTCCGATGTTGCGGCGGATTTCCCCGCCTTCGGCGAGCAGCCAGGCTTCGTAGTGGGCGCCCGCTTTCGGCGGGGGGAGGCTGGTAATGGCGACTGTCGCTTTATCCATGACCCAATAAAAATCTGAAAATAAAACGTATCCCACAGATTCATTTCCGTTTTTCGGAAGGGGAGAGGAGAAAAATCCAAATGCGCCGATGGCAATTGCTGTCAGAAGAATTGCAATCGCGCCCGCCCATGCCCAGGAAAAGGAGCGCGCCTGCTTTTTGGGTTCTTCGATTGGTTTTTGCGCGGCTTTCAACAATCTGATGGTGTCGGCAGAGATGGTTTGACCGTTGAAAACTGCTGTGAATTCATCCGCCATTTCTTTTGCGGTGACATAGCGAATTTCGGGGTCTTTTGCCAATGCGCGGTCGATGATGAGTTGCAGGTCGGCTGAAATGCCGAAGATGGGCGGCGGCGGGTCGTTGAGGTGTTTCATCAGGATGCCGAAGGAGGACTCGGCGTCGAAGGGGACTGTGCCCGCGAGCATCTCGTAAAGCATTACGCCGAGGGAGTAAATGTCGGTTTTGCGGGTTACTTTGTCTCCCCGCGCCTGTTCGGGACTCATGTAGGCGGGCGTGCCGGAGACAGTCCCCGTCGAGGTGTGGACGGATGAATCGAGCATCCGCACCAATCCAAAGTCGGTCAGGATTGGGTCGGCATCTTCGGGCAGGGGCTGGTTGATGTCCACCGGTCCGCTTGCAGAACGCAGCAGAACGTTGGCGGGTTTGATATCCCGATGAATTAGATTTTGACTGTGGGCGTAATCAATGGCGGAGGCAAGCGCCGAAAGAAGCCGCCCGACCATTTCGAGGGGCAGTTTTTCGCCGCGTTTGTGCAAGGCTTTGATGTAATTTCCAAGCGAAGCGCCCGGCACATATTCCATGACAAGGCAGGGCTGCCCGTCCATCAATTCATAATCGAAAACCTGGATGATGTTTGGGTGGCGCAGGCTGGCGACCACGCGCGCTTCGCGTTCGAAGCGAATGTGATTTTCGGGTTCGGCTTCGACGTGGTCGCGCATGATTTTTACCGCTACTTTTCGGTCAAGCGTGACGTGTTCGCCGAGGTAAACCTCTGCCATGCCGCCGCGCGCAACGAATTCCCCGATCTTTACCTTGCCAATGGTTTTGCCAGTCCAGTTTGCCATTTGCGAATTATACCCGAAGTATAATTCGACGACTTTTGAGGAGATTTCAATGACAATTTTGCTTGAAGAATTATTGCGCGAACTGATGCGCGCGCGCGGCTTGACGCTCGCCGCTGCTGAGTCTTGCACAGGCGGACTGGTCTCGGATCGTGTTACCAATGTTTCCGGGTCGTCGGATTATTTTCCCGGCGGAGTGGTGGCGTATGCCTATGAAGCCAAGGTCAACCTGTTGGGCGTTTCATGGGATACGCTCAATGTGCATGGGGCGGTCAGCGCCGAGACCGTGCTGGAAATGGCGCGCGGCGCGCGAAAAATATTCAATGCCGACCTCGGCATCTCGGTCAGCGGCATTGCGGGACCCACAGGCGGCTTGCCCGAAAAACCCGTCGGCACCACCTGGTTCGGTTTGGCAACGGCGACGGGCGAATGGACTCGTCACTTCTGCTGGGATGGCGACCGCATTCAAAATAAACACGCTTCATCTGAAGCCGCGCTTCAATTTGTGGTGGATTATCTCGAAGGCAAACTGGCATGAAAATCGTCGTTCTGATTTCTGCCAATTCGGAATGGCGCGCCGCAAAGGAACTATATCCAAACCTCGAAATCCAACATTCCCCCTATGGCGAGTTTGCTGAAACAACGTTAAACGTTAAACGTTTAACGTTGTTTCATGGCGGCTGGGGGAAAATTTCGGCGGCGGCGACGGCTCAATATGCCATTGACCACTTCCACCCCGACCTGCTGATTAATCTCGGAACCTGCGGCGGGTTTGCAGGGCGAATAGAAACTGGCACAGTGATCCTCGTCGAACGGACTTTGGTGTACGACATCATCGAGCAGATGAGCGACTCTGCCGTGGCAATCGAGCATTATGCGACGGATATTGATCTCTCCTGGTTGGACCGCGCTGAGCATCGCCCACCGTCTGCTGTCCGCGGTCTTTTGGTCTCGGCTGACCGTGACATTCTTCCCGCCGATATTCCCGTGCTGATCGAAAAATACGACGCCTCTGCGGCAGATTGGGAATCAGGCGCGATTGCATGGGTCGCCAAAAAGAACAACACCCGCCTGCTGATCCTGCGCGGCGTTACAGATTTGGTCGGCGGCGATGGCGGCGAAGCCTACGGCAAAATCGAAATTTTTCATGAGCGGACAAAAACTGTGATGCGTGAACTATTTCGGCAGTTGCCCGGCTGGCTATCGGCGGTTCGCTTGTGATTTTGCAATCTAAGCTTATCTGTGGTTTGAAATTTGTTGCGAAGCGGGTGGTAAAATACATCCCCTATGAAGTGTTCCGTGGTTATTCCTGTCTATCGCAGTGAGAAAACTCTTGACTTTTTGATTGAACGGCTGGGGGCGGTTCTGCCGACTTTGGCGGACGAATACGAAGTGGTGCTGGTCAACGATGGCAGCCCCGACAATAGTTGGGGCGCCATTGAACGGCTTGCAAAACAAACTCCCTGGGTGCGTGGCATCAACCTCATGCGGAATTATGGTCAGCATAACGCCACGCTTTGCGGCATTCGCATGGCGCGGTATGAAGTGATTTTCGTGATGGATGACGACCTGCAAAATCCGCCCGAAGAAATGCCGAAACTGCTTGCAAAATTGAATGAGGGCTATGACGTGGTGTACGGCGTTTCGCGCAAACGCCAGCAGGGATGGTTCAAGAGTTTGGTTTCGGCGTTTCTGAAACGCGCCATCGCCTACATCATGGGACAGCAAGCCGTGCGCGACATCGGCGCCTTCAAAGCCTTCCGCGCTGATTTGCGCAAGTCGTTTGACTCTTTCATAGGTCCTGATGTGCTGGTGGATGTTTTGCTTTCGTGGGGGACGACCCGCTTCGCCTCGGTCACGGTGGAGGAGGCGCCGCGCACGGTTGGAAAATCCAATTACAACCTTGCCAAGTTAATCAAGGTTTTTCTGCTGGTATTGACCAGTTACACAACCGTGCCGCTACGCTTTGCCAGCATTCTCGGTTTTGTGTTTACCCTGTTTGGTTTTTTCATTTTGATGTATGTCTTGATTACCTATTTCACCGCTGGCTCTGTGGAAGGTTTCCCGTTCCTTTCGTCCATCGTTGCCATTTTCAGCGGCGTGCAATTATTTGCGCTGGGAATCATCGGCGAATATCTTGCGCGGCTCTTCGACCGTTCCAGCGGACGCAAGACCTACACCATCGGCGCAACCACCGACGGGGAATCCCGATGAAGGTTGGAATCATCCAATCCAATTTTTTGCCCTGGCGCGGATACTTCGACTTCATCCGCGAGTCGGACTTGTTCATCCTGCACGACGATTTGCAATACACCAAAGGCGATTGGCGCAACCGCAACAAAATCAAAACCGCGCGCGGGTTGGAGTGGATGACCGTCCCCGTCAATTACAAAACCACCAACCAGACCATCGAAGAAACGACGATTGACGACTCGACCCGTTGGGCGCAGAAGATGTTGAATCGAATCCGCGAGACGTACCGCGCCGCGCCGCACTTCGAGCCGTACTTCACCCAACTCAGCGGACTCTTGCTGGAGCCTGCCGCGACCATCTCGGAGTTGAATCTACGCCTCATCCGCTGGGTCTGCGGGCATTTGCAGATTGAGACGCCCATCAAGTTTTCGCGGGAGTTTCATCCGCAAGGCGCAAAGACTGAGCGGCTGGTGGGAATCCTCAAGCAGGTGAATGCTAGCGTTTACTTGTCGGGCCCCGCCGCGCAAACCTATCTCATTCCTGAATTGCTGGAAAGCGAAGGCATTCGACTGGAATATAAAAAATATAATTATCCCGAATATCCGCAGTTGTTCCCCCCGTTTGAGCCGTACGTCAGCGTGATTGATTTGCTGTTCATGACGGGCGAGGACGCGCGACTTTACCTTTAAACCACAAAGGGGACAAAGGAACACAAAGGAAAACCCAAATAAACCTTCGTGACCCTTTGTGACCCTTCGTGGTGAATCCCACAGGAGTTACAGGCATGAGCATTGACGAGACCCAGAAAAAACTAAGCGAATATTTCACAGAAAAATTGGAGACCTTCGGCGCGACCGCCAAAGGCGTGGACTACAACGGCGAGCAGGCGCAGCAAGTCCGTTTTGCGGAATTGGTCAAGGTCATCAACCCTGCGGGCAAATTCTCGGTCATGGATTACGGCAGCGGCTATGGCGCAATGTTCGAGTTTCTCCACCAGCGCGGTTGGGATTTCGAATATTACGGCGTGGACATCATCGAAAAGATGGTGATTGCGGGGCGCGAAAAGTTCAAAGATTTTCCAAACGCGCATTTCACCACCGATGAAAAAGAACCGCCCCTCGCCGATTACCTTGTCGCGGCGGGCGTCTTCAATATCAAAATGGAAACGCCCTACGCTGAATGGCATAACTTCGTTTGCGAAACTTTGCCGCGCATGAACGCGCTTTGCTCGAAGGGCTTTGCCTTCAACATGCTCACCAAATATTCCGACGCCGACCGCATGGCGCAGCGCCCCGATTTATTCTACGGCGACCCGCTCTTTTTCTTCGACTTCTGCAAGCGCAATTTCTCGCGCAACGTGGCGCTGCTCCACGATTACGGCTTGTACGATTTCACCATCCTTGTCCGCAAGGATGTGTAAAGGCATGAGACCTGACGGGTTTTAGAAAACCCGTCAGGTCTTTTATACTTTTTATGAAACTTATCCAAGCCGCGCGCGCTTCGGCGATTTTGTATAACCTCCTCGCCGCCCGCGCCGATTCCCGCCCCTGGCTGCTGCCTGCCAATATTTGCCCCATCGTCCCGATGACCTTCTTCAAGGCGCGGGTTCCTTTTTTGTTCGTGGATATTTCGCCTGCCACCCTGCACATGGATTTGAATCAGGCGCAGGAAAAAATCACACGCGGCGATTTTGGCGGATTGCTGTTTGCCCACCCCTACGGAGCGGAGTCCACGCCTTTGGCTTTTTTTTCCGCCTTGAAACGTTCCGCGCCCGACCTGCTGATTGTGGATGACCGCTGTCTCTGTGTCCCCGACCTGGAGCCAATCCATACGGCGGCAGATGTGATTTTGTACAGCACGGGCTACGCCAAACTTGCGGAACTTGGTTTCGGCGGCTACGCTTTTCTGCGCGACGACCTCGAATATCATTCAGCCAGTTTTCCGTTCAACCCTGCCGACCATGACGAGATGGAAAAGGGTTACAAGCAAGCCGTCCAAAACCGCGAAAAGTTTATTTATCAAGACAGCGACTGGCTGCAAATTGACCCGACTTTTTCGGCATGGTATGATTATTCTTCGCAAATCAAAAACCGTCTTGAGCGGTCGCTAAAACATCGCGCCGCGTTGAATCAAATTTATGCCGCCCGCCTGCCGCGCGAAATTCAATTGCCCGCAGAATTTCAGACCTGGCGATTCAATGTTCGGGTGAAGAACAAGGCTCAGGTTTTAGAATCAATTTTCGGCGCGGGTTTGTTTGCGAGTTCTCATTATGCTTCGCTGGCGGGCATCATGTCAGATGATTCTGCTCCCCATGCTGAGTCGCTTGCAGATGAAATTATCAACCTGTTCAACGATGAGCGCTTCGACGAGGAGAAGGCGCAACAGACCTGCGATATTGTTTTGAGGAATTTATGATTAAAGTCGATTTCAATAAACCCGTCACCGTTGGCAATGAATTTGAATACATGCGGCAGGCTATCGAGAACGTCAAAATTTCGGGGGATGGCGTTTTTACGAAAAAATGCCATGCCCTGCTTGAAGATGAATTGGGCGTATCGAAAGCCCTGCTGACCACCTCCTGCACGCACGCGCTGGAGATGTCTGCCCTGCTCTTGAACATCCAACCTGGCGACGAAGTCATCATTCCTGATTTTACGTTTGTGTCCACCGTCAACGCTTTTGTCTTGCGCGGGGCAAAGCCCGTTTTTGTAGACATTCATCCCGATACGCTCAACCTTGACGAAACCAAACTCGAAGCCGCGATAACGCCCCAAACGAAGGCGCTTGTCCCCGTGCATTACGCGGGCGTGGGCTGTGAGATGGATTCCATTTTGGAGATTGCCCGCCGCCACAACCTCCCCGTTGTCGAGGATAACGCGCATGGCTTGTTTGGCAAGTACAAGGGGAAATATCTCGGCACGTTTGGCGCGCTGGCAACCCAGTCTTTTCACGAAACTAAAAATTTCTCCTGTGGCGAAGGCGGCGCGTTGTTGATTAACGACCCCGCTCTGGCAGAACGCGCCGAAGTCATCCGCGAGAAGGGAACCAACCGCGCGCGCTTCTTTCGTGGGCAGGTGGATAAATACACATGGATGGACATTGGCTCTTCCTACCTTCCGTCTGATTTGCTGGCGGCATTTTTATATGCTCAACTGGAACAACGCGAGCGGATTCAAAGTCACCGCAAAAACGTCTGGGAGATGTACAACGCCGCCTTGCAAAGTTGGGCAGAAAAACACGGCGTCCAACTTCCCACCGTCCCCGCCGACCGCGAGCAGGCGTATCACATGTTTTACATGCTGCTGCCCGACCTTGATTCCCGCCAGCGGTTGATTCAACATTTGCGCGAGCGCGATATTTACAGCGTCTTCCACTACCTGCCGCTGCACCTCTCCGACATGGGGCGCGGATTCGGCTACAGCGCGGGCGCTTTTCCCGTCACCGAGCGCATCAGCGACCAGTTGATTCGCCTGCCCTTTTACAACGACCTGACCAGCGCCGACCAGGAGCAGGTCATCGACGCAATTACGGAGTTCCAATTCAAATGAATTCTTCTTCAACTTTTTCCCGCCGCGATACATGGCTGGCGATCCTGTTTGTCGTCTTTGCCACCCTGCTGACCTACGGCACGCAAATTACCCAACTGGGCTTTTACCGTGACGACTGGTATTTACTCTGGGGCGCCCAATCCAAAGGCGTGGAGGGCATCCTTAGCATGTTTCAGGGTGATCGACCCTTTGTGGGCTGGTTGTATGTGCTCGATTTTTCATTAATGGGTTTGTCGCCGCTTGCCTGGCATGTGTACGTGCTTTGTATCAAAGTTATGTCTGCGCTGGCGATGCTTTGGCTGGTTCGCAGTCTCTGGCAGAATCGTAAAATCGAGACTCTGTTCATCACGCTTTTGTTTGTCGTTTATCCGGGCTTTTATCAACAGCCCAATGCGTTAACCTACAAGCAGTTGCTGCTTGCGTACACTGCCTCTCTGCTTTCGCTGGCACTGACCGTCAATGCGCTGAAAACGCAAAAAATGATTTACAAGGTCGTGTTCACTGGCTTGGCGGTTGCCTTGAGCGCATTCTACATTCTGATCTATGAGGCGCTGGTCGGCATGGAAGTTGTCCGCTTTATGCTGCTTTGGTACATCTTTTATCGACTGGGAAAGAGTTGGAAGGAAAATATCCGCGCCTCGCTGATAAATGCCATTCCCTATCTTTTGTTCGCCCTTTCATTCGTTTATTGGCGGCTTTTCCTTTTCGAAAGCACGCGCAAAGCCGTCAGTGTGGAGGGATTACTCGGCAATTACACCACCCTGCACGGGTTGCTTGGTTTGCTGGTCGAGACCAGCAAGGACCTGGTCGAAACCACCATTTTTGCGTGGATTGTTCCCTTTCATCAGTATTCCAATCAATTGGCTTACAAAGATTTGGGAACCGCCTTGGGAGTGGGCGCGCTGGTTCTTGCGCTTGGATTTGGATATTATCTTTTTGCGCGGAGACAGGTCGATGTTCAGGATCAGGATGAGGACGGATCGCCGCGCGACCTGTTGATTCTCGGCGGGCTTACGGTCTTTGTCACCACCCTGCCGATTATTGCGGCGGGGCGCAATGCCCACTTTTCGGGATGGGATCGTTATACCTATCAATCGGTTTTGGGTGTGGCGTTGTTCATGGGCGGGCTTGTTTTTTATGTATTCAAAGGCAGGATGCGCTGGGCGCTTTTGGCAGCCCTGCTTGTTTCCGGTGTCTTGACTCAATTTGGCAGCGCCACCTACTACCGAGCCTTTTGGAAGGTCGAGCGGGAGGCGTGGTGGCAATTATCCTGGCGCGCGCCCCAGATCGAAGACGGTACGACGGTGGTGGTTGCCATGCCAGGCGGGTACGGACTTGCGGAAGAGTACGAAGTCTGGGGACCTGTCAATTTGATTTACCAGCCCGGTGGTCCGCTCAGGCTGTCGGGTCAGATTATGTTCGATCAAATTTGGGTCGAGCTCCTCTTGCGCACGCAGGAGAAAAGGCTTGTCCGCGATACGTTCACCATCCCGCGCGATTATGGCAAGGTCATTATTCTTTCCCAATCCACGCCCAACGCCTGCCTGCATGTGCTTGACGGAAAGCGCTTCGATCAGGCAATTACCGAAGCGCGTACCGATGTTCGCTTTATCGCAAAATACTCCAACGTGGATTTGATCAATACGACTTCGCAGGCGACGCCGCATCCCGAAGTGTTTGGCGATGAACCTCCTCACGCCTGGTGCTATTTCTACCAAAAGATGGACCTTGCCCGTCAATTGGAGGATTGGCAAGCGGTGGTCGATTGGGCAAAGGAAGCCCGAAAGCTTGAGGTGGGTCCCGCAGCCGTGTCGGAGTGGCTGCCCCTGTTGGAAGCGTATGTTCATTTGAATGATGTCGAAAATGCGAAGCAGGTTGCTCAATTGATTCGCGACGATAAAGTTTCCTATACCAAAATGTGCGTTCAGTATCGGTCCATCAAAGAACAGCCGGCAGCGTATGACCGCGTATCGGTTTATGAAGCCCTGTGTAAAAAATAGGCGCGCAAATCGATCTCTGGGGCTTCAGAGGTTCGAATGTGGCGCATGGTAAAATCCTGTCGATGAATCAAACAACAGTCGATCTCGTTATCCCTGTCTTCAATGAGGAGGGGGTTGTTGAACATACTCACGGAAAGATTTGCGAAGTTATCGATTCGCTTTCCTATGATTTCCGTTTTATTTATGTCGATGATGGCTCCCGCGACGGGACTGCCGACTCGCTTCAACAGTTGGCGGACGCCGATTCGCGGATAACCCTGTTGCGGCTCAGCCGCAACTTTGGTCATCAGGCTGCGCTGACCGCCGGCATGGATGCCTCACGCGCGTCTGTGATAATCACCATGGATGGCGACGGACAACACCCGCCGGAGATGATTCCGCAAATGCTGTCTTTGATCGCGCAGGGATATGATATTGTGCAGACACAGCGCATGGATGAAGCGCAGCCTGCATCGTTCAAAAAATGGTCGTCGGGGTTGTTTTACCGCCTGATCAACGTTGTCAGCGGCACGCAGGTTCTACCGGGCGCTGCGGACTTTCGAGCGCTGACTCGCCCGGCGGTGGAGGCTCTCAAAGCCATGCCCGAATATCACCGTTTCCTGCGCGGCATGGTTTCATGGATCGGCTATTCGATGGTTATTTTGCCCTACCAGCCCTCGCAGCGCATCAGCGGAGTCTCCAAATATTCCCTGGGTAAAATGGTGCGCCTTGCGATGGATGCAATGTTCTCTTTTTCGCTGGTTCCCCTGTATCTCGGTTTGAGTTTGGGCGGCGTTTTCTTTTGCCTCGCCGCAATCGAAATGGTGTACGTACTTTCCTTCTGGGTGACGGGACGCACTTCCAACCTTGCCCCAGGTTGGAGTTCGTTGATGTTCGTTATCCTCATTGTCGGGGGAATCTTGATGGCGCTGCTCGGTTTTATTGGCGTGTACGTCGGTTATATTTTTCAGGAAGTAAAACATCGCCCCATTTATTTACTCAGAGGGGATAAGCATGACGGATGATGTCCGCTCCCAGGTTTTTCATATTTCGCTGCTGCGTCACGGTGAATCGGTGGGAAACGCCGAAGCGCGCTGGCAGGGTCAGTCTGATTTTCCCTTGACCGACACAGGGCGCGCGCAGGCGCGCGCCCTGGCTGAGCGTTGGCAAAGGGAGGATGTAGGTTTTGACGACGTGATTTCCAGTCCGTTGATTCGCGCAAGAGAAACAGCCGAGATTATTGCCTCGACCCTGCGCCTGACCGTCGAATGTGATCCGCTTTGGCTGGAGCGTGATAATGGGGATTTTTCGGGATTGACTGCAAACGAGGTTCGTCAGAATTTTCAGCACCCTCCATTTTTTACGCCGTACGACCCTGTCGGCGGGGACGGGGAGGGCGATTGGGAATTATTCCTGCGCGCCGGGCAGGCGCTGCACAGCCTGCTGAAGCGTAAGCCTGCCCGCTATTTGATTGTTTCGCATGGCGGCATGTTGAATCAGGTCATGCACGCGATTGTCGGACTTGCGCCGCAGGCAAACAATGCCGGCACCCGCTTCCGTTTTGGAAACACAGCCTTCGCGCAACTGATATATTATCCATACCAACATCGCTGGGCAATCGATAGGCTCAACGACCACGCCCATTGGTCCAACGTCGATTAACCCTGCGCCTGCCCGC